>Ga0181612_150608_pt1 | contig 13486 bp, 16 predicted proteins | sample HoacroProtozoa21_FD_119630 | JGI IMG/M metagenome (GOLD analysis project Ga0181612, IMG submission 119630) | Hoatzin crop microbial communities from Cojedes, Venezuel. Combined Assembly of Gp0051906, Gp0051904, Gp0051908 | reverse complement strand
CTGCGTCCCAGCCCCAAATGCTGAGCTCACCCCGCTCCCCTTGGCATGGGCCCTGTGGGGTGGTGACAGTAACGTTGGCCACAGGAGCATCCCTTGGGGACCACAGCCTGGGAAGGGCTGTGGTCCCTGGGCACGGGCAGTTTGGGGGCAACCAGCCCAGCTTGCTGCCTGTGAGCTTGCCTGCCATTGCTTCTCCTTCAGTTGTGGGGCCGGCGCTGGGTCCCCCCACTCAACAGCCCTGCTGGGACCTCCATGGCCAGCTCCCAGTTCCTGCCCTCCCAGTGCTGGGATGCAGCTCCAGGACTGGGAGGTGGTGCAGGGGCTTCCCACCGCCCCATGGGCCCAAGCCTGGGTGGGGACACCCACAGCCGAACCTGGCCTGGGTCTCCCAGCACCAGTCCAGCAGGGAAGCCTGGAGCTGAGCCTCCATGGTGCCTTGACTGCCATAACCCGATGCCTCCCCAGTCACCCGGGCTGGCGGCAGCTCCCAGTCCCTGTGGCTCACCCAAGAGGCCCCCCCACCCAGGGCCACCCCATCTCCCAGCCCAACGCAGAGCATCCTCAGCCGGGTTAACCCTGCAGAGACCACCTGGGTGCCAGGGCTGGGGGTCCCAGGCTGTGCATTGGTACCTGTGGGTACCTGTGGGTACCGAGTGTGTGGGGACAGGGACCCCCCCCGGCATCACATCACCCGGTGAAGGGGGGAGGTGGAGGCTGGCAGCGGATTATTTCTGCATTGGAAGTTACCCACCACTGTGTCTCTCTCTTTTTTTTTTTTTTTCTTAAATAAAAGTCTAGAAAAGAAAAACAACGATGAAACAAAAAGCCAAAACCAGAAGGCATTGCAGCACTGTGATGAGCCGTATCTCCGCTGTGGTGCCTGGCTCGCAGTGGTTTGGGGTGTCAGCCCTGGTGGGTGCGGGGTCTGCTGGGGGGGTGGGGGGTGGACACAGTGCCAGGGTCCTGGGGGCATAGCTCTGCTTTAATCCCCACCTAAGCTCCGTGCACTTTGGGGTCAAAGCTGGGGATTTGGGGCTCCCCCCTCCAAAGTTCTCCCTTCCTGGGCAGCCTGATCAAAGAGCAGGGCTCAGGGACCAGGCAGTGCTGCAGCCCCATCCTCGCTGACCCTTGTGCCTCAGTTTCCCTGGCAGGCACGCAGCAGCCCAGGGTGGTGTGCGGTGTTTCGAAAGTCTCTTTAAAGAGTTTTATCAACTTCGGTCTATGAAAATTTTTCCCCCTGAGTGGCCTTAAAAGTTACCTGATAGCTCTGTGCTGATTTTATATATACATATACATATATATACACACACGGGGGAACTGAGATGTGCTCAAAGGCCAGGCAGCTGATGCAGTTAGGTTTTACTGTGCCCGGTTATCTAAAGGGCCCAGGTCTGGCTGAGCGAGCCACTGAGCTGATAGCAGCTCCAAGCAGTAAAATGAATACAGCCGATTTCCCTGCTTGCAACAGCCAAACCTCCTTGTAAAATTAACATATATGAATATTTGTTCAAAAAAAAGAAGTAAAGGAGGGGGGAAAGGTAAGAAAATTGTATAATAAAATTTTATAATTGTAATAAGACATGGCAGCGTCCGAATCCTGGTCTGTGAGCGCATCCCAGTGCTGCTAAGGTGGAAGGCGGCGGGGGGGGGACACAGACCTGCAGGGGTCATGGCCAAGGAGTCTCGGCCGGGCTTGAAGTGGGGTATCCCCATGGCTGACCCTCCACCAGGTTTTGCCTCCCCTTTTTCTGGCTGCTTCCAACCAGCCCCCCGAGCAGCTCTGGCTGCTCGCCCACCACCTCCTCCCGGCGCTTGGCAGCTGTAGCTGGGCCCAGGATTGACACTGAGCATCAGCGGCGGTTTTCCAGCCCATCACTTCCCATCTCAGCTGATGGATCTGGCTTGGGTCTCCAAGGGCCCTTGGGAAGGCAGCACCCGTGGACCAGGGGAGTCTGAGCTGCTTGCGTGGGCTGATGATGCTCTCGTGTCCAAGCATCCCCAGCTCATGCCCTAAGAGTGGATCTCCCCCCCCAGGCACCTCCATCCGAGCGCTTCGCCCCTGCCAGCATCACTGCCTCTGCACAGCTGGTGGGGACAGTGCGGTGCTGGGCGAGGGCAGCGAGGAGGGGGAGGGACCTGCTCGGAACGGCTTCGCTTTTGAATGGAGAGCGCCAAAACGTCTATATAGCAGTATAGCTATCTATTTATTGATATATAAATATGGATATATTTATAGTTCATACATACGTATATATTTATACTTTATACATATGTATATATATGCATATATAATATATGTGTGCATATATATTTTTATATATATATATATATAACGGATGTATGTGTGTAGTCCCTGTATGGATTGATGCAAAGGGCTTTGCTCAGGTGCAAGGGTGCGTGTATGCGTGTACAGACACCTATAAATACACACACGTGCGCCCCTGAGCATCAGCCACCATCCCAGCCCTCAAAAGCCCCTCCCCAGGCATCATGAGCAGGAGGGAAGCAGCTTACCAACGTTTATTTGGGCTCCTGATGCCCTTGAAGCCTGGCAGCAAATGCAGCAGGAGGCAGCAGGCAATCCGCTGGGGACGAACCCCAGGAAAATGGGAACTGTGAAGGCTCCGGTGGAGTCTGACGGTGCCTGGTCCCTTCCCCAGCTGGTCCTCTTCGCTCCTATTACTGCGATTTTATCTTCTCCCATCAGGAATGACCAGCTGGGACGTGGAACTGAAAAACCAAAAGACCCAAAGAGGAGTTGGGGATGGTGCGATTTAGGCTGCAGCCCACCCTTGTGCCGGGGGCTGGTGGCACCCACCGGGATAGGCCACTGGCCACTTGTGTCCCTGCACCCAGCTAGTCCGAAACTGGTACCCTTCCTCCCTGTTGCTTCAGATGCCATTAAATAAAATCCCACCAAACAGCCAAATCTCACTGAAGGAAAAAGAAAGAGGAAAAATAATTAAAAAGAAGCCTCTATTCCAGCTCCCCTCTCTCGCTGCCCTCTGTTTATTCTCCGCTGCCTCTTTCCTGTTTGGCGTTTTACTATCTGCTCCCAGCAGGCAGGGACAAATTTGCATTTTAATGCAGTCCTGTGAGGCTGCATAAACCACCTGTGAGGAGGAGGCAGAGCTGGGGAGAGGCACCCCTGCACCCCGATGCCCCCCCACCTCCCAGAGGGATGCTTGGTCCCCCTGATCCTGCCTTAAAAAGCCCTTTAAAAAATTATACACTCTTAAAAAAAAAACAAACCAACAAACAAACCTCATAAAGCGTCCAACCCCTTCATGCAGCACAGAGAAAGCGGGAAAGCAGACAGTGAGGGTGAAACCCAGGATTTTTCCTCTGCTGCGGTCAGCCCCAGCCGTGCCCCAGTCTCCCCTTGCCACTTCTCCTCCATCCAACCCCCCTCATCACCTCCCCCATCATTTTCTTGTGCCTTGGGGTTTCTCTTGACCAGCAACCGCTATCAGGGCCCCTTTTCCCCAGTCCCACCTCAGCACATCCCTGTTGTGCTCCCCGTCAGATGCCTCCAGCCACGTCCCCTCCACATGCAGCTCTGTCCCCATGATGGGACTTCTTGGACAGGGACAGGGACCACAAACCCAAGGGGCTGTGGGGGACCCGATTGCTTTTCCATCCTCACTGTTGCCCCGTGATGCCACCTCCACCCTCCGTGGTCCTGCATGTGGAGCTGCCCACATCACAGCCGGGGGATGGGGAGATATTCCCGACAGCAGGAGAGATTTATTTTCCGGGACTACAAGCAATAACAAGAGCTTCTCCGCAGCCACCGGCCAGGGGAAGTTTAATTAAGGCAGGAGCCGTGCACTCCCCCCGCCTCGCTCTTGACATTAACTGGGCAGGATTTGCACAGCAGCCAGGATAATTACTTTGGTAATTGCACCATTATTTCTGGGGGCCCTCGGCAACTTTTTTGCCTGGCTCAGTGAAGATATCTCCCCGAGGAAAGAGGAGGGATGGTGTCTTTCTCAGACCAGCCGGAGCTCAGGACGGGCTTCCCAGGTGGCTCTGGGGAGCGGGAATAGGAAAGTCCATCAGGTCCCAGCCTTTTTGGTGCTCCTTTCCACGCTGGGAAGCTGTTCCCCTCCTGCCAGCTGTGGGTCCCTCCATGCTGCCAAACTATTCCCCCAGTCCAGGGCTGCCAGAGCAGGGAGAGGAGCTGGAGCAGGATCGGGCCCCCCAGGCGGCAGCCCTGGGGTGGGAGCAGGCTGCACATCCCCAAAACACTCAGGAGCACCGGGGATTCTCCGTAAGGTTTTAGGACCCTGCTATGAATTTCCCCGTTTTCTAGGAATTTACCAGCACTTTCCAAGGACAGCGGGACCGGAGCCCACCTAAGAGGTTTTCAGGGCTTGCTGGGAACTTTTGTTGCCAGAAACTCCAGGGCCTTTCTGAGATTTCTCTGCCCTTTCCAGGAATTTCCATTAGCTTCTCGTAAATTCCCAGATCCAGAGCTGGTTTCCAAACCCTTGGCTGCACACCTTGTATAACAGCTTCGGTGAATCAATAGCTGGGTTGGTAGAGCTTCGAAACACTGCAGGACCCAGGCCACAAGAAGTTTTATGAATACCTGCGAAAGAGGGACTGATTTCCAGGAGTGCCTCAGTTTCCCCAGCTGTCTGTGGCCCCCAAGGCACCGGCCGTCTCTTGAAGGCTGTCAGTGAGCAGCCGTGGGATGCTCTGCCTTGGCTGACACCATGCAATCGCTACATGTCCAGAAATTCCCCGTAAGTAAAACCAAAGCACCTTTGGGTGATGGGAGGATGGAGCCCATGGATGGAGCCGCCGTGCTCCACCACGGCTGGGTCCTGCGGCACCAGGCCCCACATTCAGCACCGAGCGCCGTGCTCCCAGCTGCCGTGGCTGCTCCCCCAAACCTGCTCGGTGCTCTCATTCCTGCGCCTCGGTGAGGATGTTATCGAGATGGCATTAGGAGAGGCAGAACCCTTTTAACCACCACAGCATTTTAAATCAGCTGCACTGCTTCCCGTAAGGCAAAACGCTCATTTTCATTGCACCGACTCAGCCCCGGGGGGAATAACTTTCCGCCGTTCACTCCCGTCTCGCCAGTGGGATCGTGCCCAGGGCAGCACCGGTGGGGTGACCCAGGTGTCCTTGTGGGGGTCCGGCTCTGCCAATGCCACGGGCACCGCTGGCACAGCCGGCTGGGACCCCCGTGCCCAGCGACGCCGTGTCCCCCCTCCAGCCCGGCGAAGCGGGCTGGCTGCACTGGAGCAGACGAGGAGCGCTCGCCCACGGTGATGGAGGGGGATCGCTCCCCGCAGAGGGGTGCAGCGAGCGCCCAGCTGGTGCTTTGCTAAATGCAGCTATTCCTGGCCAGCCCCTGCCTGCGCAGCCGGGCCAGGCAGCAGATGCTGCTGGCAGTCCCAGCAGTGCGGCTGAAGAAAAGCCCCAATTTTGTGAGTTCATGGATTTAAAGGTCATGAAAGAGCATCTTCTCTGACCCTCTCCGTGACACCGCTCAGCAAATGGCACCCAATTACCCGTCTGTTGAGGCTCTGCCTTATGTCCCGTTAAGGGGTTTCTCTTGGCCGTGATTGAAAACAAGGCGGCGAGGGCCTGCGCCTGGCTGAGTCCCTTCGCCTTCCCCGGGGCAGGCTGCCTGCCGTGGGAGACAGCACCTCCCAGACGTTCGGCTTTTGAGGGACAACCGAGCACCTGGGGTCTCTGCACTCCTGGGGCCAAAACTCTGGGTGGGTTTTGGTGCCAGTCCAGGGAAAACACAGCCCTTTGGCCAGGCAGGAGAAAATCACGGATCCTCGTTCCTTGCAAATTAGCTGGTTCACGGCTTATTTTGTTGTCACTCTGTTTCTTCATTAGGAATCCAAAGAACGAACTGCTCCACAGGATGGGGACCTCTGTAGTGGGAGAAACCAGATCAGCCTTAAGGGAAAAATGGCTGAAACTGGGATGCAACCAGACTGGGGATGGCAACAACATATCTGTCATGATCCTGCACCACAGGGACAGGACGCAGAGCCCCTGTCTCTCAAAGCTCCCCTGGGTGGCCCTGCGAAATGGCTTCGTCCATCTGTGCCTCAGTTTACCTTGACATGAATAGGTCCTTACCCATTGGGAAGCCTGTGACAGATGCAGCCTGATTAATGAAATAGTAATTCACTGCTAAGTAATTCATCACAGCCAATTTTCACACCTTCTCTGTCCCCCTCCTGGGATTTACAGGGTCTAATTCTGTCCTTTGCAAGGTGCCATTTAGGAAAGTTAAATCTACACCCTCCTTAGGGCAAATAAAATCCTTCCTCGGCCCAAACTTCCACCCAGCTCCAGCTCCAGCTTTGTCAGCGTTGTTTACCAGGGAGCTGGTGTCCCACCACGCCAGGATGCTTTGCCTGCCCGACCTTGTGGGGATTCAGGTCTTTTGGCTCCCTGTCTCTGTCAAAAGCAGCGAGTGTGCAGCTGGGGCCGTGCAAAGAGTAATTGGAGACAGCATAGATCACCCTAACGACGGCAAAACCAATTAGCCAAGGGTTAACCACTCCGCTGATGAAAACCAGGGGTTCAAACTGCTGAGCCAGCAAAAGCTCTGCATTGATCAATGCCGTGTAAATAATATTGCTTGTTCTTGGGAGCCCATTTCTTTCTGTTTCAACAGCAAAATACATTTCACCTGGCAGCACCCTGCTGAGCAGACTCATAAACATCGCCCCGGTTTGGGTTTGGGGGGGTACATAGAGACACCACCTTTCCTGGCTCTCCTGCACACACAGTTCTATAAAATGAGGAATAATTGCTGCTTACATCATGCCGGTGGTGGCTATCAAATGGTCCTGGGATTACTGAGCGAACGAGGAGGATTCTCCGAGCTGTATCTGTAGCGGAGGGGAAGAAAAAATGTTTCTGGGTCGGTGTAATCCAACCGCCAGTTTGTGGAGCTGGAGTCCTCTGGGAAGCTCAAGGGAGGGGACCTGAGCCAGGAAGAAGCACCCAGAAAAGCCAGATTCAGCTCAGCTGCGCTCATCATCACTCCTGCAAGGTCCATGAGTGGGTCTGAGTCCCATTGTGGATTCTTTAGTGGCTGCTAAGGGTTTTGCCTCTTCTCCATGTGCCCACCTATTACCCTCCTCATACTGCTGATCACAGTTCCTCCCAGCCACTCTGAGCACTGACCAGGAGCTTCAGAAACATCCAAAAGCAGAGGTAGCTCCATGGGGAAGCAATGCATTCCCCTAAACTACTTCTCCCCAGCCCAGCTGCCTACAGGGACCTGCTGAACACCACTGCTTCTCGGGACTGGGCTCAGCGACTGCTGCCAAATAAATAAGAAGGAGGGGTAAAAAAAAAACCCTAAACCACTGCAACCAATAAAAAAGGGCAAAAAATTGTCTGCTGTAAGTGACCCTGCTTCGGCAGGGGGTTGGACTAGATGACCCACAGAGGTCCCTTCCAACCCCTAACATTCTGTGATTCTGTGAAGTGCAGGCAGAGACGAGGGTGGCAGAGGTGCCTTCCCCAGCCAGCTCCTTGGTCCCAGCAGCTCAGAAAGTCCTTCTGCAGCACGGGAAGGGCTGCTCGCCACTCCCAATCGATTGCTGGATGCTGCTCGCCTCGGTGACATTCAAACCCCAAAGGGTGACTGCTTCCAAATGGAGAAGGGTGTGCAAAGCCGGTCTGGAGGTGCATGGAGCCCAAAGCTGCCCAAATGAATGCTCCCTGGAGAGGAAAAGGGGCTGGGGGGGCATTGGGGACCACAGTGGTGTCACCCCAGGTGTCCCAGGCTCAGCAGAAGGGCTTGAGGCTAAGCCTGCCCCAGCCAAATCACCAGCTCCAGTGAGGCTTTTAAGTAGTGGTCCCAGCCTGCTGTGTGATTTCAGCTTCACAGGACACGTCTTGTAGCGTCAGACAAATAGGTGGGACCGGCCGGTGGCAGAGATGCTGCTGGGGCAGGGGAAAGCATCACCTTGGCTGTCGCAGGAGCAACAGGCCTGTTGTATCCCAGGAGTCTGGTCCGAGTCGCTTGGATTTGTCCCTGTTTCGCCTGATTCCTCGTGGCTGAAACACCAAGACACTCCAGGAGAAAAAGAACAGGGAAAACACATTCAGAAATAAAAATATTTCCTTTTGACATGTCTTCTTGGCTTGCAATAAGCTGCTTCGATCTTTTGATCTGAAGTTTCTTCCCCCTTGACATGTCCTTTGATTGCATTGACTTATTTTTTGCCTTAAAAAGCTGGAAATCAACCCAAGCCCTTTTGATTTTGACTGGAACAGAGCAGGAGCACAGATGATGTCTCTGGAAAGTGATTTTTTTTCCTGAACTGCTCCAGAACTGGAAAGAAGAAAAACCCCAAATAAATCTGTTGTTGGCACAGCTGTGAAGAAGATATTGAGCGCGTGGAGGTCGCTGGGGATGTTGGCCTTGGCTCAGCTCTGCCAACAGCTAGAGGTGCCAACATGCCTCCGACGAAACCTGGAGGGGGGCTGGGGGGTGCAGGAGCAGGCCCTGGGGTGCTTGGCAGAGGGAGGATGGAGAAGCATCCCTGAAGCCAAAAGGAAGCCCTCCACAGCATGGAAATGATCCCATTTCGAGGAGATTTCAAGAATTCGGTCTCTCAACAAGTTCAGTGCCATCGAACAAAGAAACATCATTTCTGGTCCCACCATAGGTGATGGCATCGCCTCGCCTCGAGAAAGGCTCTGCACACTGTGAATGCAACCAGGGCACAAGCACCCTCCTGCATGTCTCTGCCCCCATACAGCTCCCAAACCCTCTCGGAAGAAGATGAATCATGTCATTAGTGCGTTTTTAAAGCCACCTTTACTGTGGCAGTTTTTATAATTGGTTTATTTTCCCTCTGCACTCAAAACGTTCACAATATGTCTCAAATCACTGCAGTGCATGCATTTGCCAGGTCCCATCTCTGTTACCTGATTTTGTATTTCAGCTTTGCATTGCAGGTTATGATCGGAGGAGAGCTCTTCATCCGTTAGTGTGGAAGCAAAGTCTTTCTGAGGCAGCTTCCCTGGGCTCTTCTCATTTGATTCCCAGCTAATGGCTGTGGCTGAAAAGATACAGGTATCTTAAAAACTGCCCTCCTCGTGCTTTTGGGTCTGGGGTATCTCTAACTCTGAAGACCTGAGCTTCTTTCTGGGGGTTATGAAGTTACTGGAAACCTGCTGCTAAAAACTACAGCCCCCAAACCGTGGTGCTGGGATGTTTTATCCTCCTCCTTGATGTCCCCGCAAATTGTGATTTGCCTAACGTAGTCAGGGAACATTTTGTTTCACAGCTCACTGATGCAGAGATGGCAAATTTCCCCTGTAATCAGGCTGTGATTTCTTCTTCCTTTCCCCCCAAACAACCCCATGATTCAGAAAAAAGCTGTTTGGCCGACATGCATGGCAGAAGACACAGGAGGCAAAGGCAGTCAGGAGGCAAAGGCAGTCAGGAGGCGAGGTGGCATCCCAGGCTGCAAACCTTCCTCCCCAGCAGAGAGAGGAGAAACCTCTGAACCCAAGCTGAACGAGAAATGACACCGCTGGTGCACAGGGGCTGCGCTACACTTCCCACAAGTGTCCATGTCTGTGATTGTGGTAATTGCCAATCAGTGGCGGAAAAATCCAGCTCCTTCCCCATTTCTGACCCCCAGGAGACACCTTGGGGTCTCCCCCGTCCCGCAGCCTCTGCAGATGCCGTACCTGCCAGCCCTGTAAAGGCTCTGGGTCCCAGCCTGATCTCATGCTCTCTGCGCCCGTAAGTCTGGGTTAAATCTTGATAAAGGGAGGAAAGACTCTCTTCCCGCTCTTGGACCATAACACGTAAACCACCACCCAACCTTCATGGGGCTTAGAGACGTGTAATGCAATGCAGGATGGATCCAGGCTGGCTGTGGGGAGGTCCAGCCATTTTTCTTTCTCATTTTTCCTCTCCTTCCCTCTTTCCCCCCGCTCCCAGCACCACGTGATCTATAGCGAGATAACAGCTTCAATTGCTCCAAATTGCTTATTGAGGACTCTGTGGTAAATCAATGATTTTAAATGGGATCACAGAATAGCAATCCCAAGAACAGCAGAATAAAAATATAAATGGAGCCGATCGGCGGTGAGGAGAGGCAAAACGCCCAGGCTGATTGCATTCAAGCTCTGCCGCCGGTGATGGGCACCAGAGCTGCCAGTGTGGGGGACAGGAGGCAGGATCTGGCCGACCTGCTTGGAAATTTGCCTGGGTAAAGCCAAGTGAGCAGTGAGCTTGCAAAGGTCTGAGAGCTCCTCTTGCTCCTTCACCTTGGGTGTTGTGAGTAAAACTGGGATCAGCTCTTCAGCATCATGCCTGGGACAGGATCCGTGGTGCTGGACTCCCAGACGTGGCACGCAACTGTCCCTACAGCAAGGTCTTGAGCTTCCTCGCACAGATAAGGGAAACCGAGGCACGGGTGCGTGGACCCATTCGGGCTCTGCCCGTTGGGCTCCGTGGCCACACATTGGGCTAAAATCTCACGTGTGCGCACGGGTCCCTGCACATGCTCCATGTCCCAGCATGTGTTTGCAGACAAGGTGTGGACAAGTCCAAGTTCCCACCGAAGCCGTTACTCATCCCCTCCAAATTTAGTTTCTGGGTGAAAATATCCCCAGTCCTCTCAGAACAAACAGCTTGTTGGTTGCTACCGAAGAACATGAGTTATCATGTCCTTAAATAGCCATTTTCTAGCTTTTAAGTGCTCAGGTTCTTGCAGTAAGTTACTGAGAGCAGAAACGCTGTCACTTAGCAACCTCCCCACTTTGGAGGATGTGAAGGGAGGTGGGGATGGGGGATTTTTGTCTTTCTTCTGCTGGAATTTCCAACTCAGCTCAGTCCTGAAATTTCTGCATGCGTGTCTGCCAGGCAAGACAAAAATGAAGATGCAGGCGAATAAAAGCACCATTAGACATGTCAGCAAGTGGATGAATGAATGCTCTTCCCTTCAGGTTTTTCTCTCCCCCGTGATTAATGAATTTCATTTACTGCACTAACAACCATACCTTCATCTACATGGTCAAGGCAAGAAGTGGCCCTGCCTCATCGCAGGCCAGACAGCGAGAGATGCAGTAGATGGAGGCATGGATAGAGGGGTGGACAGATGGGCTTTTTTGTATGCATGGTGCTGCTCACAATGGCCCACCCGGCAGAAAACACATCAATTTGATGGGCGTCCCTTGTGCTTTTGAGGGATGGGATGAAAGGAGACCTACAAAATCACAGGACAAGTTTTCTGTTGCTATCTGTGGTCATTTCCTATCTCTTCCACCCAAATCTGAAGCGTTTCAGTCTATACAAGGCTGTTGTAAAATGACTGGAAGAGGGAGAGTTGGATATGAGGTCAAAACCCAATAGCAGGCTCTGGAGAAGGTCGTGGTGGTTCTGGGGCCATGTGGGTAAATTAACTTCAATTAGCTGCAGAGTGGGATAAAAAGTTATAAAAAGCAAGTTGTAAAAAGCATTTAGAGAGTCAGAGAGCCTTGCGTGAGCATGGGATTTCACCCAAGGAAAGAGAAGCTGGATGGAGTTCAAGACCCTCGGCTCTGCGATGAGCTGTTTCATGGGGTTCAGGTTAAGAGTGAGTGGGGATGAATGTCCCCAAGAGTCAAGGCTGAGGCTCTCATTGCAGCCCTCAGGTGGGACACTTTGACTCTGCTACATCCCTCCTGCTGGAGCATCCCCAGCCAACGCTACACCACTGCCCTCGGACGCAGGACACTGCTGGAGTTACCAACCCCTGGAGCCCAGGAGTGCATGAGAAGTGACGGAGGAGAGGGATCGCGCTGCTTCTGCCGGGGTGTGGCAGAGTGGGGACAGCAGCAATCCCCCTCGCGCGTGAAGGGGAGAAGCAGCAGGTAAGCAGAAACTCTGCCAAAACCACCTCGTTGACAGGGTGCAGGGTAAACGTGGAGAGCTGCAGGCCAGCGATGCTCATCGCGAGGGGTCCCACCACTTCCACCCTCCCCTCTGGTCCTCCATGAGTTTCCAGCTGCTGTGTGAGTCCCACTCCGACACACCCCAGAGGGAGATACTTTAGTACACCACTTATTATATATAGTGAGAAAATGCGACTGACCTTTCCAATACAGCCGGCACAGGCACCGCCACAGAGCACCATCGGTGTCTATTATGCAACTGCTAAAGAATGTTCCTAATAATTAATTGTTGGTTATTTCAAAGGCAAGAACTTGCCCATTACACACAATGTGCAATTAGCTATATTTAAAAAGCTCTCTGCAGGGCTGGATTCAGCAAACCTGGCCCACCCCTCAGAGCAGTTAAGCGCATGCTTAACTTCAAGCAGGTCCTTTTGGCTCACTGACTCCAGTTTAAGCAGATGCCTAACTCTGTTCCTTATTCTGCACTGGATTTATTGACTGATTTATTTAAAAACATAATGTAGCACTGCTGACAGTTTATGCTTCAGAGACCTGTCCAAGAATAATTTTTATGAACAGAAACAGAGGCAAAATCTAACTCAGTTATAAACTGACACTAAAAAGCCATCAGCTCCGTGGTTTTCATGGGGTGGCAGCATGTGGAGATCGCAGCATGGGCACGCACGTGCCTCCTCGTGCAGCATCACAACCTGGTTCACAGTTTCACTTGTCTCAAGGGTGGTTTCCCCACTGGGAACCTGATGCTGGACCTTAAAGAGGGGCCTGGAGGGACAGAAGGGGTAGGGGAGATCAGAGAGTGTCCTTGCGAGGTGCTGCGCCCAGTGCAAATTCAATTCCCGCCCCAAAGGAGATATGGGATGGGAGGATTTAAGGACCAGCAAATGCCTTGGTTCCTGCCAAGGCTGGAGGTTTTGCTGGTGTTAAAACAGGCTCTGTGCCTGTGACAGTGAGCAGGACGTATCCTACCATGGGTCCTTCCCAGTCACGAGGGGAAAAGCCCCATCTGCCAGTCCTCGAGCTGCTGCCCATGCCAGGGACAAACCGAACAAAGTCTCTTCTCACTTTGCAGCTCTCCCCGTCTGTAAATACTTAGAGATAGGAGCCATAAAAGTACCTTAGAGAGAAGGCAGTGGTAAAATTACATCAAGCCTAGGGGCTTAAACCGATTGAAGGATACATTTTCCAAGCTGATACAGCTAAAGCAGCAGCAGAGCGCTCGTGCACAAAGTAGCCAGTGGAGTTTGATCATTTTTTGCCCTTCTAACTGGCCAGACAGCTGGAAAAAAGCCCCACGAATATTTTGGGAACATTTTCAGAAGTAGTACAGCGATGGAGGAATGTGTTAGCCAGCGGCAAAAGTCTCTGAGATTTTCCGAGCAAACAACCATTGCTTGGAAAATAATAGGGATAGCGTTTATCTCAGTGCGATGCTGCAACCTGGGCTGGTTTTAGGGAGCTGGAGCCCTGTCCTGGAGCTGCTGGGAGAGAAAGGGAGAGGGAGACAGCAGCTGTCCCAGCAAGTGCATGGCTTGAAGATATGTGTGGTCTTTTTTTTTTTTTTTTTTTT
>Ga0181612_126553_pt1 | contig 13487 bp, 14 predicted proteins | sample HoacroProtozoa21_FD_119630 | JGI IMG/M metagenome (GOLD analysis project Ga0181612, IMG submission 119630) | Hoatzin crop microbial communities from Cojedes, Venezuel. Combined Assembly of Gp0051906, Gp0051904, Gp0051908 | reverse complement strand
TGCGCACGGATTTCATCGTGGCCTCGTAGAGCATCCTCAGCCCAGCAGCCGATCGACTGCACCGGCCACCGAGGAGTCATTGCAAAACAAGGTGCCAAAGCTTCCTCTCCTCTCCGCACCGCTGCGGGCACTCTGCTTTCTCTGCAGGGTACAGAAAACGAGAGGCTGATCTATGTGCCCCTAGGTCCCCACTGCCTGCAGGGCTGCTGCTGGCAAAACCGCTGGGCCGGTGAATACATTCTGTATTAACTTGATGGGCTTTGTTCTTATTATTGTTTTAACAACCCTTAATCATCTGGCAGTCTTTAGTTCTGCTCAAGGGAGAGAACAAAAGATATGCAGTGAGGGTCCTAATGGGAAACTATAAGTCAGTTTGACACCAAATTCCCCCTGCTCCTGGAAGATCCCGTAGCAAAACAGGTTGCCAGAGCTGAAGCAAGAAAACTTTGCTGCTGTTGCTGGAGTATTTTCAACTGCCCTGCCATCAGGGCAATGATGCACAGCTCCATTAAAAAGCCAAGTCTGGACCCCAAACTTGGGTTTCCCTCCAATACCCAACTTGGAAAACACTGGCATCAGTGACATGCCTGACGTTCTAGCTAATAATGCATCATCTTGAGACTGTAAAGCCCAGAACCCACATCTATTACTTGTAGGCTGGTAGTCAGCCTATCTAAGCACTTTCCATAAAGCCCTTTATGGTCATTTTCCTGAGGTCCGCTCAGTCAGCAGGTGGGGTCTCTTTTCAATTGGAAACTATGGGAACGTGCTGCAGCTGCTCCCTGGGAGATGGGTGAAAAAAGGCTTTGCTATAAAAGCAGAGCAGGCAGCATACATTTGGGACTATGCTGTAATCCAGGCAACGCCTCCTGAAGGTCCAGACCCAGCTCTGGTATTTAAACAGCTCATACTCTGTCTGAAGGTATGTTGGAATCATCTTTACATTTTAGAGGACCAGCCCAAAGTTTTTCATTTTGGGGTTGCTACGTTCAGCAAAAGGACTGCAGTTTTGCTGCAGCTGAAAAGCTTAATTTCTTTCAATAAAACAAAAAATGAAGTCCTGTTTCTCTGATCCCGGGCTATTTGGCAGTGAGCAGGATATCACTGTATTCACAGGAGACATTATTACCAGAAATACAAGCAGGTTATTATTACTCATGCTCAGCCTGGGTTTTGATGGGTCTCTCCAGGATCCAATTCTATTCAGTGTTTATTTTCATTAGCGGTTTGGACGATAGAACAGACGATTCAGTTACAAAACTTGTGAATGATAGGGGGTGGAAGAGGTTGCAGCATGCTGGAAGGCAGGACTGGGACTCAGATTGACCTTGGCTCATTGCATTTCTGCTCTGCACAAGATGAAATTCGGTATACAGGGTAGCAAAGCCTTTCTCTTAGTAGGGCAAAATCGACTCTGCAAGATGGGGAATAGTGACCTTGGCAGAAGTGTGTGCTGAAAGTATTTGGGGTCCATCCCGGATCACAATAAAAACATGGCCAGCAGCGCAATGCAGTTGCTAGGAGAAAAAGCAAATACCATTTTCAGAGGGCAGGAGGAGTGTTGTCTGGAAAGTCATTACTCCCATTTGTTCGTCATGGGATATATCAAGGACAGGTCTGGAGGAAAATCTGGTGCCTGTGAGGATAGCAGGACACAGGGATGTGCTACCTGCGGGTGCTGTAAGGTCTCTGAATGGGTTGGTCAGGGCTGGTCTGGGGGTGCGTCCCTCAGCTCCGGGGCAGGAGGTGGGACTGGGTGGACTCCTGAGACCTCCCTGCTCTGGCATCTGTGATTACCTGCTCCTCGTGCCACCGAGGCACCCGCCTCACAGCTCAGCAATAAACCTGTTTGTGCTGTTAGTATTTACAGCCTGGTGTCTAGATAAAAGCAGGTATTTATATACCAGCAGTAAACTAAGATCTTTATCTGTGCAACTGCTTCTGGTTGCTGTTCAAGCCAATGAAGAAACAAGGTTTGGCATCTTCAAGCCTTTAAATTTTTTATTTAGAAAATAAACCTGAGTCTCTTTGAATCTCTTTTAGTCTGAGGTAGACAGAATCCTAAATTGGTCCAGAGTGTTTGAGTTTCGGTGCCCTAAGAAAAAGCATTTTTAAGGGAAACCAGCTTGAGCTTTGCTTTGGCAAAGCTAAGCCCTGACCTTTTCTCCCTCACTATCAAAATCAGAACCAGCTTAGATTTGTTAGTGATACCACAAAACCAAAGCTTCCTCCAAATTTCTGCAGAGATGGATAGCCTGGTCAGCTCCCCTACATTTTTATTAAACTCAGACTCAAGTCATCTAGGTTTTTCAACAACAGATCTCTCTTCGTCCTTGGCCTAATGCTTGCACCTTCCTGCACATCCTGGCTGCATCATTCGGATAGGTGGTGGGAAGACTTGTCCTGCTTGTGCGAAGGCTGAGCACAGAGGCAGAGCTGAGCAGATCTCAGCTGGTGATTTCAGGCTGTGGTTGCAGACCCTGGGACCCTTGGAGCTCCTCTGCAGGGTCTTTAGGACTGAGCAAGCAGGATGCAATGGAAATTGTGAAGGTCCACAAAGTGAAAAATGGTTGCAAGCTTCTGTTTTAGACTCTCAATATATATACAGATTTTTTTAAAAATTATTTAAGCTAGTCTATGAAAATAGTCATTTCATGAGGTGGGCAGCGGGCTAGGACTTCTCTCAGAGTAAGACAACTTTTAATGTTTTTCTTAGCTTTAGCCTGTTAGAGAAGGTCTCGTCATTTCATCATGGTAGGACTGACCCTGTTGTTAGCAAAGTCCATCTTTGTTATGTTTCCACTGGAATAAAATAGTGTCTGACCCCATAACAGATTCCCTGTCAATGAACTACTGGCGAAGATCCTTGTGAAGGGTCTCTTTTGAATAAATTCTTGGCAGAGCTCTGGGTAATGAGATTTCCATTGAATAAGCTGTTAGCAGAGCACCTTTTAACTCAATTCAGACAGTTAGAGAGGAGCCCTGGGAGCCAGGAGTCTCCGGTTTGGTCTCTGGTGGTATCACTGGGCGAGCAACCGGAGATTTGTCCTCGCCATGTCTGCAGGATGGGGAAATCCTCGCCTCCATGCTCAACCTCAGACAGGGCTTGGAAATTCCCCAAAACTCATAAAAATGTTTTATTGGCTGCAATGACAAGACTATTAAGGACAAACATTTCTGTCCCTATGAGCTGAATGACGGTTCCAGGTTTAGCGTTTGGTATGTGAAGTGGGGTGACCTTGAGTATAAAATATTTGGGTAACATCTCTAGGTAACTTCTTTAAAACTGCTCTGTGTCAATTCTGAAAAGGTGGCAGCAAGTGTCCAGGCATTGCAAGCAAGATGTACCTCTTTCTCCTCCCAATGCCATTTGCCTGTTACTCCAGCTTTCCATCTGAGTTTGGGATTATGAGTGGTCGGCTTTCATGCTACAAATCTTTATAATGGGATTAAGCGGATAAGGACATGTAGAAAATGATTAGTGCTCTCCTGGGAGCTGTTAATGGTTTGTAAAGGCCCTCACTGAAGTAACAACTACCAAGTTCTGTTGTGCAGGAAGAAACTTGCACTTCCTTTAGTACTAATTTTAGAGAGGCTATGGCTCTTTGGATAATAAGTATCGATTCCTCCAAGGTCTTCTGAGAATTGTCAAGCATACAGATTTAATCAGAAGTGGGATTCTGGCTGTAGTGCGGATAATACATAGAAAATCACACATTTCCTTATCTTTTTTTTGGGATGAAGATAGGCAGGCAAGACACAAAGCCTCTATTCCCCTTCCTCCTGATCCTGCACTGCCCACTGCTCTGCAGGACCAAAAGCAGCAGCTGCCAGACAATACATTTTTGCGAGAAAACACTCTCAAATTCCCTTAGGTGAGATCCTGAGCACCTCTTCAGCCACGCTGAGACAACCGGGGGTGCTGCGTTGGGGCATTCCCACACCAGAGCATGGCCTGATGCTGAGGTCTGCAGCAGGCTCAGGGGTCCCCAGTGCGCACAAATACGTGTAGGAGTGCAACGGGGAGTAAGGGCTCCTCCGCAAAGATGTTATTTGCCGTCTGAAACACCGCCGCGATGAGCTTTTTCTCAGAAGGCACCAGCCATCCTGGTCTGCGGTAGATAAGAGCTGTGGGATTAGCTCTTCTGAAGGGAAACCCTCTTCTTGCTCCGAGGTTTTGGCGTTTCATACCAGCTGCTCTGCGAGCCGCAAGATCTGCGTGCAATCCTGTTTGTGTCGCAGCCAACTGGCGCCCTGCTCGGATTTAGTATATTCGTCGAGCACGACAGAAAGCTGTGTCTTTCTGAGTTATTACCGTGCTGGCTGGGAATCCCTGCGGCCATCAGCCAGAGGGGCAGGGACCCCGACCCGACGACTTCAGCAGGCTCAGTGTTGTGTGTGTTTTGGATAGAGATACTGTGTGGAGCTACTGTCAACTTCCGAAGGGAAGTCCAATTAGTCCGGTTGCAGTCGGTTATGATCATGGTTTGCATCTTTTAACCAAAGCAAACTGCTTTACAGTGAAGGATGGATGCATAGACAAATAAACACACAGGTAACTTGGTGAAGAATTAGCTGGTTTAAAAGTCTGAGAAGCTTTCTTATTGGAAACATTAAACTCAAATGTAAAGCATGAGAAGAGCAAAGATGGCTAACGGTAAACAGATAACAATAAATATTATCTCTCCAGGTTGCATCCCTGATGCTGAAAGTAGCAGCTCCTTGGGGAAATTCTGGGCCGCAGGATAACATGGCTAGCAGCCAAAGTAGCCCTTGCTTCTTCAGATGCTTCCTAATTAAGTTCTGGCTATTAATCTGTCTTCTTGGTTTAAAGTTCTTTTATTAAATAACAAATTAAGGTGAAGCACCTTGAGGTAGAGGCACGAGGTCGGTTTGATTTGAAATCAGGTATCATCCAGCCCATTTGAAGTGGAAATGGGCTGGTTTGTGGCTGAGGCATAATGAAGGCTTTGTATCTTTTTTTTTAATTGATCCTGAAGCTGTATGGGCTGCCCTATTCTCCAATGCGCTGATTAAGGGTGATTATAGAATTAGTTGAAAAAAAAGATACAGCGGGATGTCATTGCCATGCAGAGATATCCTTGTGTTCCTCTGTTCCAGGCTCTAATCCTCAGAATGACTCATCCCCTTCAATATTTTTCGTAAAGCTACTGGCATGGCATTGTTATTTACCCAGATAAATCTGTTCACGGTGGCAGCGTTCAGCTGCTCACCTACCCTGTGCTCCTTTTGAGTGCAGCACAGAAAGGCGTCCTTCTCCATCCAGCAGCTCTGCCCGGGCAGGAGAAGGTCTCCTTTGGTGAACTTTGGACTGATTTTTTTGAGAATTACTGTGGCAAAGCCAGTGGAGGAAACTCATACTTGAAATTAAAGATGCGCTGGAGCTGAGGGCTCTGAGGACTGGGGGAAATGATGGCAAGTGTGTCCACCTGCCTGTCCATGCGAAATACCAGGTCATCTGCTTGTTGTCAAAGGATCTAAAAAGGTCATGGGGAAAACAGAGGTTGAATTCAGGCCATAACTTGATGGCCTTTGGGCACTGCTGCCTTAAAACCCTCCTCCAAAGTGCCCTGGAAATGGCAGGGATTTTTAATAAATGGGGATCTGTTTAGCCTTGAGGGTTGGCAGGGTTATGGTGACCTTGCTGAGATGTGAACTTGCTGTTCTTGAGAGCTTGTGTCTTGAACTCCAGCATAGCTGGGAATGTTTTTGTCTCTCATAGGCGTACCGAGTCTTTGCCACTGGGACACTGCTAGTTCTTTTGTCTGCTGGGCCCTTCACAACCCTTTAGATTATAACATGTTCAGGGCTAGGTCTGTTGTCTCCTTTGGTAAATGAAGTGCAGCAGGAAGGGGGTCTCGGAGGTGCTTCCTCAGCATGACTATAATAAATGTGATTAATATATGAGGGTGCAACATGCCTTCTATTTGATTTGTGAGTGACTGAACATCGCATAGCTTCACAACAAGCCGGAATGCTGGGGTTCTCTCTGCTCTGTAGCAGCAACTGCTGCAGCGTGTGGCAATGTCCCCATCCTTGGTTCCCCTGTCTCCCACCATGTGGAAAAAACACCTCACCACACGTTAGGAGAATCTGTCTGAGTGCAATTTTCTCTAAACACCTAATTTTCTACCGGGCCAATTGCACCTATTTTCTAATATGCAGCTGTGACACTGTAATGACTTGTAAAGCACCGCTCTGGGTGCCCTCCTATCTACACGAGAGCAGTCACGGCATCCAGCTGCTGCGCTCCACTTCATCCTTCCCCGACCTAAACTGCTCGCAACATCTTGCTTTCACCAGGCAAGAGAGCCTTGCAGCAGCTCGGTGTCGAAGTTGGACGGCTGTAGTCTGTTAGCAACCGCCTGAAAGCTGAGCTCTGCCTTCCAGAGTAGCTGATCCCTCTGATGGGTCATTTTTATTCGTTTGAGATTTGACTTGGGAGACTCAAGAGCACAAAGATGGACTTTTTTCCTGGGTTGAAAGTGTGGATGGAATTTAAAGCAGGTGAGGAAGGAAGCCATAAAATATCTTGCTGTTACTCACCTTTATTGGGCAACAGATGTGATGTGGAAGGGAGAGGAAGAAAATGCATCCCTGGTAATTGAGACAAGCTGCATGGAGAGAGGAACCCACAGAGGCCAATAGAGATTCACATGCTCACCTGGATTCAAAAAGCACGTAAAAAAACCACCAGCAGAGGAACAAAATTAAAAATAGTAAAATGGAGGAGAAGGATTTACACACCTCTGCTTAGAAAATTAGCATTAAAGTAAGATACACTGGACAAGCAAGTATGATGTCTGGTCTGTTTAGCAGTGGCTTTGTAGAGTAGCTGGCGGATCCTGTCTGTGCTGCAGAAGGTAGTCTCTTGCATTCACCAAGTTACCGAGGGAATTGCAACAATCAATATCTGAAGAGCTGGCCCTGAAAAAGCCTACTTTTGCTTCCACATTCGGGTTCAGACCTTAGAAGAGGGAACAAGTCTGCTCTTCCATAGCCCGGAGGCCAGCTCGCCCTGGGACAATCTTGTCTTTCTGGGCTTGGGTGTCCACTAGCAAAGCCCCTCATTTCTCATTTTTTTTCTTTTTGTTGAAAGGAGCCGACACGTCTGGCTCAAGCCAAACAAGAGCAAGGTGTTTATGTGGTTCCTGTGTGCAAAACACTGCTGCAACAAAGGAGGAAAAGCTGGAAAGCAATTTTGGTTTCCCTTTGTCTCCACCTCCTCCTGCTCTTCCCTTTCCCAGTTGAAATATTCTGCTGAAGGAGATGTGGAGGCAGTTTGGGGGAGGTGGGCAGAGATGGCTTTTAATAATATGCCTGTTGAAGGCTCTGTGTGTTCTGCCTAATCCTTTGTTTGCCCTTGTTCTGTATCAACTCGGTGAACACAAGCGATCAGTTTAATTAGTGGGAAATAGGTGGTGGGAACAAGGAGCAGCAACACTGAGCGCTGCCAGAGCTTCCCCTCTCTCGCTCTCATCAGATCGCTCCCGGTTGGAGCTCTGGTTCGAACTGTGGAGAACGCATCGGGAGACAAGATAAAATGTAGGGCTGCTCTTTGATGTGGCTTTTAGCTTCCACTACAAAGCTGTTTGCACTGGGAAGTTGTAACTTGGGCATGGCTGGGGACCTCAGTGGTGTTGCATGTGTGAATGTTCGTGATCATTCCCTTCTGCTGGAGTGTTTTATTTTGCGGGATATAGCCCAGGACTATGTCGCTATAATAAAGGTGATGGTATCTGGGAGCCAAGCGAGATAAGGGAGCAGTTCAGAATTTCTTTTTATGGACCCTTGCTTTTGGAGTGGAGGGGAAAAGCAGAAGAAGGGGAAGATAACTCCATGCAGAGGGCACTGCTCCTGATGCTGCCTTGAGGGATAAATAACAGATAAGGGTATTGGGTACAGTTTTCCTGAGAAAAGGAACTTCAATGCGTAGTTTGTGGTGTTTGGTTTTAGTAATCATTCTTTAACCTATATCCAGGGTGTCCACCACCATAACATCTCGTCAGCTTCAGCCCAAGCTGTGACGCCGTTCGTCAAAGTGCATCCTTTCACTAGCCCGTCGCAGCAAGTGGGTTGTTTCTCAGCACTGTTTTCCTCTAAAATTGTTTGCTCTTGGTCTAGGTTTGTGGCTCCGTCTGTCCTTGCAGTAGCAAAAAAAAACCCCAAACCCTAGGTCAAAAAAAGTCATTGCCTTCTTCCTCATGCTGAATGACCTGCTTTCTCAGCAGAAAATGACTTGTAAATCTCTCTAAGTTAATTTTTCTCTTTTTAATTGATCCTGTAGTTTAAGACACTTTGTAATGAAACTTTTTAGGACTTCAGTTCATAATAACCTTTTTTAAAAAACAAACAAAACCCCTCCTATGCTGTATAACTACTATGACCTGACTGCTCTTGGCAGCTACTGACTTTGTGGACCACAGGAGGTTTAATCTAATGGGGCGAAAGAAAGCTCAAAAAATGTCCCTAAATGTGTGTGTGCTAGATCTCATCTCCGGAGTTGTCACTGTTCTCCCAAGTAAATAATTTGCCAATTACGTATTTCTAGATCCACGCTGCGCGTGCACAGAAAGCACGTGTGGAGATCACTGGTTACAGCAGGCTCGCACAGTTGAAGAAGGGTTTTTATCATGAAAACCCCACTTTCGTTCAGAAACTGTTAAATGCCGTTAAAGACAGCAGACTATTAGTGCTCCCATTCCGAGTTGTTTGGGTGTAGCAGGATAATTCCCGGTTGCCAACAGAAGTTGGCAGTTTCTTCTCGATTTCGAGGCGAACTTTCAACATCTCTTTGTTCTGTGCAGCACGACTTTCCTCTCTGAGTAATAAAAGATGATTTACTGGCTGTCATATCTAAGCCTTGATGAGACCTAAGGTGAACCTTCAATAAATTAAGTATTTTTCAACAATGTTAGAGCTACATGCAAAACTAAATAGACAAAACAACCCTGGTTTTGCTGGCTGAAAGCAGTTGCCTCCCAGAATACCAGTCCCCCAGCAAAATTATTTCCACTATGCAGTAATAATTTCACTTGCAGCTTAGATATCCAGAAATGTTAATAAATTATATTAAAGATGATCCCCCCTGGGGTGGATGTCCCTCTTGGAGGCACCCAAGAGTGATGTTCTGTTCCTTGTAGCCAGGGCGGCTTCAGCACGTGGCCGTTGGGTTTTGGTATGCTCTTTTTCCTGTGAAAGTCCTTATAATATTCCAGTCACTTCCTGGTCTTCCTGGCAGAAACTGAACAGAATAAATTATTCATGTCTGGGTGACTCTGGAGTAAGGTTTGCAGGATCGGACTTCAAACATCCTCTCTCTTCCTTTCTAACACATCCGTGTTGGGGCAATATGTGCATGCGATATTCTGGGTGGGTTAACAGGGTGGCAAATTACAATCAAGGAATCAATGTGCTGTAGACGTGTTGAAGGATCAACCTCTTCCTCTGTGTGCTTGTACATACAGATTAGGTGTGTTACGATAAATCAATGTATTCAATTCCTGCCAAGTTGCCGGAGGTGTCTCAGGACTGCGGGGATAAAGCAGAGGTTTTATCCTTCTTTCATCAGTAAACATTACAAATGATCGATTAGACAGTGAAATGTTCAGGACAGCTTTTGATTATCAGGTGTTCAGCTTCTTAAGCCTCTCTGAACTGGACTGGGGCTGCCAGGGGCCCTCCAGAGCATCTCTTGCCTTATCAGCACCGCGGGACCGAGGGCTTTTATCCCTCCATGAAAGGGCTCGTCCCTTCAGCATCATCTGCACCAAGGGTGCATTGTTTCTCTCATTCCATCGACTCTCAGGCACGCCGCAATTATTGAAATTAAACAACTTTAAAACATCTTTGCAAGCGGCACTGATTTGGAATTAATCACAATTTTAATTTGACAGAAAGCGATCCCGCTCCGCTCGCTGCTATTTCTCCTCTCCCCACCCACGCACGGAGCCTGCTGCAGGGTGTCTGGGGGAAATGAAACGTACAGCCTGCGCTGGCTGGTAAAAGCCTATTTAAGTGATCAGCCACAGACTTGGTTGGAATATTAGGCAGTAAAACAGGTTTTCCAGAAAATGAGATTGCCCCCGGCACTGGTAAATCCATTCAAAGATTCAAGGTAGTCGGGTGGATATGGTGGCATTTGGGAGGCGATAGGTATTTTTCTTCCATAATAATTCGTATACTGCGAGACTATAAATTAAATAGTTTTCAAACACAGGACCCAATCCTGCTCTTGTCCTCGTTCTGTACCTGTTTCAGTCTGACTTATTTCATTGGGTTTAAGCCTGGGAGAGAAAGGTTACATGTAATTTGTGAAATAACATTAAAATCCAGGCATCTTCTGTGGTTTCTGGTAGGGTCCATGCACATGGGAAGTGACCTTCTCCGCTCCATCAAAAACCTGATGCTTTAATTGGGGGGGGGAGCAAATGGATGTTTTGCCCAGGCCAGACAGTGACGGGGACAATGCTTTTGGCCTCGGACACCTCTTGGAAAGGATCCCCCATCCCGGCAGTGCATTTGAAACCCCTGTGATGGATCTCTCTCCAGGCTGGCTGGTTTAACAAAATGCTGATTTCTCTGAATGAGGCAAGACGGGAGATCTGTGCAATGTGTGGTTTGAGTAAATTAAGCGTTAGAAATGCTGCCACCACCCAACCCCCTTCGCATATGGTCCCACTTTCCCCAGGATTAAAAAACAAATAGTCTGCAAAGCAAAACCGTCTTGAATCTCATTGCCTCGTCTACCGCTTTACAAACAAGGAGAAATCTTACGGGTTGTGTATACCAACTGTATTTTGCCGGTCCTGGCTGTACGGAATAGGACCGTAATAAAAGAGATTATGCATGCTCATGCCTAGTCCTTGCTAGCTTAGCTTTTAAATATTTCTGTTCTCCAAGAGGAAGAAACAAATAAATGAAGTGTTCTTCCCTGGGGCTGCAGCAACTGTTGGGAGGATTTTGATTACCGTTGGCTGCGGTGCTGGAGAAGGCGGCTGTGATTAAATACTTGGTGTGGGGCTTGCTGAGATGGACCCCAGCAGTGGCAGAGGCCACGGCAGCGATGTCCTTGCGGCCCTCGGGATCCCCTTGCCAAGGATAGCAGGAGGCGAGTCTGGGAAGTGCAGGATATTTCCATTCCTTTCACCCAATGCTTTCTCCAGAATTGGGGATAAAGGGAGATATTCCAAGGGCGCTAAGCCAGGGCTCGTGTAGGGAGGAGAGCAGTCGGCGTGAGTGGCAGGAGCAGAGCGAAGGAGCAGGGTCTGATGTCTTTGGGTATCAGGCTGGATGCAGAAGGAGCTGTAAAAGGCATCTCAGGCTGTGCCGAAGCCTTCCATAGGGGAAAAAGTAGTTACATTCAGGCGTTACCCCTGTCTTGCCCTCCATTACCCTCCTGGAAATCAGGAGGAGCTGTGCTGGCTTCAGCACAGAGCAGACTTGGCATCCCTAATGCTTCAGGGGAGGAATGATGCTCGAACAAAACTGGCAGGGCGTATGGCCTGATTTTTGGGAAGTGCTGGAGGTAACTCTAGCTTCAGCTGAAATCCGTGGGAGCTGCAGGTGTCTGCATCACCGGGCCTGGCAGAGTAAGAAATGCAGCCTCCCCGCGCTGCCTGGCTTCCAGGAATGCGAAGAGGCTGCTGCGAAGCAAACTGCTACAGAGTCGTCTGCAGGGTGCGTGCCAGGTTTCAGCCTGGCGCAAATCTGGAAAGTGGAGATAGAGAACCTGGGGAACTGCGATGCGTCACGGGAGCACTGACAGATGCTCAGCTGAAACATTTTCAGGCCCCAATGGCAGAATAATTTTGTGTATCTGACTTTATTTTTAGAGTTTGGTTGATAGTTGCAAAGAGGGAAGAGGAAAGCTTGAATCTTTGTTCGGAAGGCGTCTGCGAGACCCGGTTTCCTGGCGTGCCATGTTGCAGTTACTTTCAACGCGATCCGTGTTTCTGATTGAAATAATTCAGTGTTTCTGCAGCCGGCAGGAGGTTGAAGCAGTCTGAGCAATGCAAAATGTAATAAATGTTTCTGAAGGCACGGAAAAATATTTAGCAAATCTAAACTGGAGTCAAGTCCCATCTCTCTTAATTTGACTAAACAAGGCAGTAGATAAGGCGTTTGCTGAGCAGGAATTTCAATTACTTGCAGGAAGTTCTCAAATCAAGAAGAAGGAGGCTAACAATGAAAATCATTTCCTCAGGTTTTGAGTTCTGCAATGTGATGAGCCAGGATTTAGAAGTGATTAAAATGATAAGCGACGCCGTAGTCCATGCCAATGCCTGTGCACTCCAGCTATCTATGGCAACAAGTGCCGGGGGAGCAGGATGCCCTCCACTCCCAGCAGCCGACTGCTGCTGCCGTGGTGCCCGTGTTGCTTGAATGAATTGTTGATCCCTGTTAGGATTTCGGCCAGGGCCTGTGCAAGCAGAGAGAAATTTTAAAGAAAAAAACCTCCAGACTGCAGGAGTGAAAAATCAGGCTGTGAAAGCGGGTCTTCCCTCCTGCAAACCCGCCGCTCTCCGGGGGCAAATGCGCGGAGCGGCCGTGGGGCTGCTTAGGCAGCTCCCCGTTGGGGATGGGACGGTGGGAAGGCAGACGCAAGGAGCCTAGAGGCAGGGTAATAGTGGGGTTATTTTTTTGTTTTTCCTATAGCACAGTTTCATTCTTTCAGACCTCGCGTCGTTCCTGATGCTCTGCTCTGGGTTGTCCCGGTTTCCTTACAGCTTTCCTAATGTTGCAGTGGGGAAGTGGGTGGCCCAGTTCAAGCCCAGATCTCCTGCGAGAGAAGTAGGGTGCTTAGCTCCAGCTCTGTATCAAAAACCAGATTTTGTTTGTTTGTTTGTTTTTGTTCCACCGGGGCTAAGGACCCACCTCTGCCTGTGACATGACCCAGCACAGGGGGGGAGGCAGCCAGCAGCCTAATGCCCACTCGGCGCTGTGAGGAGGTGCAGTCTCCAGATGTGCCGGCACCTCCAGAGCCTCCTGGCATTGCCGGGATGTCTCCGACCCTCTGATCTTTCCAGGGAAGAAACAAAGGCATAAAATGTCAGAGGCGACTGCAGCATCGGCCTCCTTTTGTTAGTACAAGCTCAGCCCAGGGAAAGCTGCTGATCCCACAGAGCCTCTGTGGAGGTTTGCTCCAAGCCTAGATCCAACCAGGGAGCTCATATTGTGAATTTTTGGCCTGTGACTACATTCATCAAGAGGCTAAAATAAGCCTCAAATGTTGTTCCAAGAAGTTAAACATGAGCCATCCTATTTAAGGGAAAAAAAAAAAATCAGTATTTAAGTTGAAATGGAAATGGGGCTATCATATAAAAGTTACTGTGACGGGATATGTGAGGAATGTGGATTATTAGATCCGAAAGCCCGGGTTAGCCTGTGCTCGGCTCCTCTGGCTGCTTTCAGCAGCTTTTCGGAGGGCTGGGACGGTGCGAAGGGATGGAAGCAGGCAGGAGGCT
>Ga0181612_123595_pt1 | contig 13487 bp, 4 predicted proteins | sample HoacroProtozoa21_FD_119630 | JGI IMG/M metagenome (GOLD analysis project Ga0181612, IMG submission 119630) | Hoatzin crop microbial communities from Cojedes, Venezuel. Combined Assembly of Gp0051906, Gp0051904, Gp0051908 | reverse complement strand
ACTCAAACTCCACCCTAAAGGTAGAAAGGATATAAAAATAGCCAGGGAAATGGGGGGTTTTCGGAGAAGAAGATAACACCGTAGATTTTCGGAGGAGAAGAAGATAACACCGTGAGCAAGTCGAGGGAAACTCCACCTCAGACTGCCTCTGACTACCGGGACCAGCTGATGGGCTGAGCCTTGCTTCTCCCCCCCTTGGGATGCCTTGGGTGAGACTTAAACTAAGCGCTTTTCTCGGTAATAGTTACTCCCTAATGTCTATAGCCAGGCTGTATTATTTATAAACTTTTCACGTGTTTTATATTTGCACGTGCTTTCTTGCAGACAGTCACTATCACCGGCAATTCAAAAAACCTATATACTTGTTGCACAAATAAAACTGCGCTGTTTAAGTAGCCAGTTGTCATAGTTTCTCACTGAACATGACAAAATGTGGCCATGCTAGTTCATGAGCGTGACTGGACTGAAGGTGTAGACTGCTATTAGTGTATCCAGAATCATGGTAGTTTAATATACATATTAAACGTGACTTGACTGATAGTGGCAAATTGGATATCACTCAGAATTTAAACCTAGCCGCCCCTAGCCTCTCACTCTGGTGAAGAGAGTTAGAACGCAAGGGTGTTTATTTTCTGCCAAATTAACGCGACAACATATACCTACTATTACAATCCTCCTTGAACAGAGGTAGGTTTCTGACATTATTTTTACTAAATATTTTCCTACTTTATAATCTCTTGAATGTATTTGGCTATATTATTTTTTTCTCAGTAGGTTTGATGTTTGTAAAATGTTAAGAAAGTACAAAGTTTCAGTACAGGTTTAACATGGTTTGCTTAATGAGAGAATAAATCAGTCTTTAGGGTTGAAAGATTTCTTTAAAATTTCAGTGGACATTTAATTCTGTCAAATAGTCCTGCTGTGAAACAGCAGAAGTATTTTCTGCAGTTCTATGGAGCAGATACATAACAAGACTCTTTCATGACACAATTGGTAGCACAAACTCTAGAGCAAAACTCCATTTCTTAACAGACTTTTCTGATGTAGCTTTGTTATGACTGATCTCAGCCTCCTGTCATTTCTTTTCTTCTTGCTTTCATCAGAATATGCATATATAAAGCGTGTGGAAGTATTTCCCTCTAGACCTTTAGGATTTAAAAAAAAATTTCTGTTCAAAGCTAGGAATGTGACATAGCATTCAATCAACGCTTTCAAAGATATGTAATTTCCTTAGTATGTGGAAAGACTTCACTTGTGAGTGGAAAGAAATTGAATTGCCTTATTTCCTATTCTGAATTCCAATCTCAAGTGTTTTCTTTATGAGATCCATCTTAATTTTTAGAGCATAATTATCTTGACAGAATTTATTTATTTTTACAAATACAAAATTAATTTTAGCATGAAAAATTAACTCTGCATAAAGCAAGAATTCAATTTCCAATGTAGTAACACTTTCAAGGTCAATGTTTTTAAAGGAAATACAACACTTCAGAATGGCAATCTGCTTAGTTACGCAGATGTGTTAAAAACAACCAGCAGTTTCCTGGATGAACACTTAAGTTCTTCCAGGGTTAAACCATAAAGTGCATCACATTATAAAGTGTGCAAACAAGGCTGGGAGTAGCTAACCTTACCGACGGTAAGGTGATACACAGTATGATGGTAGTATTTGTTAAGTAGTAAGAATCGGTCTTCTTTGGAAAGATTATCAAGTTTAGAGATTAGTACACACAATTATTTTCCCATTCACTTCCTTCTCTTCCTTGTGTTCCAGCTGTTCCAGCAGTCTTTCCATTTGTTGAATGGATAGGATGCTACTTCTTTTCTAAAATATTTCAAAACCTTTGAAGTTCTAAATGTTGAAATGTGACTTTAGACGTTTTTCTAGTGAGGGGGGGAAAGTTGCAGTGACTTAACCTATTTGATTGAAAAGCAAGGTATACGGGTGCTTTGAAGAAAGAATAAACACAGTAGCTAAGAGGCACATACATCAAAACCCCTCCTTCTCACTGCTTTGCCTATCCTTTTCCTGTCTGAAATTCACTATAATCTCCTGAACAGATGTCCTCCGCCTTCTCCAGCTTTTCTCACATTCCTAAGGAAAGAGGTGCATACAGAATAACGAGTCCAAGAGCAGCAGTCTGGGAAGTCTTATTTCAAGATTTACAAAGTTAACATGAAGTGCATCAGGCTAGAGAAGTTGTCATCATGCTGAGCAGAACTCACTCATAATTTGTTACTTGAGAGCTCTCTGTGCATCATCGTGAATCAGTTCACAGATTCCATGCTTTCAACCTGATAAAGGTTACATAAATCTGTAGTATAATGTACTGATGCCACCTTCACCCTGAGAACTTGTGTAAGTTATCACCAACTGGTTTCATATTTTCAGAAGTATCACCAAATTGCTTAACTGAATCCAGTGTGTTGAATCCATCATCTTAAACAGTGGTAAGAGACAGAACCCAAGCAACAAATACTTAGGAGGATTGTGTGTGTAAAGTAGTAATTAGAAAAAACCAGGTGTTTTGAACAAGGGAGAAAAAGAACAAAAAAATAATCCCCCTATTATAGATGTAAGGAACAACTTTTTGTGCAACTGTTGGCAGTGACACATAAGAAGAAAGATGAAAAAGTTCTAGAAAAAGAAAATTTTGTTCTGGCCACAATTCCTTCCTTGACCTCTAAGACAAAGAAGCTAAAATGTTGGATTGGCTGGAAATACGTGGTGTAGTGACTCGGTATATGAAGACACCACCATGTCCTCTTGAGTGAATAGCAGGAGCTTTCCACGGAGACCAGCTAAACTTATATTAAGGATCGTCACTTTCCATAAACTGAATTTTTATGTGTTCTACTTCTCTAAACAACACTTGGTCCATGAAATCCCTTGATTGTAAAAGGTTGACAATGTATAATTCAAAAATGTAAAGAAACACCTCTTCTCACCTAGAAACTATTACTATCAGAGTGTTGTGGCACAGTCATTATGTGACATCATAATTTACAAAATAAGTTGCATATATCAATACTTACCAGTGTTCATAAATGAATAGAAGACTGTTTTCAAAAGAATGTTTAACATTTTTCACTTTTCAAGTTTATGGACCAGATGGGCACATATATGTTTGATCTATTGTTTTCTGAGTTTATCTATGCATTAATAATAGTTATAGTCATCTACGGAAGCTGCAAAAGATTTGGCCAGCTTTCTTAAAGGAAGATATGTCTTCCTTTAAGAATCTGCCTATACACCTTATCACTGATCCAGAAGAGGATGAAAAAGAACACTTTGTCTCCTATAAGACTGTCACATTTTTATTCTTTTATGTGGGAACATATTAAAAATTATTTATATCATCACTATACATCTGAATCAAGAAAGAAATAACAAAATCAGTAGAAATGTTACAGAATGGAAATATTCTCTTTGACTTCCACCTGGTGAGTTTGGTTTACCACACAAACAGTGTGTGGTGTCTTCTATGTGCACTAACTTTTGTAATATCACAGATTACTTAGAAGTAAACAAAAATAAATTCTAATGATTTAGATTGTTCTTAACATTTGTGTTTATATTTAATGAAATAAAACTGTATTTAATTCTATTAAAACTGGGAAACAGTTTTAATCCCTTTGATGACTCAACATTTTCAAATCAAAAGACTGACTAGTATCAGATTGAGAATTATTATTAATATGTAACTGTAGGAGTTGCCTACAGCCATGGCTGCTTTGTTTTATTTATATGTTTTTGTTTTTCATAGCCTTAATATTTATGTTAAAAAGCTGGAAAGGGAAGGAGGGAGATGAGAAAACATAAAATTAATGGGTGGGTAATACATCCACCATCAACTTCCTTCCTATTTTGAAAGCAAGAAAATAAAAAATGTGCCGATTTCTCCTACTCCTGCCTTGTAGGCTGGACAGTTATCTAGAAGGTGACCATCTTTTGTTAAATTTTTCTTTCCCAAGTTCTCTCTTCTGCCTGCTTTCATTGTTTGTTCATGTCTCCAAGTTCCAAGGTTCAGCATTAGTAAAAGAATTAACCTCTTTGATCTGTACATCAGAATTTCTGATTCTCAGATCGTTCTGATGGCTTTTTTTCCCCTTCCAAATAATTTCTAATTTGTGAACTTTCTTTCTGTATTGCAGGTACTATACTCCAGAAAATGTCTTATGGCCTTGTTTATCCACCTCAACAGAATATACTGTTCACCTAATTTGACTTCTCTACAGTTTCACATTGACCTTTGCCTTCTCAAAACAGTATTTCAACAGTAATATCTATAACCAGGACATCTAAGAATTTCCAAATCAGTATGCAAGATAACAGACAGTCTATTTCTATAAGAGTGACTTCCATCACATCTTAGTCTGTTTACAGAACTAACTACAGCAGTAAGGAAGTGGGAAAGGTGCATGGTAAATTCAGAGCTGACCATCAAACATGACTCAATAGTTATGCTTTCTAGGCAAGCTTCCAAAATCTTTGCTTAGGCAAGACATACAGCTATATAAAAAACATATTTGTCTAAAATTTGTAGCATTCTTGAAGTTCAAGCCTTTACACAATACCTGTATGTAAGAAAATGGGGAGTAAGAAAAAGCAGGCTAGTTCTGACTTACACGTGTCATGTTTTGAAGAGCGAAAAAAAAAGAATATGCAGACGTATTATTTGCTTTTTTTTTTCTTTGTTTCCCTAGTCATAAAAAGGAGTATCTCTGGAATATATCCTGCTTCATACATATTGCTAGACTTTTCTTTTGACAGCTGTTCTGGGCAATTCACTGTCCTTTTCCATGCACTTTGTTTTTCGAATGTGTTTCATAGCAGACCAGCTGTCAGAGAAAGAGGCTCACAAACACCGGAAGACTACACGAATTTTTTTCTATGCTTGATTTAGAGATCAGGTCTGCTTCTTCAAACTTCTCTTTGTATCTTACTGGATGCAACATACTTGAAAGACGATTTTATAGCAGTTAAATGGACCCTTTTTTTTTTAATAAGGAGGTATCTTAAAGATTAGAAAAATAAACTCTTGGGATAATTAAAAATTAGGGAAAATAATTCTTGCTTTTCCTTTTCTTCATTTCACTGTTCTTTGAAGCTTCCATTTTTGGATTACTTTCATCCATTCATGAAGTAGTGCATAGTGGCACTTCCCACACAGGAAGGGCAAAACAATCACAATAAACTATTCATGAAGTGAAACAAAAAGTTGGAGTCTCAGAAAAAGACTTTTTCTTAACTCAAAAAGGAATGGAAAATCATAGCGTGTTTAAAAAAAAAAAGCCAACACACAACAAATTTCCCCCCACCGTTCCCCTCTTTTGCTACTTTTTATCACCTTTTTAGTGCTGGTTCAGGGGACTACTTTGTATTTATTGAATGATTTGTAAGAGTAAGAACAGAAACAGGGTAGCAGCATCATTTATTCTTCCCTTGTGCCTTCCTACATATTCACTAACCCACCAAACTCAGCGTCTGAAAAAGGAGTAACACTCCTCTGTTCTCTTCTGTATTTCTTCACTGAAAATAGGACATAGTGGGGAAAATGGACTTTTGGGTTCACAGAGTTAATTTCTTTTCTGGACCCATCTACAAACAGAGTAAGTTTCGCTGTCTTCTTTACCCAGGCTATCTGATCAACCATAGCCTGAGTGTAACTAATAATATATAGTGTTCCCATAAAGAATTGCCTAATCTTTTAGCCGTTCAAGTTTGTCATTCCTAAAACCAGATTTCCTCTTACTCACTTTGCACTGTTGGTATCCAAAACCTATTTGGCATAATTATGCCTCTTAATTGTTCTATTTGACACACATTCATCAGATAGAAGAAAAAAAAATTTTTACTTTATGACATTGTTTCAAATCCCTGCTCTCTATGAATGTAATGTAAATCTTTCTCATTTAGTCTCTTTGAAGAAAGCCCTAAAGAAGTATTGTATCTTAATGCTATTCCTCATTAATAATTATTTTATACCTCTGCTTCATTATAGAAGAATTAGTTGCATTGTCTCTGTGATGACAGTGATGCAAACAATAAGATCTCACTTTCAGCAAAATCAAATGTATCTCTTAGGAACACATTCTGCAAGTGTCAATCCTGATTAATGTGTTACTGTTTGATCTAGTGTTTTTTTTCCTTTAAACAATCCACCACCCTCCATGTCTTCAAACACAAAAGACCCTTAGAATGTCAAGTTCCTCAGAATATTGGGTTAATCAGAACTATATTGAATTCTTAGGGGAAAAAAATGTACTTCTGCTAAACAATAACTATCTACTTTTTTTCTCGTAAATATGAAATAAGTAATTAAACAAGCATGAACATACAATCAGTCTGATGCAGGTGCCATTTTTCTCACAGAAAACTACATTCTCTTTTTTTGAGTGAAGGCTGATTTGAGATGGATGAGGATGCATGTCAGAGGTACCCCTATGACAGAAAGCAAAGAATGTTTTTTACAAAAAAGTTCTTCATATAAACGCTCTCCTCTGTCTGCTCACTTCAGTGTAGAAATAAGATATTACAGACATCCTTTCCTTTACATCCCCACATCATATCAGATGGCACATATATGAATTATATACATGTAAAACAAATACATATATTTAAAAAAGCAAATTGGAAACTAGAGGAGTTTCTCCATAGATAATCCACTGAGGTGGAAAAAACACAAAAATACTCAAACTATATTGAGTATGGAAATATTGGAAAGGTTTGTTTTCATTCCAACACAGAACAAGAACCTTGAAAAGTGCAGTGAAAATGAACTGTTCTCTGGACACCTCTGATTCAGGGACTGCTTTTTCAGCAATTATCACAACTACATACTCATCATATGAGCACCTTATCCAGATCAGATGCTGTAGGAGACAGTTGTTCTTGTATTGTTATATCCCCTACACAGGTATTTTTGGTTTTGTTTTAATTTTGTGCTTTTTTTTTTTTAAGATGGTCCTCAGATTTATAAGTCCTAGGAAAAAAAAAAAAATTAACAATAATCATTTCTGTATAGGGTGTTTTTCAGTGGGAGCTATGACTGCAAAAGAGCTTCTACACTAATCATCTGCTGAATTTTAAGTTTTCTGAGTTTGCATGTACACAATTTCCAAATGCGTTGTTAAATCACTCTTGACTTTAATAGAAGCACAGTCATGTTAGTGATCATTTAACTTGTTCCTCTGGTTTCCTCAGAGGTATTTTTTCTGATGTCTGAATTTTCAGAATTTTTTGCTCTACTTTCTTTTAATGAAAGTTCTTAAATGTGTTTAATAACACATCTAACATCTTTGGAAAATGTTTCTAAAATTAAGACTACCTAAATCATTGGTGAGACAGTTTTTGGTTATTAGATGAATTTCTAAGAACTTTGAATCAATTATTAACTAGAAAAGTTAAGAATTTACACTGAATTTTTTTTCAGGGTATATATCTCTGAAATGATTTTACATTACTAGTGTATGAACAACTGCATCACACTAGCAAGAATTAGAGTAATTTAAAATTCTGAATCTCCACTGACCTCATTGTTTCAAAGTCAGCTGTTGGAAAATATTATACATATGCACAGCTTAAGATTCCAAATTAATATTCAGAACACTAAGCTGCAGAACTCTGTTCAGTCATTTAAAAGCTGCTAATTACCATTTTATTGATAGATCGGTTCTTCCAGTCAAATTGACCTACCTACTTTCTTTGACTAATTGTTAAGACCAGACTCTGCTTTCTTAAGGTAAATACATGATATTGTTTCCAAAAGGTGTCATTAATACCCAGGGGCTAAGTATAGCACTGTATTGATTTACAACTTGTCTTAAAAATATGGACTTTAAAATATACTGTTATTCAAGTAGTCTCCTGTAAGTTGTAAGAGCTATTCTCCTTTGCACTGGTTATATTTTAACCAACTTACTAATTCATATCTATGTTTCTTCCTGCCTTCATTAAAGCACACACAACGAACCTGCTTGACATTGACTTTTTCTCTTTTTGTTTTCTTGTTTGTTTGTAAAATACAAACATTTTTAATTACTAGATTCTTACATTAGCTTTTTAAAAGAAATTGAACTCCAGACTTACACTTAAAAATAATTTATATTTATGGGGGGGTACATAATGACACCGTACATAGATAATGTACTCAGATCTTAAGAAATTAGATAATGTACTCAGATCTTTAGAAATTCTATGCACTGTGGTCAGCAAAAAATTGCTACTTGAGATATTTATTACATTCATTGGGTTGGTGGTCTTTTCATACTGATATTTCTATAGAACCTAAGATTTTCATCTTCACATACGCACAAAAGCCCCACTGACTTTTATATCAAGTAAAAATCCATAGCTTGAGTATGTGTTTAAACAGACTTCAAGATGTAGGCATAGAGGCAGCAAGAGCCTCTATACTTACACCACGAGATATATATCTTAAAAAATATGTATCAAAAGATGATAAAAATCTATTGCTGTGACAAAAAAAAAAAAAAAAAAAAGTTAGAGTTCCTTCTAACATCTACTGGCTGTCTACTTCTAAAGATCCCATAGTGAGATGATAAAGTATCTTAAAAATATGACCAGAATCATCATCCTAATGATACGGTTCAGGAACCTGCATTTCAAAATGTGTCTGTGTAAGAGATGAAACAAGCTTATGCCACACAAAAATAATTGTTGAAACCTGATCAGTAAAGACCTGTAAGCCTTGCAATACTAAATGCCACCTAGCTGGTTTATGCTGTATCTTCACATCTGTGGTAAACAATACAGCTATTCCACCAAAATGGTCAAAGTTCACCCATCATCATGACATACCTGCTACCAGCCATCACTTGACATGTAACAGAGATGCTGTAAGAATTAGTGTTACCAAAACATAATAACAACTGGCTGCATCTACACTGCATTACAAAATAAATGAAACCAGAGTCCATGTGGAGGTCTTGTATTTGTACCATAACCATGTTGTCCTGTAATGCAGTATTGCGATTGCTAGTAACTAGCTATAAGCTACGTAGTGAATTTGCAAGGCCTCAGGGCTCAGGCTTCTCAGATCTACCCTGTCTCAGTTTTCTTGAATTGCATGCCGTGTTATCTTACAAAGTTTGTTGTGACAGTAATTTTTCTGTTGACTGGCATTTTTTGTAACAGGACTAAGAGCAGAGGTGCGAGCACAACACCCAAGAAAAGGGGCAAATTCCAAGAAGAGTGTACTAAGTGTGCATGTAAAAATTTTCACTTAGACTTTATATACATACCTAAATCTATACATAAGGTGTGCTTTCTTCTGCCCATAAACAAGATTGTGAGTGTAGCAATACTGTGCAACATCTTGCCTTCAAACAGCGCATGATGTTACAAGGAAAATGTCTGAAACTCACAGCTGGGTGATGACAGTATCTTTGGTAGGAAGTGACAAACATTCTAAATTATTTCATCCATCCTCCCAGCATCTCAAAGTAACCGACAAAAAACTGCTGAAAAGAACATTTCTTAACTCATTCCTACTTTCCCCTAGCTACCTGACATGCTCAAGACATACTCATGCCATTTGAAGATTTCTGAGAACATGTCTGAGTTCAGATGGCAGAATATAAAACATTGTAACCCAGGAAAAAATGTGGTGAGGGACTTCTTTATTTGGTAACTATAATATATGTCCTGTCAACAAAGAAATATTTTTAAATGGTACCTGTGACAGAATATAACATTAATTTTACATATTACATTAATATGTTTGTGCTCAACTCTTTTACCAATGTTTTTAAAAAAAACTTTAAACAAAGCAATGTTTCAAAGAATGCATTATCTGAAGGATGATGATGATGCAGAGGGTTGTACTGGGGTCATTTACATATATAGTTTAAAAACATTCAAAACTTGTATTTCACCCAAAAAATACTCTCTTTCTCCAGTTACTTGCAAAGATATATTCTGACTGGATAAACTGACATTTATGTGGCTCCTATAATAGACTAGTGTAATTCTTTTATTGAGAGAATCAAACGTAAGAGCACTTCATCGATGAAGTTCAACCGTTCCATCACTCATCCTTATTTCAAGTTTTTTGCCTTGGGCCATGGTGACAAGAGGATTTACCCCTTTTTGGTAATATGTAACAAAATGCAAGTTTTTATCTACCTCTTTTCTGACTTTGTACATTTTATATGCTGGGTTTTCATTTTTGAGGCACACTGCTCACCTTCATTTGAAACGGTGTTAAGTAAATATAAAGTAACCAATAGAAGAGGTAGAAACAACAATGCACATATTGGAAAATGAATATGAAGTTTGAAATCATCTAATCAAGAACTATGCAGTACATTCCAGATTAGTTAGTTGGTCTTGACTGACTCAGATGTAAGGGCCAAGGAACAGATTTCCATACTGTGCTGAGAGAGGGCACCCCTCCTCCTTCTCCCTTTTATTAGTCATGGACGTAACTAATCCAGATATTCTAAAATTAGTAAGGACTGCAATCTAAGTTCCATGGATTGCCACTTCTTACTTGATATGTTCACAAAGGCAGTTTTTATTTGCCTGAGCTGAAAAAAACCACAGATTTTATCAGTATAACTTATAATACCATGAACAGCATAAGTCTAATTACACTTCTGCTTTGTTTAAGATTTCTCTTTGCAGTTCAGTCCTCATTTCATTCCCTTTTTCGGTACATGAACTTAAAATTGCTGCTATGAACAGTAACAATACAGACAAACACTGCAAAAGTACCCTAAAAGCATCTTACAAAACTTATTGCAGAACACTGTACTCAGCTGAGCCAAAGGTCCACTTGGCACAGTCTGCTCTGAGAACATCCAGTAAGGAGTAGATACTGAGGTCTTCAAGAGGTAAAAGTGTAAAGCAGCTCATTTTATGGTGCATCCTTTCAGTTTCTTGCACTTGTGACTATTTATTAACAGATGATGTGAATTCTCATTGTATTTGTGAAGTAAAATATTAAAACTACATTGTTATCTTCCCATCTTAACAAAAACCGATAACTTGACTCCATTAAGAGCAGAATTCTGTTACACTGAGTACAAACACACAATCTCTGCCTTAAGAATTACCTAACAAAAATTTACTAGAGAAATCCTACCAGGCTAAAAGGAATTTAGGAATGGGAGGAAAAAAGATGCAAACAGCTTACCCTACACGGCTTTTCAGATAAACTCTGCTGCAAAGAACAGAAGTATAGTATTTAAACTGCTATCTTTTTCAACTGGTTAATGGTCATCCTTTGTGATTTAATCTGTGCAGTAAGATAGTATGAGACAAAGTTTTGTTCATATATGTGCAATAACTGGTTAATCAAATGTTTCTTGACAGAGATCTCTCAAGCTGCAAGACAAAATTCAATTCCAACTGTATACAGTGTATAGAATTACTACGGGACTCAGACCTTATCTCCTTTTTTAATCCTGGAAAAAAGTGTTTCAGTAAAAATAAACTATTTGATAATACTCTGTCAGCATAAACAATAACGCATAGAAGTAAAATCCTAAGAATTACGGTCGGATATTATTCAAATTTTGTGTATAATTTCTTTGTTTTCAATTCATGATAGTGTGAAAAAAACAGTAAGTATACTTTGAAATAAATATTGTAATTCTGAAATGAAAAACTCCTGTTTATTCAATTTGATAGTAGACTAGGTACAGTGATAGTGTGGATTGTAGGCAGGTAACCGAGCAACAAAAAAGTACTTTGTTTAAGCGTAACACTCACTCAGAGACCACTGACTCTTCTTCCCACAGGGCTGCCCACATGAACTTTCACTATTTGCCTTCAAAAACCTTGTAACTTTTAGTTTATTCAGACAATAAGTCCTTTATAAGCAGTATAAATTCCTACTACTGCTAAATCCTTATTTCAAATTGAAAATGTAAGTTGTATAATGTAGGATTCAGTTCAAACTACACAGAGAACATTTCAATTCTTAATTGCACAAGGGATATGCTTTTTTTCCTATGATAGCTCTTCTGGATGCAAAGTTACAACACTGACAATGTCACAATTTACAAAGGTGTTAACGAGCTTCTTTAAATAACACAGATTATTGAAGTAACATTCTTCTGTTGTGATTTTACAGTGGCAGAGGAGTTTCACACAATGTGAGAGAGCATCATAATTTTCTTTTCTATTTTCTTCATTTCAGATAGAAAAAAATAAGAAAAGTGTCAAATAAAATGACACTAGTTTATTTCATCAAAGTTCCCCTACTGAAGACCATTTTCTTATTCAAAATAAGCAAATGGAAAGAAGAATGGGAATTTCTTCTCTAGGTAAATACAAGCTCACTTTATTGCTTTTCAGAATGTTACATGTTTCCAAAATAACAGCAGTACTCACTCATCCCATTTTAGTCAAGTATTTATCAAAATATACTTACGGGTTTAAACACTGAAAAACATTCAGATAGGACATGTTTTATATTTTGTTTCTCACATTGCACTTTTTTCAGGCAACGTGAAGGAACATTGTTAATTTATTTGCATAAGAAATTTTAATTTATGGAAAAAAAACAGATGCTCAATGGTGCCCTTTCAAATGTACAGGGGATCCAGCAAACAGCAGAAATTGAAAATGTTTAAAGAGGGAAACAATTCTTTTTAAAAAATGTAATAGTTCCAGAAACCATGGTAACATTCAGATCATTCTGTCTAAGTGTTTATGAAAAGTTACAGCAACTACCAAAGAAGAGAGACAAAACACAACTGAAAGAAATATTGCCTCCAGTAATCTGCAGATTATACTATACCAAACGCAAACACCAGCCTAAGTAGGCACACCACTTTGAAGTTACAGGCACACTGAATCCCTTATAGCAACGACTAATTTCATCTACTACTTAAAATGTCAAATCTCTTTCAAGAGCCTGTCATTTCTAAGGACGACAGCTACTGTTATATTATGAATATTCTTAAGCGAGATCAATGACAGCGCTTGTTTATTTGAGCTTTTTTGCTTTTAAGAGAATTAGATTGGGAGAAAACTAGACATAGCTGCACAGTCTAAATATATATCTCCAAGGTGATATAGGGCCATTTCACAGAACTCCTGCTCCAGTACTGCAGTATTACTCTCCATGCTGGTATGACCAGTCTTGATGAAGTTTTCATATGTGACAGAAATTTTGCAGAGTTATTTTCTTTCGCTTCCCTTCCTTCTTCTCCTATCACTGTTGCTACTGGGTGGTTCAACATCAGTCCTCTGACCCTTCCCTCCCCAAACTTCAGCAGCCACTAAAGGCTATGAAGGTGCCCATCGGGGCTTTATAGGTAGTGTTTGCTATGCCTAAAGAGTCCATAGTAGGATAATAAAATTTATCCTAAACTGTATTACAACATAAAATTTAAATTTTATGATTTAATTGTGACCATGTCTTAAGTACATAAATAAATCACCTTGTTTTTTAAAAAAATTATAAAATATATAGAGGCCCCATCATGTAAAATAATTACTGAGTATTTTT
>Ga0181612_104925_pt1 | contig 13490 bp, 8 predicted proteins | sample HoacroProtozoa21_FD_119630 | JGI IMG/M metagenome (GOLD analysis project Ga0181612, IMG submission 119630) | Hoatzin crop microbial communities from Cojedes, Venezuel. Combined Assembly of Gp0051906, Gp0051904, Gp0051908 | reverse complement strand
GAGAGGCTGAGGGGGTTGTGTTTAGCCACAAAAAACATAGGGTGGTCTGAGGCCTCAGCGCCCACCCAGTCCTCTCCCCCGCATAGAGCTCCCAGGGCCTTGCCATGGCCCATGTGCCTCAGTGCAGGTGGTTCCTCCCTTGGCAGTTCCAGAGTGCCTCATTCCCCTGCTATACCCAAGCCAGTGCCTCTCAGTCCCACCAACCCCTCCATCCTGATCCCAGTAGAGAAGATGCTGTAGGCACTGCCCTGTCAAATCTGTGCACTTAGGAGGGTCATCCTGCTGGCTGTGAGACACCTCCCAGCCCTGCACACTCCAGAGCACCTTGGGCAGATCCGGTCATCTTCAAGCAGCTGCTGCTGCCGCTTGCTGGTTTCAAGCTCCTCGTCCTGAAGCTATCCTAAAAGTCTCCTCCCAGATCCCACAGCACCAGCTATGTTCTGATATCATAAGCAGGAGGCGATGCATGAGGTCAGCCTGCCATGGCATCAGCACCCGCTGCCACCCCGGCAGCTCTGGGGCAGACCCAGTAGAGGAGCCCATGCCCTGGGCACAGCATGGTGGTGAGTCTCTATGCTCAAAGTAGAGAGATGAAAACAGGTAGGGGCAAATCCTGCCACCAGTGATGCTGGTGTGAAGCCGAAACAAATCTGTTCAGGTCAAGAACACTGACTAGCATCAATGGTAGCAGAACCAAGAGCAGAATTGCATCCAGGCAAGTGAAGACCTAAACTGACAGACTGCTCCAGGACCTGGTCCAGCTTTTAGCTTCTCTTAACACTGATAAAACACAAAGTTTGACAGAGTTGCTGCTCTGTCCAAATGCATTGCCAGATAAACCACAGATAAGAAACAGCCAGGGATTATCCTTCCCTGATACCAAGACAGAGAAAGAAACACCACTGAGCTGTATTACCACCAAACCTTTCGTATTTTTCCAAGACAGTTCTCGCATTTCCCTGCCTCATACTCCCATTTACTCAGGAATTGAACTTTATCAGTCAAAAGCAATCTAAACATTTTATCCTGGCAACATCTTAAATATTGCCTTGCTCATTCAGCAAGGAACAGGCAAGTCTCTGAGGAACCGCCCAATTTCACTAATAAGCGTATCAGCAAAGAGTGAAGGTTTACAGTCCATGTGTCTTTAACTACAACTCAATGCAGTTATCTCAGAAAGTGAGGCTATAAATTAAAACTGATCTCTGAGAGTTGGTCTGTCACAAGGAACAGTCCTGTGATCCTCCAAAATAGTGGCTTTTAATGTTTACCTCAGGAGGAAGAAAACAACCAACCAAATAGCAAAACACGACACACCAGAACCCCCAGAGAATTAGCACAAAGCTCCTCATTTACCATATCACCCTGACTGGAACCGAATGCTGCAGTTTTTTGAAAGAGGGCTTTGGGTATTAAAAACAAAACAAAACAAAAAAGATTAAGAAGAAAGCAGATCTATAACAGCATGAAATATGAATGAGATGCAGAGATTTGCACACTTGCCTGGTAAACGCTCCCTATCATTTGCACCCTCATGCAACCCACAAGTACTTTCCTGCTGGCTTTCTGGCTTCTCTCTTCTTCCTTTAAGTAAAATTTGTTAAAAATGGGAAGTACCTTTTCCTGGGTCAGGTTCTCTTTCCCCTTTTTTCCCTTCTTTGTTCTTTTTGCTCTTTCCTTTCCCTTTTTTCTTGTTCTCAGACATTCTGCACAAGTGTTTACAGTCTCAGGAAAAGACAGTCCACACCAGATCTATATGCCCCACGACTGCTACTCCAAATGTTACTTGCCAGCTGCAACTTCCGACTGTTCTTATATTGTTTCTGACACAGACAACACCCACCACTGGGTGGAGAAGCAAAACTTTAACCGTTTGCTCACTGCTCCCAGTTGTCTGAAAAGATGCACTGGGTTACAGTGGGAGGGCAAGGAGAACAGTGCAACAGGATGGGAGTAGCTCTCCCGAGACTGTCTTGGGCAAATGAAGTCTAGAGATGGTTTTCTGCTTATTGATTCTGTCTTTGGCTACATCTAAGTTCTGAACAGCTTCTGGAGCATTATAGAAATAAGTATTTTTGGGAACTGCTGAGGTTCAGACTTGGTAGAGGCTTACCAATCTCAATCTGCTTTGACCCTGCAGAGGAATTAAGTTGGCCTTTCTCCTTATACTACTGTTCCCACCATAAATCAGAGTGACTTCACCTGCCCTTGCACCAAGCTCTTTGCTGTCCCAGGAGGTTTTTCTAAAAGCTAGCAATAGCTGGAGAGCCCTTACCTGCACTTCTCATATGTGTCCTGCATCTCTGGGAGCTCTAGGTGGTTGATTAAGCCCTTATCTCATCTGCATGGGGGTTAACAAGGCCGTTTTCCACAGGTCCAACATGTGATGAGTGACTCAGCCAAATCCCCTTCTGTAGGGCAGTCCATGCTCACATTGCCTCAAAAGTCCATCAGGATCCCCAGCTGGAAAGCCCCAGAGTACTGCCAAATCATTCCCAGATGCAGCTAAGAGCTTCTAAGGCCCTAAGGGGCCATAAGCTGTAAGGCACTGGGTAGTACATTTGATCCAGTTATCCATGAATAAAATCCAATTCCACAGCTGTGAGTAAAGCATGTCCTTCACAGAAGCACCCCCGCCTGGTGTATGGACATCAGAAAATGAACGAGTTATGAGCCCCCTTGGGATCTCCTCCAAGTGGTTAATCACCCTCATTGTTAAAAATGTCTGCCTGCTCTGAAGTGGAATATCTGGCTCCACTGTCCAGCCATTGTTTCTTACTCTTGTTTTCTCCTCTAGATTAAAAAGCCCTTCAGCAACTGATATTTTCTCCCATGGAAGTAGTTACACACTGTAATCAAGTTATCCCTCAATCTTGTTTTTGATAAGCTAAACAAATCAAGATTTTTTCCAGTGCTCGCTGTATGGCATTTTCTGCAGCTCAGGGACCATGTCTGTGGCTATCCCATTTTGCAATATCCTACTTAAGCTAAGAACACAAAAAGCAGGCACTATTCCATTGTCTTTTGTGTACAGAGGCACATACAGAGGCAAAATCCCTACTGCCATCCCTTCCCAGACACTTTAACCCCCAAGAGTTGCATTCAGGCTCTGGGTTTCACGAGGAAAACCAGTTCCATTGCGTTTCTACTGCAGCTCCTACCAAGTCCCTGCTCTGCCATACATAGTCCCCTGCTCTGTAATTAGGAGGAATTTCTTGCTCCTTCACAGCACCACTCTCTGTGGTGAAGCTTCATTTTGTTTTAAAAGAGTCAGTGTGCCAAGCCACTCAGTTTACCCTCTCTAGCTTCTTTCTTCCCACTGAGGCTTGAAAATCCATCAGTCTCTGTGTCACCTTGCTAATTTTATGAGCATGTTCACCTCCAGGTTGCTGGTGACAACAATCTCACTAGAAACACTTCGTGGAGCAGTGACTGCCTGCCAGCAGTGACTTTATGGTATACACTAGTTGATCACTTCTTTGCCTCTATGTGAAGTACATTAGAGGACTTTTAACATTTATTTTCCAGTTTAAGCTGAGGACATCATCACACTGAATACTTTGTGTACAGCCTTACGAAAAGCTGAGAGACATACACCTCAGATCAGGTAAGAAAACTTGTTTTGAACGATTAGATAAAAGCTACCAAGCCCGCTAATTTGGACTTTAAGCCTAATATACATTGTTTTAACATCCTCAATGGTTTCTTGGTCACAGGACAGTAGTAGCCCATTGTCTTTTCCAAATGCAGGATAATAGTGGTTATTGACCAATTAGTGTCTTCTAAGTCATTATGAATGGTGATTTCCATATGGTTATTTCGCTGTTTGGCTTGTAACCATATTCCCTGTTGCTAATATGTTTCTAGAGTCCCTTCATTCTGTACCTGTACTCGACAGGCAATATCCCTCTAGACATCTTTAATTGTTGTCTGCACACCATAACTCCAGATGTACATGGATTGCTACCTACTTTTCTCTTTTTTGAATTTGTAATCTTATTATTGCTTCCAGTTGTTGTTTTCATTGCTTCCAAGCTAGAATGGCTATTAGCTAAACCTTGTCCTCTTGACTCTGAAATCTTGACTTTCTTGGCCTCTGCTCAAAGAGCCCCCAGTTATTACTCACATTTTCCTGTGAATGTTTTAACACCCAATCAACCTCACTCAGTTTTCCTCAGCCTTGGGAAATCAGTTCCTTTGAATCCTCAGGAGTGTCTTATACGTAGTTATGATTAGGGTTCTCATCTGCCAGCCCAGATGAATGAAAACCCAGCATGGTCACTGGACCCATGTCAACCACCAGTGATTATTTCAGCCATTAAAATCAATAATGCAGCACTCACCAGACATAATGAGGCCCAAAAAGAGTTGCTTTGCTTTAGTATGATAACTCAGTGTTAGATCTAGAAAGTGTTGAGACACTTAGATGTCCTGTTGCTAGCGATAGCTCCCTTGCCAGCACATGTCTCCCGAATGGATATGTCTCATAAAAAACGCATTTCCCTCCCTCCTTTCTTTTCTTCTGCAATTTTTTCTTCATCTTGAAATACCTTTTACCACAGCTTCCTTTACATGAAGGCTGCAGTCTTTTGCTCCCTGCTTTCATTTCTGAAGATAAACTATACCTCTTCATCCGCTGTAGCAAATTAGTACCTTCATTCCTGTTAAAGACACAAAGTCTGTGTTTTCTTACGATCATCCTTCCAAAGTGCTTGTGTTTAGTGGAAGTTTGTTAAAGTTAACAAGTGCAACTAAGATGATGCCCTACCTTTTTCCCCCCTTTTTTCAAGTTAATGAGTGATTATATATTCCCTACTGCTGAACAGTGCTCAGAGGGTGAAGCTGTGCACAACAACGCACAGCTCAGCTTAAGCATCAGAAAATGAAAAATTACAAAGTCTAAGAAGCAAAAGTGGCAGTGTCTGGCTTGCTTGGCCCTACTGTCCCAAACAGCCTGGGACATTTAATGCGAAGAAACAGCACCTGCAACATCCAATATGAGTATTTTTGTAGATTGACAGCAATCGTAGTCTCACCTGTGACAGACGAGGAATATTATATGCAGATTAATTTTTGCCTTGGCAGGTGTAGATCTTGTACATCTTGTTATCTTCTCCAGCTGGCTGGCCCCTGTCCCAGGGCAGAGATCTGCGCCTCTAGATCCAGCTTTAGCATCACAGATATATGGAATACGCTGTCTCCTGAACAATCCTGACGCACAAACACAGGAGCTAAATCCATCAAAGTACTTCAGTTCTCGTGTGGCAACACAGATATAATAAAATCTACCAATGGGAAGGGTATTCCAGTTCGGTGTCCGAGGTGCCTCATCTGGCCATTGACATGCATTTTAATAGCTGTGCTCTCAGAAGTCACTTCATACTTCATTCTAGAATAGCATTTAATGCTTATTGCTTTAAACAGTCTCATGGGGAGTTATAACTTAAAACACTATCAACTTGTGGGTTTTGTAGTCTTCACAATTCCTGTGCAGCTTTAAGCTGAACAAACAGGAGTCAGGTGATTATATAAGAGACTGAGCCATACCTTAAGCGCAGCTAATTCTTGCATGAAAACCAGCATACTGATTTAACAACACACTGTCACACTGCGAGCAGCACGGTGAGTTTACCAGGCAGAGCCTCCTTACTCTCATTAGAATTTGCCTATATGCCAACCTAACAAGTTTGGCTCCTTAATAACCTCTAGGAGGTCAGAACCAAGATCAGGTGAAAGAGGAACTCTCTACCTCTTCACCTACACAGTAAACTTTGCAGTCACTGGCTGTAAAATTACTTCTTCAAACAAAAATCCCAGACTGACTTGGTGGAGAATGGAGTTGCAGCTAAGAGTCACGCTGCTGCATTGCACTCTGGCTTCTTTTCTGGGAGGATACAAGGCACCACTCCCATGCAAAAGAGCACTATGCTTTCCAGGGGAAAACAGCACAGTTTGCAACAGCAAGGTCTGCTTCTGGAAACAAAATTATTAATACAACATCCCCTGGCCTGATGGAGATTAAAAAAAAAAAGCACTGACCCATCAGTGCTACTTGATATTTGCTGAAACCCGGATGGCAAGCCAACTCCAGCTGCTCCAGTCTCCAAATTTCAGAAGCAAAGGCAGGTGCACACAGTCCTCAAACTTCTGAGGCTGTATTTATGGCAGCAATCTTGGGAGCACAATGACCCGTTTTAAATAGTAGCATTTTCAAAAGCTCTTGGTATTGGCTTAACTCTGCTCTCACTGGCATCACCAGGAGGTGGCCATCAACTTCTGGGGAAGCTCTGTGTCACATTACTTGGTCCAATCTAGAACTGTCAGCTCCTGTTTAACAGTGGAGTCAGCCCAAAATTGGTGGTAGGCAGAAATACTCACACATTATTTTCAGAGAAATAGAATAAAAGAAGACACAGTAGGACTGTACCTGTCAGCTTATCACAGCAATCCGCCGGACAAACTTTCTCCATGACCCTGTTCCTACAAAACATTGCAGGCTTGACAGAAAGACTATGGCATCACGAAAGCAGCAAAGCTCAGGCTCCTGACCCACCCTGAGTTAGAGATATGCAGAATCCCACCAGCAGGTTCTCTGAAGCAAACCCATTGAAAACGAGCACAGCTTTCCTGTCATTGCTGTTCCGACTGCATCTCCAGGACCAGGGTAAAAAACAGATCCTGGTGGTTATCTCCTCATGACAAGCATCTTGTCCTAAAAGAAAAGATGTTGGCACTTGCTGGATCATCAGCTCAACAAAACTGTGCTGTAGGTTTGTCTGCTGGAATTGACAAACTGGGAAAGGTATTTTTAAACCAAAAATACCATCTGTTTTTCTGCATCTCTTGCTGCCACATCTTTTATTGCCAGGCACGAAAAAAGAAAAACCATGTAACAAGTACAACTATTTATTTCTCCAATAAGGGCTCAGATAAACTCCATCTGACCATCACCTGATGTCCCTCTGTTGCACAAGTGGCATTTTGCCATGCTCATGTGTCACACTCCCAAGTCCAGTCTTATCCCCCACTGCATGTTCAAATGCAGCTCCAGAACAGGAGAGGTATTGAGGATAGTTGATAGAGACCTGACCCAGCCAGCTGGAGTGGGAGATTTCACATTGCATCTTCTTTTCCTTTTCATCCTTAAGGAATGAAATCCTCATCTTGATATGATTTATCATGTAGCAGTTACGTCTTACAATCATATATATTTTTGCTCACAGAAGTGAGCCTATATTATCAACTCTTCCTGAAACTCAGCTGAATTTGCTTCTGAAAGCAAGCAGGAAGACAGGGAAGTCAGCACTGACTCATCTCCTGAAGATGGCCTCTCCCCCGCCTCCTGACGCTTTCAGCAAGCCCATCTCTTGGACTCTGGTGACAGCAGAGTCACTGCCTGCTTAGATAAATCCCAGCCCTGGTTTGCAACTGCTCTCTGCAGGTCCAAAACAGGGTTAGACAGAGCTTCACTGCTGGAGGAGATGGGTGCCAAGGGGGATCTTTGTGGTGTGCCTCACACAGGTGTCCTTTGATTTTTGGGTGCCTTCATACAGCAGCAGGCAGGTTACTCGCTGTGCTTTACCATGTGGACACTCCTCATGACCGTGGGTGCTCCTGGCCCGCCAGAGCTGTGACAGACAGTCAGCACTGAGCATGGACACAGGCTTTGTCCTTGCTTTGGAAGCGGCAGAACCAAGGACTTCTGTGTAACCAGGCATTGGCTGATGGGCCTCAATTATGGGCTTGAAATCACAGACTTACCCTACCTTCCCACAAATCAAGCCTCTGAGGCTAGTCAAAACAACCCTACGGAGAACTGGCCCAAACTCACTAACTCGTCTGGGACAGCTCCAGTGAAGTCATCATGTCTGTACCCACAAGCCAACCCTGACACCTTCAAAGCAGAAGTCGGCTCCTTTTTGAGCCACCCTCCCCAGCCCTCAGAGTGTCTGAAATCCTCCTGGACACTTCTCATCCCAGCTAGAGACATCTGGCATTTCCTTCAAAACTTCTTCTTTATTTCTATTTCCTCTTCCTTCCCCTGCAATCCATAGCAATTGTCACATGAAACCAACGAAAAGGGCATCCTCCTTTCATGCTTCAGTCCTAAGCCTTTCAGTACGTCTGGCCAGAAAAGGCCAGGAGGCTTTGGGGAAAATTCCATGAATTCTTATGATCTATTTTTCTCTATATACACCTCTGCTGAAGTGCTGAAGGCCCCAGCAGATTATAGACTCCTACAAAGAAATCAGAAAGTTGCTTTTAGGAATGTTTATATTTAAGTGATAGCACGAAGCCTCTCCCCCTTGGCGCTTCGCCTGCTTGCAGGGTCAATCTTGTGCTGGAAGAATGGCAGCAGAGGCAAAGCCCTGTGTGTGCACCCTGTAACGAGAGGCACTCTAATACCTCAGTTGCTTATCTGAGTGGATCTAAGAGTGATCCTCTGCTAAGCACCGTGCCAGGCCTATGCACAACCTATAGAAGTCTATAGGAGGTACTACTTACGTGCGATCACTGTACCTTGTGCATCCCCTGATCCATCATTACCCCTCCCCGTAGCAATACCCATCTATCCATTAGTTCCTCAGAACTGCAGACTAAAGGCTGCTGCCCAGACCCAGGGGATGTTCTACAGAGATCAAAGGCTTGCAAAGCCACAACCACATGGCAAAGGAGAGAAAAGGCACATTTGGTGTGTTAGTTCCCCCATTCAAAAGAGAATTTGGACAGAAGAAATGTTGGACAGGAAAAACTGAGATCACCTGGGCCAAGAATATTCAGAAACTTCTCTTGTAGTTTCTAGAGATCTGATGTTGGGCAAGAAGCTGTATGTAGGACATCTCAGATGTGTAAGAGCTCACAAGGCTCCACGAAGCAAGGGGATTCCCAGGCTCACCTCATTATGGATCCAGCTTACCTCTGGTTCTGTTCAAGCACCAGAGAGAGCAGGTGCAAGGTCCTGCCAGTGACAGACCCATCAGATCTCACTACTTGGAAAGCCTCTGCAAGGATTTTGACTGAAACACCTCAGGTCTGCTTTACAGAACTTTTTAAAAAAGTAATCAGAGATTACATCTCTATCAAAATGAAAGGGTTCTTCCCCAGAAACCTCTTCTGGAACCTTAAAAGACCAAGAAAAGCAGATACAGCATCACTGACTACAATGTTGTGGGTGGAGAGCTTGATCAGATGGACAACTACTTTACTCATGCTGTTCTGTGGTGTATTTGCCTGGTTAAAATATGCCTGAAACAACAGAGTAATTGGATCTGCTGCATTTGATTCAGTGGAGGACATGCTGTGGGTTAACCCTGACGGGCAGCGAAGTACTACACGGCTGCTTGTTCAGTCCCTCCCACCCCCAGTGGCATGGGAGAAGAGGAAAGGAAGAATAAATGCAAGAAAACTTGGGGGTCAAGATAAAAATAAAAAAAATAGTAATTGATTTATAAGTGAAGTATAAGCAGAAGAAGAGAGAAGAAAACAAAACAAAAAAGTGATGCAAAGGCAATCATTCACCACCTCCCATAGGTAGACCAATGCCCAGCCAGTTCCCAAGTAAAAGATGGCTAACCCTTTTGTTGCTGAGCATGATGTTATATGGTATGGAATATGTCTTTGTTCAGGTCATCTGCCCAGTTGTGTTCCCTCAATCTATTCACTGGAGGGGCAGAGTGAGAAACAGAGAAGGCTTTGATGCTGTGCAAACATTGATTAGCTAAAGTTAGAACATTAGTGTGTTACCAGTATTGTTTTGGTGAAAAATCTAAAATACAGCACCATATGAGCTGCTGTGAAGAAAACTAACTCTGTCCTAGTCAGGCCCAGTACAGGACAGAAAAACAAACCCGTCATCAAAGAGTCTATTCAGGGAGGATACTGAGGTTCATGTCACCTCCTCACGCCTGTGCGTCTCTAGGGAACACGTTCCCCTTGGGCAGGGTCTGCTGGCACTGACACCACAGCCATCTGCACCATTACGTGCTTCGGGTGGCCAGGGCACAGCAATGGAGCAGGGCCACAGCTGCCAGCTCTGCTCCTCCTGCTCCAGGGAGAGAGACGGGCAGTTGAAGCATCTGCTGTTGTCTCTGCCCGTGGGAGAAAAGAGAGGGGGAGTTTAGGCAGCCAAGAGAATAGTTACACACCCTTCCTGGATAGCGACCAGAGAAGCCAGGTGATGCTCAGCACAAAACGCAGGCTTCACAGGGGATTCCTCTAGGATGCATGGGGGACAAGGTGGAGAGGGTGGTCCGTGGTGATTCCCAGAAATGACTCGTCAAGAAAAGGCCTGAACTGACATCACTGGCTACTCAGCCAGGTAAGATCAGCCTGCATGGATTTTAGGCAGCCTTCTGCCCCACAGGGACATAGGGGAGCTAATCTGTGCCTTGCTCTAGGCTGCCTTAGGATCAGGGCTATGAAAAGAGCATTTTCTATGCATAACTTCCCTAATCTGGAGACAGAAGAGCCTGGGGGAATGGCTTGCAATTTCGCAGCAGGGAAGAAGGAGCAGCAAATCCACATTATTATTTTTGTCCTCCCCAACAAGCTACCTCTTGTGCAGATGTGAGGGCACAAATCACAAGAGGAGCTGTCTCTGGACTTTGGTTCACTCCCTCTTCTCACAACCATTCCATATATTTGGCTCCTCCAGGCCAAAGAAAGGTCTCCTGCCCTTCACCAGCCAGCCCACCCTCTTTTTGGGTCACTGCCAATTCACCTCTGCCTTGTTCAATAATGCACAGTCGAGGTCACAGCTGGCCCAGGGAGATACCACCTGCTGTCGCCTCTCGCTGCAGATGCCTAGGAGCAGAGAGCTCAGCACCGCTTCGTATTACAGCCTGCTGTCAAACTTGTTATCTGCTCATGTAGCCAGGGCTCTCTCAGAATTACTGCTTTCCAAACAACTCCTTCTCATTACATAATTCTGCCTACAATTGTTCTTGCCCAAAGGTAATAGCTGGGTTTCTCACAGATTATAACCAATATTATCCTTTTCTGCCCACTGTCAAAACTCTCTGTCTCACCTTTTATTCTCTACATTTGCATTACACCTTTCAAGAACCCAACATGGGGCTTTTCCATGCTGGTTCCCCCATGTTACCAGCAGCACACTACATAGTGAGAGGAGTGACACTCACCTGGGCAGCACCTGCCCTTTCGCCCTTGCCAGATGAGCACTTGGCATCGCCTCTCCTCCCTCCATCATTCCTATCCACATATTGCAAGTTACTCCAGCCACTTGGCGCTCCAGTCTCCAACAAGGTCTACACCGCAGCACAGCACACTGTGAAGGGTTATCCACTGTCTTCCTCAGTCCATTAATTGTGTAATTATGCAGAAATGGCCTGCCTGGTACAATCTATTTCTCATACTCCCTGTGGTGCTTGTTGCTTACAATGCTCATTATTCCTCTAAGTATTTGCAGGCCTTCACCCTCCATCGTATTTCCACAAATTGCAGTTCTATTAACAAGGGAACAATTCCTGAAGTCCTTGCTAACATTGTATTCATTTTCTTAACTTCTCCCTCCTTTCTGGTCAGGAACAGATCTAGCATTGTTTCCAGGCTGGCTCAGACTGTCCTACTGTCTCAGTTCAAGCAAAGGTACCTTTGCTCTTCAGTGTCTCCTATGCAATGTGCTTATCTGCCAGACTTGTGAGGCTAGGCTTCACAGGACCTCGGTGTGTGGAGCAACGGGAGGTGTGCTGTCTGACTGACTACAGGGTCCACACACCTCAGCCCCTGCTATGGACACGTACTGCTGGCTCTTTGCTACTCAGTCCATCCCACAAGGAGGAGACAGCCGGGCTCTTTGCTTCATGCAGGATCTCTGCCCAGTGCCAGACTCATCTGTCTGTGCAATCAAACACCAACTAAGGCCTGTTCTTCAGACTCAGCTTCCTGCCACAAGCGCACTAGGTCTGAGCTCAGAGCACCCCTGCTCCAGAGACAAGGAGCTTACACGTGTTAGGATGTAGCCACCATCCCCTGCTTTCATCTGCCTGATGTGGCTAGCAGCACACCTGGACAAGGTCAGCACCACACCTCCCCAGCCTAGACTATCTGAGCTAGAGGAAGGGTAATGGCCAGAAAACTGGCTGGAGATCCTGATATGCTTCAAGGCAGCACAGCAAGGGCAAGTAGCAGATGTGAGCCACTGCTTTTTGGGGACAGGGAATTGGAGGCAGGCTGGGGAGGCTCTGGACCAAGCATTGAGTTCCCTGGGACTGTGGCTCCTCTCGGACTATGCTGGAGGTGGGGTACAGCTACAGGAGACCAGGTAAGTCAGTAATGAGGCTGGAGGGAGCTGGGGCACACAGGGTGGCCCATTGTCCAAGACTCAACCAGTCAGGAGACCTCTAGGCTCTGAGAAGTAGTATCTCAGGGAATTTTCCTCCTTGCAGAGAAGAGCAATCAGAGGGACACCAGGGCAGCCACCAGATGACTGCTCAAAAATTAAGAGCCTAACCTTGTGACAGCACCACCATAGGCAGGAGTGGGAGTGGGAGCCCCAGACCCAGCAGCTGCTTTCTGGATGAGAGCTAGACACAGTACTGTTCAGCAGAGGTACTGGGTGTCAGCATATCTCTCAAATCCCTCATCCCTCAAACAAAACCTTAAGTGAGGTCATGTGAGATCAGCAAAAGCTCAGGAGTGAAGGACAGCAGGAGACTACACTAACACAGCAGCACTTGGCATCCCTCTGGGAAGGTACACCAACAGCTGTACCTTCCCAACATTGAATGTTGCCAGAAGGACCTAATTCTCTCTCAATGTAGCAAATGAAAATCCTCAGGGTCAACTAGAAGTTGAGGGAGCGTTTAGGATGGCAAGGGGATGCTTAGGCTTGGTAGTAATGATTGGGCTGGACTTTGGTTTTGGTCCATTTGTTCAGCTTACCTTCCTGGCCTATCCCTGCCCCTGGCTATACTCTCTGCCCTTTCCCAACATCAGATTCTCAGTTTCTCTTCAGCTTGCCAGTGTTTCGCTCTCCCGTTTTCTTTCCCAGCTCAAAGCAGCCAGCTTGGTCCTGTGACACCCATGCCTTGGGTATGCACCAAGGCTGAAGGCACCGAACAGCTCACGTGACTGATCCATCCACGCAGTTACGAACTGATGCACTCTTTTGGAAGAACTGGGGAGGGCTGGGCAAGGTAGGACCAACACACGCCTGCCAGGAGTACATCCAAAGTATGCACCTTGTCTCCCAGAAGGACTCACAGTGCAGAAGCTGCCTCAGCAATGCCTAAGTTATGCCTAGGCATTTGAGATCTCAATAAGTTCCCTGGCAAGCCACATCCAAGTTGCGTCAGAGAAGGTTTAGACTGGATATAAAGGAAAAATTCTTTACCAGAAGAATGGTCAGGCATTGGAATAGGCTACCTGGGGAAGGGGTGGAGTCACTGTCCCTGGAGGTGTTCAAAAAACGTGTAGATGTTGCACTTCAGGACATGGTTTAGCAGGTGTGGTGGTGATGGGTTGACGGT
>Ga0181612_165434_pt1 | contig 13491 bp, 4 predicted proteins | sample HoacroProtozoa21_FD_119630 | JGI IMG/M metagenome (GOLD analysis project Ga0181612, IMG submission 119630) | Hoatzin crop microbial communities from Cojedes, Venezuel. Combined Assembly of Gp0051906, Gp0051904, Gp0051908 | reverse complement strand
TTGAGAAAAAATAGGGGAAAACAATAAAAAAGAACACCATTTAAAGGCGGCCAAAAATCCCACAAAAGTACATCCCCTAAAGGTCCCAAAATTCATACAGTCACTTCTTATGAGGGTTCAAATGCAGGGAAGTTGGTCTTGTTCTCCAGTGCTACTTTAGAACAGGTTCTTCACAAAAATGTCCCTGCAACCACTACTTCTTTTTAAGGAGAAAATGTAATGAAGGCTGTTCCACAGCATATTGTGATTTAACTTTATAATCAACCCAGACTAAAAAGCAGGGGAAACACAGCTCCCAAGAAGGATAAAAGAACATGGGTAGCAACGCAGTTGTTTCTTCCCTCTTTCTTAATTTCTCCTTTGCACCTTGCTCATTTGAAAAAGTCACAGGGATGAAGACTGCTTGTGGAATGGTTTTATGCTTTTCATACATCCCACCTTTCTCACCAAGGTACTGGGGCAGAGAAAGAAAGCATCACCTGGGTTCCTTTAGCTCCCAAGACCCTGACAAATCAGCATGCTCACTTCATTAGCCTAGTACACATCAGAAAAGGAATGCCTTTCACCAGTACTGCATCTGAGTAGCAGCAAGCACAGAGGGGGCTGCAAACCCTGACAATCCAGCCCTGGGCTCTGGCTGTCCATGTAGGTCTGGCAGCAGTAGCAGCAAGTAAAGAGCTGAATAACAGCAGAGATGATAGAGATACAACGCTCTGCAGTTAGGCAGATACAGGCACGGTCAGATCCAGCATACTTCCAACAACGCCCTGAAAGCTGCTTCAGCAGGAGCTAGCGGTGACATTTCTTTGCAGCTTTTGGCTTTGGTGAGGGTGGAGTTCTGACCATCAGACAGGTACTTCTCCAGTGCATGCCACAGCAGAAGAGAGAAGCTGGAAAGTGATGAAGGTGGGAAAAGGAATAATTTTCCATTGTGTGGGAAGGTGAGCTTGACATTGACACTTTAGAGGAATTTAACTAGCTAGATGCAGAGCCAAGAGGCCACACTGGGTGGAGTGCTAAGTATACAAACTCAACCTGCAAACAAATGCCTTGCCTGATCTGGGGACTCTTCTCTGAGCTGCAGAATGTTCCCAGCCCCGTCTTGAGCTCTGTACAGAAGGGCTTCGACTCGACCAACAAATGCTGGGCTTGAGCAGACAAAGCCTCAGCAGAAACGCAGTTCTTAAATGTGAAACCTTGCTTTCAAACAGCACAATGTGGTTGCCTCAACATACTTGGCATGAGAAGGAACTGGAGTTGCAGGCATTTGGTGGTTTTGGAGAAACACATAAGGCCTTATTTCACCAAATAACTTACTTTTTTCATAGCAAACTTTTTTTCCCTTTGGGGATGTTATGACTGGAATGTACAGATTCCATGAGTTTGAATTCTTCCCTTTTCTGTTCCCTTGGACTTTCTCCCTCCGCTGCTTTCTCCAGAGGACTTTGCAGAACAACAGTTGTTGTACGTGCATTGTTTTCTAATGCAAGTAAATATATCTTCTAGCATACTGTTTAACAGAGATGCACACTCCCTCCAACACCCCTACTTACACACTCTATAACAACTAAACCTATCTCTCTTCTCATGTTTTCTTGTTGCACTCACTTGCTTGGATCAGAGATCAGCTCATCCATGCTGGAAATTGATCTGTGCATGCATAATAATAAATAATAAATAATAAAGAATAATAAAGCTTAAGTTCAATGAAGATAGTATACTTGGCCAGAGCCAGAAGTCTGTCCCTTCCATTCTATTCTAGCACAGAAAGCAGAAATAAAAGAACATTAATAAGTAAATTGAACATCCTCACTGCTTTGGTACGTGTGTTCCCTCGTCATTTGCTTTATAGTGCTTTGGCTCGCTATTCTCTGTCATGTGAGCAGTACCAAAGGAAGCCAGATCCTTTTTACTTGGAAACCAATGAGGTATGTACCCAAGTGTTGATCCAACTGTCTTTATGGCCCAAGAGTAACATGCTTATCTTTTTTTGTCCCCTCAAGCTTCTTAATATTAATAGGATGGGTCTATACAAAGCCCTAGCATTTATAAATGCCTTCACTCAAACTTCCTTTTCTGAGGCTGCCATGCAGTTTCAACACAATCCCAGGCCAACTGTTTCCACATCCAAGCATCCCACCCTATTCTTACATTTATACCACTTACCCTGCTTCTTGTAAGTTTCTCCTGGCTGATTTCCCAGAATATCCTTTGCCTCTGGCAAGATAGTTACACAAGTCTAAACTACTGTCGCCACAGACCTTAGCTACAGTGTGTGCTGTTCACAGTACATTCAGGGGACTGGAAGCCTGTGGGAGAGAAGTGCTAGTTCCTGAAGAGTTAATTCTCTTTCATGTTCCAGAAATCACATGGTTTAGAACAGTGGCTCCAAGTTTAGGGTTTAGGATTTTTTAAACCCGGTGGAAAAGTTCAGTTTTCATCTACCAAGTGATAAATAACCAGCAGGGGCAAAGGCAGATGGCCTTTTGTCAGCAAGGAAAAAAGGCCTTTTCAGCAAAGTGGAGATTTTCACACCTTTTAATTATTTTTAGTTCAATACCTATTCTTCTACTGAAAAGAAGGGCAAATGGAAAATTTTAAGCTGCTGTCTTAAGGTATTTGATCCACTTACACTACACTTTTCTGAATACACTAACAGAGACTGAATGTTACCAGTCAAATGCCAGCTGATGACACAGCAGAGACTAAAATCTCAGGTCAGTGACCTTTCATGGGCACCGTGAAAGAATTCAATCTTCTTTCCAAAATTAGAGGGTGGGGATGCTGACAGACAGCACAGGCATGCTGGTAGACAGCGTCTGAGAACTGGAAGTTTCAGCCTTTCAGAGGCAAACATTACCATCAGCCATTCACCTCTCTGCAAGGTGGCAGCTACCAGTTCCTGCTATTTTTGGATCTCACCAGGGTCTGGGACTCCTCTCATTTCCCAGGCCTGCTCCAGCCCTTCTGCTGTCACTCAACATCTGTCCACTGACATCTTTAACACAGTCTCCATGGAAAGTGATCACTGAATTAACCTCTCTATCACTTCTTTGTGGGCAAGCGCAAAGCATCCTTCACACAGTGGAATTTTTCACATTAAAAAGTCTTTTTCTTCCAATTTGTGTGCATTTCTGCAGTTTGGTTCAGGCCACATCATGCACCTTGGTGACACCAAACTTTAGCACAGAGAAGAAGTAGTACATGTTTTTTCACCTTTACTGTTAAGGGCAGACTTTATTCTACTGTCTTCACTTGCACTGTTTTTTGTTTTGCATGTGTGGTGGGGAAGCAAATGAAGGCCGGGTCTCTCAGTCAGTAAGGATCCCTGGTACTCCGGGAAATCTGAGTAGACCAAAAGGTTGGTTGGTTGATCTTGGGATAGGAAGCCAGACATAGGCTTAATGGCAAGGACAACAGGTAAGGCATGGTAAAACCTTCACGGTCCAAGCATTTGTTTTCGCTACATCACAGCCCCAAAATCCATAGTGATAGCTGCTGAGGGAGGGCATAAGGCACCTAGAGGAGCAGGCACTGACAGCAGATAATGGGAGGGTAGCTTCTTGCAGATTAGCAGTTAGTGTCCTGAGCCCCAGGTCTTCTACTTCTGTCTCAACTCCATGTATTCCTCATATCTTTCTCATTGCAAGAATAGTCTGGCCCTGTTTTCCAAATCCGCCCATGCTCTAGGGAGCATTGCGCCAGGTCTGCTCACAACCTTAAGGATACTTAGGCATTTAGTCTTCCTTAAATTTAAGGTGAACTGGTTCCTTTGAAAAATCTGCGCCTGACTCTCTTGGATTCTTGATTGCACCTCAGACCTTCGGACATACGAGCTCTTCTGACACTACCCCAAGTTCATGAGTTCCTCAATTTACCATCCAAAACATCTTCCTAGACCAGTATTATGTTCTTGTGTGTCCCTACCTTCAGCCCTGTAAGACATTCTCAAGTGCTGACCTTCCTCCTGTCATGCTAGAATATGAAACTGTGCTTTCCAACAAGAAAGACTGTTGGTTTTGAGCTCCTGGTGATCACAGTTTGGGCTAGTGTCACTGCACCAGAGCTGGATAACAAACTGTTCTCTACATCCCGCATCATCTCAGAAAACAGACCTCCAAGCTAGTTCTCACTTATGCATAGATACACATTCTGGTATTTAAAGGAGAGCACTCCACTTTAACAAAAGAGTAATTGCATTAAAAAAAAAAAAGTGCATTGCTTCAGCAGAAATCCTGACTCAGAAATAAAGAGGAATTTATTATTCAAACAAGAAGATTAAACAAAGAACAGTGATTGCCACACTGCTCAGCAGCAAAGACACTGATCAAATGTGATTGAACACTGTCCAGAAGGATATTGATTATAACCGCTTGCTATTCACTTTGATGAAATTAAAAAGGTTGGATTCTACTCTCAATTACACCATAAGTTTCAGTGAAATCACTTTGAATTTGTATTGCTCTCACAGAACAGCACACAACCCATGTCTGTTATTCTTCCCCTCCTCAGTTTAGTTCCTCTCATACTTCATGTCTGAATCTCCACTGCTGAGGTTTAACAAGTATTGAATGAAAAAGGCAATTCTTCAAGCACACATTCAGGAAAATGTTAAGAAAGTAATAAAATATCCAGTTAAGTCAGCAGCACAAGTTTTGTGGTGTGTCAGAAAAGCAAATTTTATTTGGAGCTTGGGAAAAGAAAATATAAAACAATTCCATCAGTTGGTAGAAACGCAAGGAACAGTTTTATGTTAATAGCTAAATTCAGAATTGCAAATTACACTAGAGTCCAGCATTACTGCCAGGGCTGAACAAAGTACAAATGGAGGAAAAAAAAATGGAGTTAAACCAACTTGTACACAAAAATCCAACAACCCTTATATTTACTCATCCACATGAGAAACACAGCTGAGAAGAGTATTTCAACAATCTGTGTAATTTTATCTTTCCTGTGTTCTTATTTGGATATTATGTGTCATCCCTGTTTGCACAATAGCCAAGTGCCTGATCCTGCTTGCCTTGCCAACAATACAGATCATAAATCAGTGAGCACAGCTCATAAATCATGTGCCACTGAATACTGAATCAAACTAAGACGCCCAGGAAAAGACTTGGAGCTGCAGACTTTAAGCAGCCTGGGGGCAGCTGGGGTATCTCCTGAATGCATGGGATAGGCACAAGCACAGTCGCACTCAGCAATAAACATCCGCTGGTCAGCTTCCTCAGCCAAGCTGTCTTCAGGGCAGCTGCGGTGTGACCCAGCCTTCTTCTTCTTGGCCCATTTCAAGCCCATATCTACTCCCATGCCACGTACATGAACTGGACAATGTGGTTTTTCTACCATGTCCTTGTAATCCAGTTCATAAGTAGTCTGAGTGAGGGAAAAGGGGTCCATAAAAATATTCAGACTTCTGTGGCTAATAACTTTTGCTTGCAGTGACATGAAGGTTTGTTTCAATTTTCCTCTAAGCCCATATTTACGGGAAGGCAACCTGTTAGCAAACAGCCCAGTTCTGCTTAGCAAGGCACTCCAGAAACATTCTTCTGAAGCTGTAAGGTAGCCCTGAATGTACCACAGCTGCTCATAACATCCAGCCAGGCTGCTCATATGAACACTCCTCAGTCCAGGCAAAAACAAGCCAAATCAATTTAAACACGAGCTCTTTACAGCCCTTTCCATCCATCCCTTCTGCAATGCATAATGAAGCACCTGCACAGATGTTGTGCCACAGCTAATAAGAACCATGCAACATGCAGCCACAAAAAAACATATGCAAGGATCATCAAGAATGGGCTCAGGATCCAACCCACAGTCCTACACACAGCTCTTTGCAGCACTACATCTCTAGATGTGGGTGGGTGGGGAACATGCTCGTGCTTTAGGGAAGAGCAAGCCTGGAGTGACTCAGGGTTGTTTTTTGCTCTCTGTTTTTAGAGACATGGGGAGGAGAAGCTAAAAACATCCCCAGTGAACTGAGAAAGTGTTCATTTCAGGTCTTTCTCAGAGCCTGATCTCTTTCATCCCAAGTAATGCTAAATACATAGAAGAATGTCTCAGAGAAGGTCCTAGATGACACTGGATAGTAGGGGAAACAAGAATAATAAAAAGCTGGAGCCATGGGCACAAACCCATGTGGCAGTGCTACTTTCTCCACAGAAACCTTCATCAAACAACAGGCTACACCACTCTTATGCACGTCTGGTGCCATTCATGCATACACACCCTTCTACTTGTGTGCCCATATAATGATCTCAAGAGAGCAAGGCAACTATCTCAGCATATCACAGTGATAACTATTGCTACTATTTCACCTTGTCCCTCTCCATATCGGAAGTAATACAGATAAATTTTACAGACAGACGATGCAAGTGCTGAGTAGTGCCCAGAAAGGTACGCACACCCACAGCCGCCCCCCCCCCCCCGACCCCCATCCTGCTGGGAAGAGAGTCCACATGCCCCAAATTTTCCAATGCCCTGCTCAAACTGCTCTCAGCCATAGAGAAGAAAATTAAAACCAACACACTATAAGGTAAAACATGCCAAATTCTCAGCTGGTGGAGCCCCACTGGAACCTGAAGAGTTATGCAACACCAGAATAGGCCTAAAATTGAATATAAATATTATTTCTGTAAATGAAGGCAAGATTTTGTTCCCAGTAATCTTTAGCGGTATTCACAAGCCAGAAAAATCCATGTTTGCATGCAATTCTTTTCCCCCACCCCTCAAGTTCAGAAGAGTTTGGATCTATGGACTTGGTTCAGTTGTGAACTCCAATTAGGAAAGGGCTAATGTTATCTCACAGGCTGCCAACAGAGGTAATACTGAAACGCATACGCTGTCCACAGAAAGTTAATCTTTACTGGTAAGGGAATTAGGCTGAGGCAAAGGAATGACTCTACTAGGAAAAGAAGTTCTGCAGCTGTCATACGGAGTTTTATATACATGAGCAGGCTTGTGGTTAATCAGTACTTTGAGCCTGAAATGGTTGTGACTTAGAGGACTTCTTTATATTTTTTTTTTTAAGGTTTATTATTTCTTTTCAGAGACTGAACCGAGCTCCGCTCTGTACCCATCTGTCAGTTATGCAAGGGACTCATTTGGACCTATGACGGTTTTCATTACTGGAAACACAGACCTTCCCTCTGCCGAGGCAGGCTTCAAAACAAGATGTTGGTTGCCTTGGAACACAGAGACACATGCACTTCATCCAAAAGATTTCAGAACCAACATTTGGAGGCTTGAAGCCCAGCTCCTGCTGGACACTCAAAAGCAAGAAAAAGCCCCAGGAACCTCTTCTAATTTAATGGCATAACTAAAAAGTCAAGCACAATAGCAACCTTTGGCCATCCGGACCTTCCTCAAAATGTAACCAGCTGTGGAGAAAAAGCACAGCACAGCCTCACTGAAGGCCAATGCAGCAGCTGCTATCCTCTGGCTTTTGAGGTAGCTCCAGGAAGCACCATACTACCTAAAAGACCTCTTTTGAGGTCCTTCAGCACACAGCAACCAAGCTCATCTCGGCACTGTTTTGTCTGACAGACATCTCCTGCAAAGCACTGTTTCTCACTGGCAAAACTTTTAGTGCTTTTAGCAAGCACAACACCTCCATCACCTGTTTCAGCTTGTCTTGTAACTACTATCATAGGGTACAGGGCTACAAAAGACTTGTTATACGTTAAATCCCTTGGAAGTTTTCAGGATGTCACATGGTGGGAACTGCATGGGTGAAGGTCACCACCATGGCCAAGACACAGGGGGAGGTCTTATTCGCTGGAGTACTGCCCAACTAATGCACCAAGATGATGTACTTTTTATGCGTTGGACACATGGAAAGTAAGTCAGATGCTGACCACTGTGTTTGGTGGACTAACCCATAGCACTGCAAGACCTGATGTCCAGCTTCACAGAGCCCATCTCTGTGCCCACATCCCACCTAAACTTTGGTGTGAGTTTTAAAGTTGAAAGAAACAAACACTTGTTTTTCCTCCAAAACCCCACCAAGTTGCATACAATGAACACAGACATCTGTTACAAGCTGCTGGAGGATTACACATGTCTGTTTTCCTCACCTTACATATAGGCATGGTGTCTACAACACATGAAGTCACTGAACCAAGGCCATTCATTTCCCAAAAACAAATTAGTTAAACTGAGCTGAATATGTTGTTATGGTGGATTAAGATTAAATAAAATTGTTTTCAGAACAATCCACTGATGATATGGCTCCTGAAGCTGAGCTGTTACAAAACAAAGTCCACAGGTTAGTGAAAACTAGATTTTCTAGGGCAGAGATAAGACCCTTCTAACTCTAGAAATCAAAACATAGTATGTCAAAATACCACTACTCTCTATTTCCTTATCTTCCTATAAGTAGTATCAGATACCATCATATTCTCACTCCTATACTCTGTGCTACAAAAGTCTATTCTACTTTAAAATGGACTGTGTTTCAAAGTACTAGATACCCACATCTCAAGATAATTCTCACAAAATAAGGGACAGAGAAGGATGGCCTGGAGGAACTTGGCTCCCGGAACAGATCAGTGTGGGGTGCAGGATCAGAGCAAAGGCAGTTAACATAAGGGAGTTGAAAAATGGAGGTAAACTCCTCCCTGTATGGGATGAACTCCCAGAACATACTTGTATCCACCTTGCTACTCGCTTACAAGGTTTTGCTTCAAACTGATGATCTGTGACTTACACCAAAACAAATGTAGAGTGCATATAGGTACTCTAAGTCGTTGCCTCTAGTATAGTGTAAACACTCCAGGATGCACAGAAAAGAGGCTTTTTTCTCCTTACCTACTTTTCTTAAATTTTGAGTTATCTGCTTGCTAGTGAGAAAGAACATGAAGTTGCAGCAATAGTACAGTGCCTTCCCGCAACAGTATTCTGAAAATGACACTTGTAAACAGTTCCATCAAGTGGTGAACAACAACAAACTTTGGCAGAAAGAATCTTAGAAGCCAAGCTACACAGATAAATAATGGTTAAAATTACATTAATCAAAACCAGTTAGGAAAAGATGAGAGGAAGACTCTGGCAGAACATATCTGGGATGTTACCAATTAAACTTGTTTTTCTTCCTAAAAGGCAATAGCATACTTTTTAATTAGCCTCTGTCATTGTAATTCTAACAATAACCGACAGCGCAATTACTATTTGAGCTACTTGAAAGCTTAAAGCATGTGCCCAGTTTCTTTAAAAGACACTTCTATGGACAACCAATGGGGCTGGGTAGAAAGGAATAAACAGTTTAGGTTTTAATTTCTGAAACTAAGTTATATTACAAGTTTTATTCAAATGTTCAGAAGCCATTCTGAGAATAGTAAAAAATGTTCTATAGTAAAGAAATCAACTAACTAGGAGTCAGAAATAAGCAGAAAGATGTTTCTTTCCAGATTTAGCGTATTGGCATTTCTGAACCACCACAGAGCTCTGCCCATACTATTGCATTACATGAGCTCACACCAGGCACACGCTGGCATTTCTCCTATTCCTGCTGATGCTATCGGCACTGAAGAAGTTAATGCCTGTAGGTTGCAATGCTAACCCTGGCTTGGCTAATCCTCTGGCATTACTGCGCTCTGCAACATAAATGCTTGGCTGAAATGAGCTTAGAAAACTTAATGGCATTAATGAAAGCCTGACCTACAAAAACTCCTTCAAACACAGAAAGGCTGCATTTTTCTGGTTCTCAGGGCTAAAGCATACAGATTTTCCAGTTTGCTCCACTGATACAAGTTCAGAACTAGAAGTACAATACTTCAGACCTTCCAACCTCACCAGAAAAATCTGTGATTTTAACAAAGATTCATCAAAAAGCTATATTTTGTTCACTGAATTTGTACTAGATTCCAGTCTTCACAGTTCTTTTCCTTCCTCCCCCACCAAGGACACATCACTTCACTTGTACTTGCTGTGGTGTGAATTACAGGAGATAGTTAGGGAGGACAGTAAAGGTGACAGTTTGATAAAAGTTGCACCATGTGTCATGGGAAAATATCGGTTCAAAGACAGCTGATAAGACCTGCTCTAGAAACACATATTAAAAGAATTACATATTAAACTTGTGAAATACCCCTGTTCTTGCTGATAATCCCTTCTATATCCTGATTGTGGCCTACGCTCTATACTGAAATATCTTTGTAAAGAAAAAAATCTGCAGTATTTTCAAGTTCTTTCTTTTCTGTGGAAATGAGTTATTACTGAAAAGGCTACAAAACTCTTCATATCTTTACTAGAAAAAAGAATGCATAGCCAGAAGGTGTATCTGATTCTCGGCTTTTCAGTGCTTTTCCTGCAGCAACCTGTACAAATGGATAATTTGGTTTCCCCTTAGACAATGTGATTCTCTGAAACCCATTAAAGAGCTAAAGCAGGCTTTTCAGTCAGCTCCACATAATGAATGCTCATGGTGGTAGCCTTTTCCCTAAATATGTGAAATATCCAATTCCCATCTGGCCACTTTTAACTTCCTTCTATTGTTACAAAAGGACAAGACATGAAGCAAGATCACGAGTCAGGAGATCTGAAATGGCAGAGATTATTTTTGCCTACACAAAATACAACTTCTCCCTCCAACTGGTGAGATACTCTCCCCAACACACAGTACAAGACAAAAGTAAAACAAGTACTACAAGATACAATGAAGCACGTTGGGGGACTCACAGAAGGAATCAATGATTATACAGATAATGACAAACATTCACAGTGACGCTAAGTAGGACACCAGATATCTACCTTCAGGCTCCAGGATGCCAGCCAAACATTAACTGCTAGGAATTTGGAGGAAAATGTCTCTAAGTAATGATATCGTATAATTATTTAACAGGATTTTACACCTTGCTCTGAAGCATCTGGTAAAGTATTTCTCTGGATGGAGTACCCAGCTTGACTAACTGATGTTTAAAAGGGTGGAAATACTTATATTTTGCCCTACAAAGGAGTAGCATGCAGCTCATAATAAAGGCTGTACCAACTATGCTTTACAGCTTCACGTATTCTAGTCATGCAGTTTCCATTAGATACTAATAGGTATTTTAAAAAGCATCTCAGCTCTTTAACAGAATATAGTCTTAAAATAGCCCAGCATAAGATTTGTGGCATGCTGGCAAACACTACATGTTGGCAGGCACTAAGACCACTGCTGGCAAAAACAGGACACCTGTTGTCAGCATTCTGTAAAACATGATCATTTTAACATTGGGAATGTTTGGAATGGCTCCATGAAAACCTGTATGATGTCAAACTAGCATCCAGGCAACTAGCAACTCAACTAAATTCTCCAAGTGTCACCAGCTGACTAACGAACAGACTTAAAAAATTTAGATAGGCTTATGGGTAAAATAGTGCACGTCAACTTGAAAAATTTACTTGCAAAAAAGGCATATGCTAAAAATTGTATTTGAAAGACACCCAAATGCTGCAAACAGGTATTTCTAGTGAAAACCTCAGCAAATGAAAGTGAATGACTAGAAATGCTTGGTGAAGTAGTCAGAAGAATGTTTAAAAAGCGCCACATCAGAGATTGAAGTCACAGCCCCAAAGCTCCTGTTACTAATCTGGGAACTGATGAACAAACAACAGGAATGGAATAGCCAGAATTCCACCAGCTAGTCTAATTCTGCCCTTTTGTGCTCTCCTAAAGTGCCTTTTTTGTATTTTCTTTTCGGAAACAAGTGCCATGATTGTTTGTCTGTACAAGTCAGCACGATGGTAGCTTGAGAACAACTTAAAAATACAGCCAATGAAAATGAACCTGTGAGGTGCTCTGGAGAAGAGATACATTCAGCAGAAGCATCTTGCATCAGATACTGCAGCAAGAGGGCATTTCGAGGAATGTAGCTCAGCCAGAGCAGAAATACCCTGGGCATCACACTTTCTATTCCAAGGAATCCCAGAGACAGCAATGCTCATTTACAAGGCTACCCAGTTAGAGATACCCTGAGGCCAGCATCCAGCGTGCCTTTTCCAGTATGCACACTGCTGCAAATTCACCTAAGGCACTACTTCCAGAAAAAGCCTGAGAGAGGAAAACTTGTGTGATTCAACACTAGTGACCACAAAAATGCATCACCATTAATGTTGTCTTCATCTACCCTGTATGTAACACTGCCCAAGACTGCCAACATTCATTCTAACACCTGTTAGGCTGTGAGTTTGATCAATATAGCTCTGGTCCTTACAGCAGCTATATTCATCAAACCCAAGGGTCAGCTAAGACTGAGGATGCACTCAAGTACACTTGAGGAACAGACCTGTAACATTGGGAATTTCTCTCAATGAAAACAGTAAGTTTTTGAGAATGCATGGAAAAGGGAGCAGTAGAAAGAAAGAGGTACCTTATTCATGTTCCAAACTAAGTAAGGGCCTCGATAGCATGCCCTTGGTATAGTATCTCGTGTTATGTAGTAGAAGCAGCTTCAATTCCTCCAGGCACTGGATGTCACAGGATAACAGTTCAACTGCTGTCAGCATGAACTGGTACCTTATGGATAACATTCAGCTCCCAGATGCAGACTCAGCTAGATAGGTGTAACTTGGGAATGACTTCACTCATCTTCACATTGAAGTTGGCACAGTCGAAGCTGAAATCAGTGCCTTTGGAAACGGGCTCAAGAGGAAATACTGAGCAAAAGGGTAAGGCAGATCCATAACACAACAGAAACGGACAGGCATCCAGCACAACACAAAACCAGAAGGAAATCACTTTCCCATACATTTCTTTTGTCTCCTTTGTTCTTATTAATTCAGTAGTACCTTAAGGCACCAAAGATCAAGGTCTCATTTCACTATGCACTCTATAGTCATACAAGGTGAAACCTAGAGAAGAAAGGCCAGAGACCAGAGCACAGTCCTTAATATGAAGTCCAACACAATCTGCCCCTGGTATGATTTTCCTCCCCAGCAGCACTAAACCAGTATGAGAAGGCAGTATTTGGACACATAGCCTGTGGCAAAAGGCCCCAAGGGGTGTTCAGACAGCTGTCACTTCTTGGGTACTGGACAGAAGTATAGCCAGGTGGTCCTCCATAGCTCAAGATTATTTGTACAAACTAGGCTAAATGCCTTCACAAAAAATACGACACGTTTTTTCTTACAGGTACAGCGATAGTATTGTCACCAGTCAATCACTGACACCTGCCATAATCCTGCAAACCAGAACCTCCCACCTAACCCTCCCAAGAAGGTTGTGCAGTACTTCATTTTTTTACAGTCAGTTTTGACAGTGAAGGTCCTGATCTAGTGATATTCAGCAATATGCAGCTGCCTGGCTGATTTCTGATCCTGCACGGTCTCAGTACAGGTTCCTGTTCAAGTGCCTGGCTGTTGTCACAGCAGAGCACCAGCTCCTCAGAAAAAATGATCCAACAGTGTCATCTACTCAGCCAGAGGAAGAGTGGGAAAAGTCCTAAGCACACCTGGCATGTCATTCAGACAGAGAAGTCTCTTCCTTGTGTTATTACACAACTAAACTGTGTCCTC
>Ga0181612_158934_pt1 | contig 13491 bp, 9 predicted proteins | sample HoacroProtozoa21_FD_119630 | JGI IMG/M metagenome (GOLD analysis project Ga0181612, IMG submission 119630) | Hoatzin crop microbial communities from Cojedes, Venezuel. Combined Assembly of Gp0051906, Gp0051904, Gp0051908 | reverse complement strand
CTCTGTCTCTCTCTCTGTCTCTCTCTCTTCTTTTTGTTTTTTAATCCTTTTATTTTTACAGAAATTTGTAGCTCTAAGTCAAGCTTGATTCCTAATTCCTTCCACTTGGTACTCATTGCTGAGAGTTTTTCTCCCCACTCCAGTTGTACCTCGGCACAGTATGCCTTCAGATGGCAGCACTTAAGAGAATGTTCCTACCAAAATAAAGTTGAAAGTGGCCTGCATGCAGCCGATCAAAATTTTCAAGGCCATATCTCTGACAATAGAGGCTTTATTGTTAGTCTGTTGCATCCCATCCCTTCATAATTGTCACAGCCTGGCACTTTGCAAATGATTCTCCCTTCCCCTACGACTGACTAGATACAGTTTGGAGAAAAGGCAGGCTGATCTTGGCATGTGAACAAGCCTTAGGATATGAAATGAGGATGGAGTATGTTTGTTTGGATCACCTGGCAGGTCTGACTAACTGTCAGACGATAACAGAAAGAAACACCATTCAGGAAGAAGAGCAGACGCTCCAGTCCACCGAGCCATGGAGCTCTGCCCCTTGTTAACAGGATGAGCGGACAGATTTTTTTCTGTCATAGGTATGAATTTTCTCCCCCAAAGGCTCTGATGGCTGTACCTATGAATTGAATCCTGATGAGCAATACTTTGTTTCTGAATTACTTACGAATGGAGGCAGCATAGTGGAGGGTGTTTCAAACTACTGTGTTTCAAACTATGCTGTAGCTTAAAAGACATTAGTGTTTTGGATGTTCTCATTAGAAATCTGAGAAGAGATCTCAAGAAGTCTGCCTTGGGTGGTCAGGCATGGACTGTTAGTGTGCCTGAGCTAGCCATAAAGTAGGTATTTGTGTTTTGCCAGGCAGGAACTCTCCAAGAGAGAGCAAGCCAACATGGAAGAATCAGTGTCATATTAGCGTTTTGCTACTATGGGAGAGAAATATAGGAACCTGAGCAGGGATCTAGATGAGCCCTTGGTAGAAAAGGCTTAACTGTCAGTTTATTTGGTGGCATGGATCTCTTCAATCTCTTTTGCTGGTGCTGTTTACATGTGCATGCATCACTTTAATGGAGAAGTTATAGCTGGTGATTAGGGTGTTCATCTTGGATATGAAAGGCTGAAGTTCAAATCCCTGCTACCAATCTGCCACAGTAGAGAGATGAACTATGCTTTTCAATGCTTCAGGGGCACACTACAGCTGTTAGGCAATCAGCTGTGCTGTGGAGGGCTTGGAGTGCACGTTACCTGCAACACGATTCTCTGAACAAAGGCAGATGCTTTGGCCTAGGCAAGACTGGTATGTAGACTGGAGTGCATTTTCAAAGGATGCACTAAATGTCTGACATTCCAGCAATCAATCGGGACAGGACCAGTAGAGGTCCACAGAAGACAGCAAGGATCCTTACCAACAAGGAGAAGGAGTTGTTAATGTTTCTTGGTCTGAGCAGGGCCTAGCCACAGCATTACTCCACGTCTGAGAAATCATTCAACAGCCCTATTTATTGTTACGGTTCTGAGTTATGTCTTTCCTGCAAGATGAAGGACAGAGAGCCCTGAGGCCATATTGCTGACCCTACCAGGCATGTCAGGGCCAAGGTAGTTCCAGAGTCAAAGCATCTGCACTGTGCTTCAGATATCTCCTGGTGAACCGGGGTGTAGGGTATTTGTCTCCCTAAGTTTTTTTTTTCCAAGTCACCCGAATTGTCTTTGGCAGGGAGCCTACTTGCTGATACACTCTGAATAGTGGGCTGAGGGCTCACAATGTATGTAGGTGTGCAGGGTCTGAAATATGCTCACCTGAGGATGTTGACAGCCTCCTAGACATGAACAGAGGAAAACATTATGGACCATTTGATACTCTGTCCTGCACAGGCACACTAAGGCTTTCTTGATATCTGGCTTTCAGTCATACAAATATCTGCTTGTGCTTTCTTACTGTCAGGAAACTTCTAAACACTTAGCCAAAGTCTCTCTTCTTTTTAAGCTGAGTATGGTACTCCTACTTGAATTCTTTTGTATCGTTCTTAAGAAGTCTTCTCCCATAATTCATGTCAGCCTATCAAATATTTGCAAATTTGTCATCTATAGTCATTGCTTTGCCAAGCTATTAACTCTTCTGAATTAATTCTCTTATAAGTCAGTCTCGCCACTTCCCTGATCATTTTGCTGCTGTTCTTTTTGAAAACCTCTCAATTTGTCATTGTGAATGCATCTAAGGCAACGGCCTTATCACTTTTCTAAGTTTATAACACATCCAAGTTTCTCAGATATGTTCCATGCGTAAATACACTTCAGCGTAATCCTGCAAATGGACACTTTTATTCCTGGCTTCACATACTTGAGATTAAGATTGTACATGAAAGCTGTCAAAACTAAGGAGGCACAGCATGTGAAGTGGTGTGCAATAGCATGGATAGTTCTTCTGCAGGGCTGCTTATGAGACCACTGTCTGGGACAGGCTCTCGGCACTGGCACATGCTGCACCCATCTCCAGCAACTCCCCCTCAGTGATTTCTGTTTGATGGCCCCAGTCCGCCCTTCAGCTGACTCCTTCAGGCACAGCCAGGACTGAGGTTAAGGGAAGCAGTTGGAGGGTGGAAAAATGGCATATTGCTTCTCATATGGCACAAACAATCTACTACAAATACCATGTTGTGTACACAGACACCCAAGCTGGGCCACTAGTGTCATGACTGGTGTGACAAACCCTTGGGCTGGTGGATTAAATTCTGCTGGCTTCTGTGTGAATTTGCAAACAGAAGAGACAGGGATGCTCTTTCTGCAGGGACAGGAAATAGTTGCTTAATTTAGCCAGCTAGTTGCCCTCTTTGTCCATTGGTAAGGCAGGTTCCCACTCAAGCTCTGAAACGTGGGTTGGACAGATGTTCACCGTCCCCAACAAGAGTCAACTGCATTTAATGCAGAGCGTGCTGGATCAGCTACCTTCTGAACAGCAGGCTACAAATGTGCATGGCTTGGGGCAAGAATACACAGTGGTAAAATTCCTCTCAGATGTGGCTGCAGGAAGGAAGCTTTGCTCAGGACTACACCTGCTATCAGTGCAACAGGGTAGAAAGTGGAACAGTGATGGAGAAGGCAGAAAATTATAGGAGACTTCAAGTAATACCAGTATATTGAGCCAGAACTATGCCTGCCCTTTTGTAGGATAAGGGTAAAAGTGGAAACACTGAACATATCCCCTTCTCACAGCTAAATCTTGTATAATGATTTTTAAATAAATATTGAGAATATACTCAAAAGTTAACTGCTAAAATGCATACTGTTTCCTTTCTGCAGCATGATTAATATTTTCTTCTGTCCTGCTGTTCTTCCAGTAAAATCGCATTGTGTTACAACATTGAAGCATAAGTAGATTTCCAACTCTCCCTCAGCAGCAGCATCAGTTTTTAATCCACAAAAAGCATTTTAAAAGCCACTGGAATGAGCTCTTTATGCTTTATTATTGCAAAGATTTTAGCATTGGCTCATGCATCAGGCCATGCAGAAGCATATTATAAAGTCTGAAAAGCCACAACAACCTCCCGAGAAATTCCTCCTGAAGAGACAGCTAAGGAATGTATTTAGCCCAACCTGGGAGGAAAAGATCCTTTGCAGAGCAGAACCTGGCTGAAACAGAAGAGCTCCTGAGATGGAGTTGGCTGTCGCAGTCCTACAGAGTCTTCGCCTGTTGTTCCTCTCAAGGGTGCAGTTGAGCGTCTTGCCTTGTGTCTCTCCTCTTAGCTCTTGTGGGTTTGCATGAGGGAATATGTTTAGCAGTATAAGCTGTAAATTTTGGGCTGTCATTTCCCAAGAAATTCCTAGTCTATTACAGCATATTAACATGAAGGTTGGAGAACTGTCCTTGGCAGAAGCTCCTTTCACTTAAAATGCAGCAGAGTGGAGTCAGTTGCATGCTGAGAGATGCCTTGTCTTTTTCTTCTTTCTGTAATGTGGCTGTGCTCCTCAGATGTCTATTCTCCAGCCATTTCTCCTGTTCTGGTCCAAGTCTGAAGTGTCCAAGTCTGAAGTGGGGTCCTTGTATAACTATGTATCCCTGCTTCATCAGAGCTACCTCAAGTTCTCTGGCTGCATTGCAGCTGCAGATTTCTCAGCACTTGGATGCTCCCTGGAAGAAACCCTGTAGTTCAAGTTTTTACCAGTTCTGCCAGTTGGGTTGTTTGCAAATATGCCAGCGACCACGCTCTGAGAACTCTTTTTCTTGAGACTTGCAATCTATTGCCTATTGCAATGGGAGGCTGAGCCTGTTTATAAACAGAGACCTGCTTACTGCAGTATTTTGTTTCTTTAACACTATCTGGCATCTGAAGTGAAAGTAGCATAGCTGACTAAAGCAGGCACTTTTGGCTAATTGGATTTGAAGTGACCTGACAGGCTGTCACACCCTGGCCCATGACTTGCAGATTGACAGCTTTTGCCAACAGCAAAGAGGACCTGGCAAGGGAGGAGATCCTTCAGCCAGGAAGAGTAGTGTTCTGCGTGTGCCAGAGTGAGGACCCACCCAGATGGCTTTTCCCAGATATGAAGTACCAAAGACAGGTCTGTGTCATCACTCCTCAATATCCTGTTAAGCTTCTTTTTTTATTGCTGTTCTGCCCACATGCATTTAAATCCTTTCCTGCTTAATCTGTATTCACAGTATATTAGGAAAACAGCATTTTAGGCTTGGTTAAGATACAAGCCTTGGATCTCTGGAAAACTGAGTGTAAGAGAGACACAGGTCACACTGAAATGAGCTTGGGTCTCATTCCAATGGCTAAAGAAAACTTACAAATAGCAGCCATGCTGTATAATTTGATGTCATTCCACATGATAGTGAGTTTTTATTACTGGAGCTCCAGGCCAGAAGGGGTGAACAGCAGATGGACTGAGACATACTGGCAGAACTGTGTGCATGCCTAGGGCTGTAGGACATAAGTGAGCACTGCTGCAATACGACTGCAGCACCTTGGCAAAGGTCTGTGAGAAGCCCCCTGTCCTGCATGTGTGTAGCTGAGGTAACACTTCCTTCACGCTGCAAGCATTACTCAAGGATTAAAGTCTGTGTTGTGTTTTGGGCACTCTTCTCTGTGGGCCTGAGATTCTGGATCCTGGTTTAGAAAAACGTATCAGGAGAAACTGAAACTCTTCTGAAGTTGCTGAGTGTTTTGCACTTGACTATGTAGGGCTAGGATTTCACTGACTGGTTTCCTGAAGTGATGTTCTCTAGTTTCATCTTTTGTGCTCTCATGTTTCCCATTTGGATCAACACATCTCAGTAAATAATGCTGAGATCTTACTTTGATGCTCCCTGGCTGGTCTCCCGCATCAGTCTGATGCTGCCTTTAATATTGGCTTTTGTGTTGAGCTTTAACATAGCCGAGGATTTTCCCAGTGTTTGAGATATGATAGATCAGTGCATTTATTAGTACACACACTCCTCTGCATGTTTTCATGAGGCTGCCTAGGAAAATTGACCACAGGGGCCTAGCAGCATTAAGCCGAGGACAAAGCCTTCCCACAGTGTACCGAATAAAGGCAGAGGTGTGAAGAGATGTTGCTTGCCAGTCTGACTCCTTTCATGGAGCACACTAGTTAGCAGCTGGAGGCCTGGTTGTCCTCCACTTGGACTTGTTGAGCCAAGGGTCTCTTCTGCAGTGGGCAAGCTCCCCCGTCCTAGAGACTGGCGATATCATCTCTACAAAGGAGAGCTTAGTGTTACGGTTTGTGACTTGGTTCTCAAAGAGGAAAGGATTAAAATCAAGTCCAGGTGGTAGGGCAGACAGTCTGATATTGGACCTGTGTTGACAGGAGTGCTCCATGATCTGAAGACTAGCAGAGGGTGAGGTGATTTGGCCATTTTCTTCAGTCCCTTAACATGGTCCTTGCTCACTAGCAAGGTCAGAATATCATCTGTAGCTCTTGTCTCCGATTACTGTTTTTCTCTTGCTCCTAGAAACAACGCTTTACCAGAGAAAAGGAAGTAATCCTGCTGAATTCTGTGCAGATGGTGCTTTGAGAAGAGGTATGGTTAAGTTAGTTACTGGTTCATCATCTGCACCCATCCTTGGTAAAGATGTGTTTTTCAAAGTAATGTGTGTGGTCATGCACAGACACAGAGCAATCAGGCTAGGTCAGAACAAAACCCCATCTAGCCTGGTATTCTGGCTCACACTGTGATTGTGTGTGATACCTAGTGAAGAGCAGAAGAGCATTGCAAGGATCTACAACACTTACTGGGAATACTCAAGAGTTTGCAACTATTTGCTGAAACCAGATTTGTTTAGCAACGCCCAGTGGTTTTCTTTTCTGTGTGTTCATACAGATCATAAAGAACGATGGGTTAGTGTCTGTTCAGCAGTGGATGGATGTGGTGGAGTGGAATACCCTGTTTGTACTAAGGTGATAAATAGAATATTGCTTGGTGTGTTTGCTCCTCAGAGAAAGTAATACTTGCGATAGCCACAGAGGTGGTCTTGTCTCCAGCCTCTAAGGAGCTGGTTAGTTACAGCTATGCAGGAAAGATTTTGGCAATACACCATGGAAAACAATGGTCTGAAGTAGGGACATAAAGAGAAAGTTAGGGGTAGAAACTTCAATGTTGTAGTAGGATATTAATAGATGGTAGAAGTTGGTGGTTTCATGGATGGGCCTCTCCGGTCCGGAAACCCATGTTTCTGGTAGGAGTTCACAGGAACTCCTGCTCTAAAAAGTCCTAGGATGACATAATCTGCTAGTATCGTGCCATCTGCTTCTCCATCCTAGACCTACCAGAAGCCTGTCAGTATAATGAAGCATTTTAGCTTCTTTCCTTTCTGGAAACCCGGTGGGACTTTCACTTCTACCTCTGTGTGAAAGATGGATAAATGAAGTGAATAATACCACAACTGACTCGGAGGATCTCCCAGAAACTGAACTACCTCACCAGACACTTTGATCTCTGAACCAAACCAGTCAGGAAATCAGGGAAGGCTTGACTAAAAACTGGAAAATTTTAAATTCTACTTTGTCACGGACCTGCATTAACAGCTCTTAACTGATACACTACAAACTGTAAATGCACAGAGGTTCCTCTGAGTTAGAATTTTGAGTCCTGGGCTATCTGCTGCTTCTGTGAAGCAGTTGCAGTCTGGTTAGCTTTCCTCCCTGCCTCTCTTTGCTTCTGAGCTGTTCTCTGTCTGTGTTGAAGATGAAAATCAGATAGAATGCTCCAAGTCCCTTTGTGTAGGGTTTATGGCACGATTTTGCAGACAGTATGCGATGCAGGCATGAATCACAGCTCCCTTTAAGATCCTGCTGTATTCGATTCCCTGGCTCTTTCATCTGACTCAGAACAGGCTGCAGATTTTTGTTTTTAATCTAAGCAATAGCCAATTTACTCCATAGATGAGTATTTGCTGACTGTTGCTACTGTTCTTATGCTCAGAATTGAAAACCCCTTGGAAAACGAGGCCAGCTTGTGCATGTGTGTACAAACCTGGTTTCAAATCTGTCTTGGATTCTCTCTTCCAGCTCAGCAAATGACTGACATGTTCGCTTTAGCATATCTTCCTCCCGAGACAAGCCGTGGGCTATGCCAAAGTGCCGTGAGGAGTTCACTGCGCGTTCAGTCGCACGCTGGAGGCAGATTCTGCAGCACCCTGGAGACAGGGGTGAGATGAGGACAGTAGCAGCCATGATTCAGAGCTGCTTTGCATTTTGGTCTTGCTAACAGATAATACTGAAATTTTTATTTGCAGTGAACTAAGATGCAGATCAGATCCTATTTCAATAACACTTTAGTATTATTGAAGTTATTTGAAAGAAAGTACTAAACCAGTACAGCTTCTGTTCAGTTCAAATTCAGGTACGGCTGAGGTTGTTGCAGTTCAGTCCACTGTAGTTCAAGGAAGGAATTCTTACTGAAAAATACAGCATTTAAATACAGAAGTGTCCATGTGATGTTCGTAATCCTGCAACACCTGGCATCAGCCAGAGAAACACTTATGCTCCTCTCTCCTTTCTCTCTGGTGGAGCCTTCTCATCACTTGTGTTTCCAGAGCTGTCCTGCAGCCTCGCTCGTGGGTCTCAGAGTTGGGCAGGGTGGGTTTTGGGGGCTGTGGCACTGTGCTGGGAACAAGAGTGGTTGGGGGACAGGGCAGGCTTGTAATCTGACAGTATGCTGTATGTATGAGGTGATCAGGTCTCAATGCATTATTCTAACTTGTTAATCAAGGAGAGGTTTTTGGGGTTTTGCTGCTTATTTGCTTATTTATTGTTTGGATCCAACATCAACTTTAACATGGAAGAAGAAAAAGCTATAACTGAAAGTGGCTTTCAGTTTAACTCTCTTGTTTGCGGTACAAAGCCTGATGCAGACCAGTCTCTGCAGATAGCCCTGACTTTGATAACTGGCAAGAGCATTTCTAGTTTAAAAAGCCTCCCTCTCTTCCTATTAGTTACTCCTCTAAGCAAAGCAGCTGGCATGACCTGGGCATGTTGTGCTTGTATTGTTGCTGTGAGACAATAGCTTAGCCTGAGGGAAGAGGACAACCTACTTACCACCGTATCCTCTGGGAGTAGTTACAGTGGGGCTATGTTGAAACCAGTGTTTCTCTGAAGCTTACTGAGACTATCTCAGAGTCGGAGGAGTTAACCCGTGAGATCTGAGAGATTAAAGAACTGAACTGAGGTCTATGTGTCCATAGGAGACAGGCTTTGGTCTCCTCAGCAGATGTGGCTGGTGTCATATGGGCTTCCATATGCAGCCTCTGCCTCTGTATCTTCTTCCCCAGTCAGAGCAGGGATATTCCTGCTGCAGAGGACAGGACAACTGAGATCTGTGGAGAAGGGCAACAGAAGGCAAGCGCACATGATGTCCCTAAATACGAGGCATGGTGTTCAACCCTGGATTCACTGCTCATGTGCTGCCAGAGGTTGAGAGCTACCTGACCTAACTCCAGTCCAATGCTCTGATGTATCCTAAAAACAAGAGTTTGCATAATTCAAGTAAGTGGAGATTATGCAAGGTCTGAAGAGAGCAGTGGGCAGGGGTCCAGCTAGGGTCAGGTGGTTTGCTGCCTTCCTGCAGTAATATATAATTTGTGATACCAAAACTCACAAAGAACAAGAAGCATTACAGCATATTCTGGAGCAAAAGGGAACTGCTGTACTGCCAGAGGCAAGCCTTTTGGGGGACATGGTTTAAGGTACCAAGATTGGCCATACATTAAGTCAGACTTGGGACTGCACTTTTCATATCAAAGCTACTGTGTTTTTCTACAGTAGCATTAGTCTCACAGAAAGCATTTCTAGGTGATTTACAGAGCTACTGCAGTCATCAAAAATACACAAGCAAGCAGTGTAAGGAAAGTAGATGGAGTATGCCAGACCTCTGGTTACAGAGGGGTTCTCACTCATACTGTGGCAGCTCAGTGACACCAGACACCAGGGAAGGTGCAGCTTATTTTGGCTCCACCAGAAGCAGCTACCAGACCCAAAAGAGAATTCTAGCTGAATAAACCTGTCATGCCATTGTACAGGGACAAGTGAACAACAGTCACTTTTCTTGCAGCACTTGATTAAAATAAGAATTCAGTTGCTCTGAGTTACTAGAGATGCATCTTCACTGCACAGTAGCAGTGAGTGAACTGTAAATATACCAGGCATGGGCAGTTTCCATTCATTGCCTGAAAACATCTTTTCTGTAGCAGCACAGCTCTGCAGCTAACCTAATAAATACTGGTGCTGAGCAGGGCTAATTATCTCCAATGCAGCACTGCCCTGGCGTGGCTGTGCAGCTTCCTGCTCCAGAATGAGCTTAGCCTGGACTTGTTTGGGTGTCTGCACTGTCCTTCATGGTACGGTGGAAACAGTGAGCAGTGCTTGATGGAGGGCTGTCGCTTGCATGCACCTGACTGCAGTATTCCTCTGCTCTAAATGTACCGGGGAAGTGCTGGGATCCAGAGCAATGAAGTAACTTTACAGCTCCTGTTGAAAACTTTTCTTTGACTTGGGTGAAGTTGTGGTCACCTTGGAGCTCTTAATCTTGGATCAGCAAGCCCTTGGCCCTTCTGGAAACAATAGCTGATAGTATGTGGTGCCTCCAAGCAAAATGTTGACTAATATGCTCGCAGCTGCTTTTTTTTTTTGTTATAAAGCAGTTGCCGGTATACTGTATAGATACCAGTTGCCATACAGATAACTACCAAATGGTGCTTCTCTGACCTAAAGAAGGAATGGAACTCTGTCTCAAAGATCTCATTGCCTAAAAACAACTTAATAAAAAGTAGATGTTGGGAGGTGATGTAAAATGGTGTACAGAAAATATCTGAGGATTCTTTAACTCAAGATAAGTCAATTGCTAAAACTGGCTCAGTGTCAGCTATTTAAGTGAGAAGATAGATAAATAATCACATATGCGGTAGCAGCTGGATTTATGCAGGTTCAGGTCCAGTTATATCAGAGAATACAGGGAAAGGCATTACATGGAAAAGACTAGATGAGCATTTTTTTGAGACCTAATCCCAGTCAGCTGTATAAACACAGTGCCCACTTCTGTTGGTCTGTAAGGAGTCTCAATTTGTTTGTCTCAAGACAATTTCAAAATCGCTCTTGTCCTTAAGAGAAGTTGCCCTGAGGACGGGAGATGGGGGATATATCCTAGACCAAGATAGTGTGTTTCTTTTCCACTAATGCTTCCAAATGTGGCTTTTCTTTTACTGTAGTACTGGATAAATGAATACACCTCCACTTTGGGGATTGGCGTCTTCCACTCTGGCATCGAGATCTACGGCAGAGGTATGAAGTATTTCCTTTTCACTACCTGCAGATCATGGGGACAACTGTATGGCTAGTCTGATATGGAAAACCACCCCAAACTTATAGATTTTGGCAAAGAATGTTTTGAGGAGTGAAAAACTCAGCCAGTTCTCTTTTTAGAGTTCATTGTGGAGTCCAGTGGGAACTCCTGCAGTTCTGTCACGGACCCTGTAGCCATTCTTATTTTCAGCATGTAACTGCAGCCTCTATAGCTTGTGCAGGTATGTAGCAGGATGGCAGATAGGAGGGACCAAGTAATGATGAAAAGCCAGTGAAGGGAAGAGAGAGAGAGAGGGAGAAACAGGAGAGGGGGAGGAGAGAGATGAATCGGAAGTTGTCTTGAGACCTGCATGTAAAAAGGTTTGTGCTAATTCCGTATCAGGGTAAATCAGTTTTGTAGTAATGCTTTACACTTGTCTATGGCCTAGAAATGATAGCATCTGGATTTCCAGATCTTGGAAACTGTTCTTTTGAAACAGCAGAGTTACAAGGAAAAGAAAATATCTTGCAAGACTTTTGAAATGGTCTGGATGAGATTGAAGCTGATTAGAGCACCCATTGCAAAAGGAGCAGTCAAGGGATCTGGGAAAACAGCTGTAGTGCAGTGAAGGACAGACTAGCATCACAGACTTTCCGTTTCCTTCTTCATCATTAAATGAGAATGACTCGGGCTATCTCACTCATGGTATTTTTAGCCAGTGCCATGCAGTAGATAAACCCCCTGGGGTGCCACATCCCATCTCGAGCACAGATGGTTTCACAGGCCGTGCGAGACAGCGTGCATGACATGGTGGGACCACAGGTTGTGTTTCACAGGCCATGCAAGATGATCTGTATGACATGGTGGGACCTCCTGGCTTGACCTGCATGCTGAGGCAGCAGAACACAATCTGCTTGGCTTTCTGCAAAGAATTCCCAGTCACTGCTTGTAAATCCTTCTGGAATAAGATGACTTGATTTCTCCCTACTCTAGAAAAGACTTCTTCCAGCTGGGTACCAGCACTGACAGTCTCTTGTAGTGTTTCTAGATGTCTCCACCGCAGAACTTTCCGCTGAGAGGAAGCCACTTGGATGGGCACGGAGACAGAGAGTTTTCCCAGTGCTGTGGGAAGGCAGCAGTGTTAGCATGGAGGGAGGCTGTGAGGGTACCCTCAGGCTAATAGGTAACTGGACAGAGAAAATGGCTGTCAGAGTCCGTCTGAAGTTGGCAATAGCCCAGCCCCTGGTGCTGATGCTGAGCCATGCAGACAGCTGCCATAGACTTTTTCCTGACATTGTGTTCATTCAATTACTCACAGTCTGTTTCTTTCCTTGTCAGAGTTTGCCTATGGAGGGCATCCCTACCCTTTCAGTGGGATTTTCGAGATCACACCTGGAAGTGCGGTAGAACTTGGGGAGACCTTTAAATTCAAGTAAGGGCCCTTTTCTACCTCTTCCCCTCTTCCCCCTGGTAGCCATCAGTATAGAGGGAGCAGGGAATTCCTCTCCTCTGAGTCCCCCTTTCCCGCTCCTCATAAATGCCCTCACTGCATCCTTTACATGATGCTGGCTCAAAGGCAGCCCTGCAGGGATTTTGGAGGTGGACGAAAGAGCATGTACAGCAAACAGGAAACAGTGCTGAACTGTGTTTGGCAGGGTTTAAGCATACCTACAAATGAATGCAGTTCCCTCTTCCCATTTTCTTTGTTTCTTGTGCTCCCAGTTTCACCTGTCAGCAAGAATGGGAGTAACTGTGTGTTACACAGAGCCAGTGCACAGGGGAAAAAACCAAAACCTAGTCTTTTTATGAGTATCACCTATTTACAGATATGCACAGAGTACCGGAAGTCATCTCCTGTGTTTATTGCTACTCTGTCACGAGGGACAGGCCAGTTGCTAGAGGAGTGTGAGAGGATGCTACATTAAGGTGTTTAGGGTGCTCAGACACTGGGGCTGTGGGTCAAGGAACCAAGGGCCCATGGCAAGTGGGGCTTTGCCTTCCCAGACTGCCAGTTTATGTTGAAGGTTGTTGGAGATTTTCAGAAGCATGAGTGCTATTAAGTGAATATTGGGGGCAAGCAATAGGTTTCTGAATAAAGTTCTCAGTTTGCTCCTTCCTGGTCCACCCCCTGGAAACCCTCTCCATCATGAGAAAATCATCTCCTCTGTCCTACTGGAAGTTTCTATTGAGGGGCAAGGGGCAGAGTGGGAGCAGACCCTCAGAGCTGAGACTTCCCTAGTAGTGAGCAGGAAGCTCTGGGGGCTGTCGCCTGTGCTGTAACCTGCTTTGTGGATAAGCTGGGGATATTACTGTGCCATTTTTTTAGTGAGAGTCTCTGATAGCCCTGGACATGCATGTCCATGTTTTAAACTTCTCCTCCTTGCAAGTGCCTGATCATTTCCTTTTCCCTGGGTATGTATCACTCTTTCACTCTTTTTCACTATATCTTTCCATGTTTCCTGTTGTGTGTTTTGTTTTTAACTAGAGAATCCATTGCCTTGGGCACTACAGACTTCACAGAAGAGGATGTGGATAAGATTATGGAAGAGCTGGGCAAGGAGTACAAAGGCAACGCGTACCACCTGATGCACAAGAACTGTAATCACTTCTCTGCTGCTCTGGCTGAGGTGGGCACAGCTATCTCTTTTTTTTTTTTTTTTTTTTTTTTTTCATGTTAAAAGTGCCAAACTAGTTTGAGACGATAGGG
>Ga0181612_121626_pt1 | contig 13491 bp, 7 predicted proteins | sample HoacroProtozoa21_FD_119630 | JGI IMG/M metagenome (GOLD analysis project Ga0181612, IMG submission 119630) | Hoatzin crop microbial communities from Cojedes, Venezuel. Combined Assembly of Gp0051906, Gp0051904, Gp0051908 | reverse complement strand
TGGTTCTATGATTCTATGCTCCATTACAGCACCCAGCCTCTGCTTTTCGCCAGCCTGTGTAGAGTAACAAAATACCACTCTTTGGGCCTTTCTGCATTGCAGTCTCTGCAGACTCAGGGGTCTGCAGGTACCCATACAGGGAATTTGTGTGAAGACAGGTTATGATGGCTTATCATGTAGTTAGCTCCTCTAACAAAAGATAGTCTCGTGCACAGAAGCATCTTGAATTAACCATGGTGGCTGCTTGGATGCTGGGAAGTCATTGTATCTTCCAGGAATACCAAGACATTGCATTCCTTCTAGGCTATTTTCTGGCTGCTTCGCTATTAATAACTTTGTCCTGAAATAACACTTTCATATTGCAGCATGTTAAAATCTGTAACAACTGGGTGGGTGTCCACAGTCAACAGACCGAAGAAAGTGAGTCAGCGCGAGAGCCATGGTTGTGTAAATTGGCTCACAGAGGTGTGCTGGCTCTGAGCAGCTGGTGACCTGACCTGCTGAGCTTTCTCAAGTCAATAAATGGCAGGGCTCTTAATAGGATCTCCCAGCTTCCCATGCTGTGCTGCAGCCAGTAGCCATACAGCCTGCTGGAAGCCGCACTGACATGAAACTGATCTCGTGATCTTTTCATGGGGATTGAGTAGTGCCTTGTTCAGTTCTGACAGCGCACCTTGAGTTGCTAATGATGTCCACAGAAGACCCTGCTAGATCTCCTTTTTGTTTGACCTAGTGCATTTTGGGGGTATAGGTCTACACAGATGCCTGTGAGCAGCTGCCTGGGTTGCTGCTGAGTGGTTGGGCCAATTTTGGCAGACACTTTACTAATGTGCTTTAGCAAATGGCTTTTAAAGAGGACTGTGCTGCTTTTATCAGGGTGCGTAGCAGCCCAGGTGCACTGCCTGTGAGATTTGAGGCTGCTCAAGATCCCTGGTGGCTAGAGTTTTGGAACAAGTGCTGTGGCAGAGCAGTGTAGAAAAGAAAAGCAATGGAAAACCACCCTTAGCTGTAAGGGACCATCCTTTGGAGGGCACCTGGCTTTTGAGTGAGAGGCAAGATTACCTGCAGTGGGACATTCAAGTGCGAAGGCTGTTGTTTCTGTACATAGATTGTGAAAACTCTGGCCCAGAAGTGGCAAAAAAACAGTTTGTGAGTACCTCCGTATAGACTACACAAAATAAAAAAAAAAAAAAAAGAAAAAAGAAACAAATCCTTTAAGTATCAGGATGTCTGAAGTTGATGTTGTTTTTAAATTCTTCCTGTTTTTCCATGTGGGTCATGTTGTTCCAAATAAAGTAGACAGGATTTGTAATATAAAATAACCATCTCCAGCTGTCAAAGAACATGTCAAATTCTGTTTCACGTAAGCCACAGAGTTAAATGGTGCTAATCAAGAGCAGAATTTCATGTAGTTTGAGTGTTGGCAAGGTTCTCAGCCGATGTAAACAGGAACCGTGAAATCAGGGCTGCTTTGTGCTGATTTACCCCAGCTGAGAATCCATTGTGCTTCCCATCGCTTTGTTTCGAGGCCAGAGTTTCTTTTCTTGGTGCAACGGTGAAACTGAAGTCTGTTGCCTTCTCTTTTCGTTGCCCAGGCTGGCGTATTTACCACAGTAACACATGCATCTTCTTGCTTTTGTAAGATAATAAATTGCCCAAATGATCTAAAAAAACCCCAAAACCCCAAAGAAAAAAGCAGCAAATGGCTTTTTGTAAATATTCTTGGACAGTTCCTGTGCTCATGTTACAGTTTAAACTTCAACCAAACAGCCCACTGCTCCCTGCATAGCTGAAGGCAGGCTTTGGACCTATATGTTTATTATCATTTAGAAATGGTAAAAATGCTCTTTTATTCTTTTTTTATTCTGACCTTATTCTACAACACATTCACCTCCTTCCTCCTGCTTCCTGTTTCCCAGACAGGTCTCCACCTCTTCCTCCCCATAGCCAAAAATAATACAAAAGGGAACATACAAAAGGTTTTTTGAGCTGTGAGATGTGATAATGAATGGGCATCATGTACAGGGTACAGTAGTCCCAGTGCAAAAATGTTGAACATAGAAAGTCTAGATGAGGAGTTGCATGGTTTTGGGTTAGGAATTTAGTGTTATGCGTCCTCTTGTTTAATATGCTTTTTAGGTCAGAGCAGAAGAGATGACTTGCAGCCCAGGACTCATATCAAATGTAGCGTATATTGAGTGTATTGATCACATCTCTTCTCCAGATTTGATTTAATAAGCTAATAGTGAAGAATTGTACTTAGGTATATGCTGTTGCCTGACAGTATGAGAACACAACTGGTGTATACATTTGTGTCAGCTGCTGAGGAGGAAATGTTAAGCTGAAACATCTCTAAAGAGTACAGTTTTTCATTTGTGATTCTATCCAGAGTAATTACAAGTAATCCAATTCTGCTGTGTAACCCCACTGCCATACTTTGTAAGGATGAAACTTAATTGAGGATAGAGACCTAAAATATTGCTCTGCTTTGTATGTTCCACAGCCGTCAGCATTTGTTCTTGCATTTCCATTTCCTGTGAAAAGTTTACCACACTCTGGGGCATGCTTTGAACCTGATCCTTTGATTTCAGTAGGAGCTAGGACTGGAGATTCAAGGAGCTAATTGTTCCTTTTTGCTATTTATAATGCTAAATTAAAGCTGCTTCCAAACCGGATGGCAACAGGTTAAATACACATTTGAAGAAGTTTGAGGAAAAGTTCGCGGTAAGGGCCACTAGCCAGCTCACTCAAAGCCATCCAAGGTTGTTATATAAATAAATGATGTCTTCACACTTAAGTTGCATATGTATCACTTCTCAGATGGTCACTGTATGGCTACTTGCCGTCTGGATTGCATGACAGCATGCAGGATATGTGCTTGTGTACAAGCAAACATGGGTTTTACCGTATTTTGATATTAGCACAATGGACTGCCTACACTTCTGAATTCTTGATTTGGCTATCCGTAATCCTTTGTTGAAGTTGATGCTATTTTTTGTTGTTGTGACTGGTTGCAGATATTTTTTCTATCTTTCTAACAATCAAGAAACAACAAAAGCCCCCCAAAGCCCTGGTTCAGTGTTTGCAGATTTCTTTCATCCTTTTTTTTTTATCTAGATACCTATCAAATTCAGCCACTCTTAGCTGCAGTCCTTTGTTCAGTATCTCACAACCAGTGCACTGAAATTCTTTATGCTTAGAGCCCAAATACCACAGATTTTTACTGAACAACTTTGGCTTGTCCATTTAAAAGAATATTTGTTAGGTAAGATGTATTTCGTTGTCACTAAGTTTGGGAACAAATCTTGATTTGACTCCTTGGTTAGAGTTACAGATTCAGACTTTTCTTCTGTTTGAGACATTTGTTTTACCACCTGTTTCTGCTGGGGAAAATTGCTAATTTATGGTAAAATTGGTTTTGATACTTTGAGTTGTAAAGGTGGATCAAAGTCTTTGATAATCCTGGTTACATCATGCCACAGAGCAACAGGAAAATGACTTGTGTTTATGTGAAGGTAGCGGTTCTGTCCTTTAAGTAAATTCGCAGAACTTTTTACGTTAAAATGTATCTTTGCTGAATGTGGCTGAGGCTTCTGATTTCAGCATCTTTTATGCTCTGAAGAAAAATGCTGTGGAGGACATCCAGGGAGAAAGCCGTCTGGGTCATGGTAGGAGAGTGTTCGTTGAGAGTGCTGTTGTGCATGAATAACAGTGAATGGGCTGGTTTGGCTAAGTACGTTTCCTTAAAGGTTCATTCTTTGGGCTGAGACCAAGGGGAAAAATGGGCACAGGCCATTGTTAAGTTGAAGAAATTTGCAAACAGAAGCTTGAATCCTGTGTGGAGTAGTCGAGAGTTAACAGACTTGTCCATTGCAGACTCTGGTGGCTGGTAAGACCCATTCAGCCAGTGTTGGAGAGGTCTAGCCTGACGGCTCAGGCATATGGTGAAGGAAAACAAGTCTTTGTGTATCAGATGATCTTTGCTAACTATATGTGTGCCTGCTTTTTGCTCTTGGCAGAAGCCTGTTTGTTGAGCATACAGGTAACTTGATTTGCTTCCTATATACAAGAGATTAAGAACATGCATGCAGATATGTACCACAAGTTAGCTGTCGTGAAGTGTCTAATAGTTGTACCTGAGAAGTGGATTTAACTGTCTTTTTTTTCAATGAACTATGTAACACGTAGGCAAGATGTGCTGGCACACGACTAGGAGTTTTGTCTTAAATCCTTTGCAATAGAAATGATTTGCTATCGCCTGAAACTTTTTCTTACTACTCATTCGTTTCAGAGTGGTTTTCCCATTTTCCCAAGTGTATTTTGCAAAACTACTCATTTTAATATTAAAATGCTGTTTACTTCATGCTGTCCCAAATGTTAAGCTTCTGATGTGCTTCAGCTTTTTGACAGCTAGCAACTGCCCAGTAGAGGTTGCCAAGAGGAAAAGCTGGAGGTTTTGGCAGCTGGGTGGGAACAGATGACAATCTTGGAATAAATGGGCAAGAGCATTGGGTTTTGTTGTTGTTCAGGAAGTAATGAAGGCTTTTGGCAGTGGGAAGAAGTTGCATCTTTCAAACCTTATTTTAGGGTTAAGGACAAAAATAGCATGGCATTTCAGGGAAGGGAGGTGAGTTTTAAATCTCTTATTCCTCTTAACCTCAGGGCTGCCCCACAACATCCAGTTCTATATCTGCTTATGGCATCAGCAGTGCAAGTGTCGCCATAGCTCAAAGCTTTCGCTGTTCTGGTGAAGAATGAAATATGGACACCAGGCACTGGACCTGGTGTTACTGTTTGCTCTGAGCTTGAGTGAACTGTGGTGGCATTTGCCTTAGAATTATTGTTTTGGGTTGCCTTCAGATTGTGGATGCTTTCTCTTCCTTTGCAGTCTGGAGACTTTCACAATTACTTGAAGTTAGAGATGAGGCCCCTCCTTTATGTTCCAGTCGAAAGCAATGGGGCCATGATGGAGGTTGGAATTTGACCTTCACTATTGCACATGTAATTTTGCTTTGCTCATATAAATTATACTGCAAAGAGAATCCTTTCAAGTATTGTAAACAGAGCTGGTAGATCAGACCTGCTTGTCAGCCACATTCAACATTTTCATTTTCTGTTACAGCCTGATCTAAGTATCTAACTACTTAATTAGGTTTTGGATAACGTCCAAGATCAGTGCTTGATGTCCAATTATATCTGCAGTAAAATGGCACTTAGAAGTAACTAGCACTTCCAGATAAGAACTTCCCATGATCTGCTAGAAAAATTCAAAATCAAGATGTTAGAAAGTACTTCAGCATCAGTAAAGCAGAGGAACCCAGTGAATATGTTGATAAGGTGGACTAACAAGTAAGAAGTTGGTCTTTACCAGGCATAGAACAGCACTACAGTGGCTGTCTTGTACTGTCTGAAGGATCTGGTGCTGCACGTGGAAGTGTCATGGTGTGCGGTTTACATGTATTCTGCTGCTATACATGCCCGAGAGCACTGAGGTAATAGTATAATGTGGGGAGTGAAGAGGTGTTATGAGTTACCAGTGTGTACTCAGGAAGCACAAAGCATTTCTTGCAGGTGATGGAAATGTGCCTCTGCAGGAAAGTGAGCCTTTCTGCAATTATATCCAAAATTCAAAAATCAGACTGGGGCCTTGTCAGGAATGTCCATAAGCCAGACTGCCATTCTTTGCTAGCTGGCGTTCTGCAGCTACACGGGTTCTAGCGAAGTCACATCCTATTATTTGTCAGCCGTGAATCATAATTACTTTTAACTGGGTAAATTGAGGAGCAAGGTACAAGGAGAATAACCCTTGTTAATCAGGGCAGATGGGTTGAAGCAGTGAGTTACTTTTTATCCCTCGCCTGCAAAAATGGCTTGACAGCAATCAGTAATCTTACGGAGCTTCTTCTTGTGTTCCTGAAGGGAGCCATCTTCCTCTTCCCATTGCAGTTTTCGAGTCCTTATTGCTGTAAATCCTACAGGCACAGGGTAGGAAGGTTTAATACCCACCAAGTTGCCTGCAACATAGCAACCAAAGGATGGTCAGATTAATGTTGCATGTGATACGTATTACATCCATTACACAAAGCTCCCCCTCTCTTGCATGAATGGTTAAGGAGAAACTGGACATCCAATAGAACTATGACAAGAGCATGACAAGAGCAGCTCGCTCCTGTCTTCGGTATCCTTGGACCATTTTCCTACCAGGTTGACAGTGGAAGTAGGAGATCTACAGAGGTTCAGCAGCATTGGCATTCAGCAGTTTGTATTCGTATCTCTGTGGATAGTGGTCAATATCCTGCTGCTCCCAGAAAAAAATTGGTAGTTTTTGGTATCTTCGCTGGCAAATAACTTTGTGGGAACAGAGACCAAAGAACACTCCTGCTGCTCATGATGGTCCACCAGGCTGAAGTGGGGATCTTAGAACCATAGAATCATTAAGGTTGGAAAAGACCTCTAAGGTCATCAAGTCCAACCATCAACCCAACACCACCATGCCTGCCAAATCACCTCTTGGTGGTGTCAGCCTGACAGGTGTCTTCAGGTCAGAGGTCAGGACAAGAGGGTGAGCTTAGCTGGCCTAAGAATTGTCTTGCCAGGGCAGGAGTGAAGAAACGAGGCTGGTTTCAAAATCCTGCCTCACCACTCCCGGGATGATTTGGGCCAGGAAGAGGGAAGGTCGTGTAAGGGTCTTGGCAGAAGGTGGGAAGTGCATCTGGGGAAAGATGCTTTGTTTCTGCCGGCAATTGCCTGCTCTGGCAAATGCAGTAGCAGGTAGGGCCCTGGCAGGGGGTAAAGGAAGGGCTGTGGCCGTAACCCCTCACCAGGCTTTGTCTGCCATGCAGATTAGGTGGAGGGCTTTTCTGTGTCAGTGTTGCTAGGCTTTTCCCCCCTATTGACTTGGTGGAGAGGCTGAGAGGGGTGGGTGAGAGGGACTACGCTGTATTGTTTCTTTGAGTTGTTTTTTTCACTCCTCTGTGGGGAGATGGGCTTGATCCATTGGTTTTGGATTTCAGAAGCAGAAGGCAAGACGTGACCAGCTGGTGTCTTGAAATGGCACAGGTGCAATGGCTGCGGGAGGGGGGAGCCGGGAATAATTACAGGTTTCTGAAGCATCAGGCTTTGCCTGAAAAGGGCTCATTGAGAAGCTGCTCTTTATGGAAAATTAATGGTGAAGCTGGAAAAAACTGTCAGGACCACTATTGTTGTCGTGGGCTGGTGATGCCTTAAAGGAGCAGCACCTCCCACTTACCTCCCCTCCATGGGCAGCCTGGAGCCAGCGTGCAGCTTTCTGATCCCGCAGTAAATGAAATTTCATGTCACTGTCATCAGATTTAATGGCCTTGAATCCCTGTCTCTTTCTTTTTTTTTTTCCCCCTTTTCCATCCCTAATTGGTGACTACACTTTGCCTTGGAGCCCTTTTATCTATTCAGCCCCTAAACCTGTTTCTGCCCCACTGGGTGAAGGCTAAGTGGGCCAGAAAGTGCAAATTGCATGATACGGAGAATTCAAAAACATTGCCTCTTTTGGTGAGGAGGGTTATTCCTGAAAGAGACTGTGGAGCACGTTTGGAAAGCAGCCCCCGAAACCTGTTGGGGTGCATCTGGGGAGAGACCAGATCTCCAGCTAAAGCAGTTCCTCGCAGTCTCAGAAATGCACTTTAAAAATAAAACAGAAAAGTTGCTTAAGGCAAATACTAACTGATAAGTGTCCCACTTCCAGGCCTGTGTGCAGACACATCATATATACAGTGTCATGCCTCTGAAAATAACCTACATGCTAAAGTGTAGCACCTCTCTGTTGCCATTTTATTGCTTTTTGTCCAAGTCCATCTCTACTGCTCAGGTCTATAATCAGCTGTTATTTTACAAAGAAACAACAGGTAGCTGTCTGAAAAATTCAGTTTTGGACTCTGAAAGTCATCCCAGCAAATTGTATCTGCAACCAGCAGTGCTGCTTCTTGGGTACATTGAAAGTAATAATCTTGAGTTACCTGGTAGCTCCTAGAGAGCTGTGAGTGGGGCCTGTGTGCTGCTGTTGATGGGACCTTTGTACCCAAAAGGCAGGAGTCTCTGTCTCTCCTCTGGTTATACGAATCTTTTGTTTCTTGATCAGATGCTGGACTCTCCAGGTTGAGACATAGTTGGGTTGCTGGCTCCCACAGGATGAAAATTTTTTCCTACAATCCCTTCCTTAATATCTCTGGAAGTGTTCTCTGAGGTGTAGTTTTCAGAGGTTTCTAAAAAGTATTTGTTAGAATGTCTGTTTCTCCAAGTCCTGTAAAATCGCAGCAGTGGTATTAAGCCAGCTAGCCTTTCAGGCAGTGAGAAATGAAAAATAGCACTAATAAACTGCATTAAAAGCTCCTGAAATGACAGCAAATGGTTTTCTATAAACAATAAAAGTTTATAATATTGGTTATGGAGAACATTGGGCAGCATGATGGTGTCTGGAGGCTTTATTGGGGCTAGCTCGGGGCACCTCGTATAAGGTACATTCAAGTCGGAGGCTCACCCTATCCTTGTGCTGATGATCACTGGTATGGAAATGCAGGAGCATGTTTTCATGTGGCAGCCTCTTTGACTGCATCTTCACCTACTTTTTAATAAGGTGCATGTGTGTGTTGATGTGCAAGTCTAGTGTCCTGTACACAGGAAGTCCTGTTTGACCAGATGGGCCAAAACTTCTTAAAACTGACAGTAGGTCCCTTTTTTCTGTCACATCTCTTTCCTGCTGTCAGGCCCTTTAAACAAGCTGTGGTGTCACTGGAAGTTTTTCCCTGTCTTCTATCTTAAAATGCTACACTTCAGAATTGTGCTGTTTTAGGAACAGATTGGGCCACAGCCAACTATGCTGAATTAAATTTGGAGTGAAAGTTAATGTTTGCGAAGGAAGAGGAAGCAGTTCTTTGTAGAGGTGACTTTTTGTTTGTAGGTGGCCAGGCGGTGGGGCCATTAGGATAGTTTCACATGGAGGTGACTGTTGGCCGGATTACACTTAAAACTGGGAAGGGCCTGGTATCCATGGGACAATGTACAAACTTTCATGAAAACGTCGCAGATGCTTTGTCGTATCTTCATTTCTACTGTAATATCTGCTACCATATGCGGATGTTCCCACACTCTGTCTCAGAGCAGCATCAAGCAAGTTCCAAATCCTCATGTCTCCCAGAATGTGACCATCTCTCTCTAACAGTGATTTCTCTCCCTCCTGTCTTCCTTCCCCTCCTGCAGACATGCCTGGAGTTGGAGCGATACCTTCAGACTGAACCGCGGATGATCTCCGAGACCTTTGGTGAGGATTTGGACTGCTTCCTTCATGCTTCCTCAGTCCCAGATGCAGAGGACAATATCCGACGGCTGGACCCCATCCTTTTACCAGTGGAGACGAGTACGTGTGACAAAAGCGCCAACGTGGACTTTATCCTCTCACGGGACAAGCTGTTGTCTGAGACGTGCCTCAGCTTGCAGTCTACCAGCTCTTCCACAGAAGGCTATACAGCCGTCAACCAGGCCCAACTCAATGCAGTAACCTCATTAACACCCCCTTCCTCTCCAGAGCTCAGCCGCCATCTTGTAAAAACCTCACAAACTCTCTCAGCGGTGGATGGTACGGTGACGTTGAAATTGGTGGCCAAGAAAACTTCGCTCAGCTCTGTGAAAGTGGGTGTAGCAACAGCAACTGCAGGGACAACAAAAAGTGGGCAAAGTGACAGTGAACAAGGAGGTACAGGGGCAGAAGCATCCCCAGAAAACAAGAAGAGGGTTCATCGCTGTCAATTTAATGGGTGCCGGAAGGTTTATACAAAGAGCTCCCACTTAAAGGCTCACCAGAGAACTCATACAGGTACTTGTGTAGGATGCTTCTCTCATCTTGTCCTCCCGCCACCTAACCGTAACCATCTTCTTTTATTCTCATAGAGAAAAGAAAAAAAAAATCTTTTCTGAAAGTCCGAGCTTCTATCTATGAAACAGGGCAGTGAAAAAATACGGTAGGCCAGCAAGTGTACCCATTATTCCATAGAACGGAGGAGTTGACTGTCTGCCATTAACCTGTTGGGCTTTCATATATCTTATAGGGCTTGATGCAGAGTAATTTTAGGATACCTAAGGGATGTAGATGTATCATTCATGTTAAAACTGCCAGTTTGGGTTTTTGGCACTCACTTCCTCAAGACAACTTTAAAAATGTTAATTTTAGTCAAGTGTTCATTGCTTCAAATAGAAAATAGCATGGGTAGGTTTTTGTTGCCTGTTGTATGAGGGAAAGAGAAAAATGTATTTCAGATCTGAGATATATGGTTTAGGAATAATGTGTGTGTGAGAGAGCATGTTTGTAGACCCAGACGTGTAGGTACACAGATGCACGTACCCTTGAGATACTCATGATCTTGGACTTCTCTGGGGATAAAATACAGTGAGAAGAAATGAAAGAATGACGTGGAATTTGAATGGAGTAGTGTAGGTAGAGAGAGAATAGAATGTATGGAAAGATACCAGGCTGTTATTTTGGGTAATACTTGTTAACGTTGCATATAAGCTCCACTGTGTAAGCTTCTTGAAGCATACCAAATTGGCTTAGGTTTGGTTGTTCAGGATCCCCACTCTCCTGTCATTTGGTCGTCCCCAGTAGCTGTACGGTTCCTATTCATTGGCAGTAATAGCTGTGCAGTTCGCTCGCATCGCTGCTTTGTTCTAAGCTTCACGTGTGATGAGAGATGATAAATTACCATTAGCACTGTGTTATCATATGGTTATTCTTGTTTCCAGAGGGATTGCTGTAATCAGTTTTCTCAATTTTACTGTAAAATGTGTGGTCTCTTACGATAGCTGCACATTTAATTCACGATCTTATCATGCAGGCAGATTCCTAGAAGCGAGGTTGTTCTTGCAAGGTAGAAAATAACATGTTGGACCAGTGCAGTAAATCAAACAAATACGTGGGTTGTTAAGAGACCTGCATCCATCAAATACTAGGCAGCCCCGTAAAAGTTACATGGTCTGAAGTATAAATCATATAAAGACATAAAAGGCATTGGTTGTGATCTTTTTATGTGGGCTTTTTAGTGCTTTTACTGGGGATAGCCTCCTTGCCAGGAGTGACCTCACTTGTGATCCAATGACTTGAAAGCCAGTGAAAGTAGCGCAGTCATTTTGAAATCTGCAGCAATGTGGTCGGGAGACTCCTTGTAGCCTTGCAGCACCGGTGCTGCTGTGAGGCTGGCGCCCACTGGGGCTGTCTGGGGGGGACATCCCAACCAAGGCCTTCCAGCGGGCGATGGGGCTCCTGTGAAGGCACAAATGCAGATTGTGAGAGCCATTAACGCGGTGGTCTTGTCTGTTCAGATGTGACTTCTGCATTCCTCCTTGCGCTGGAAGTGGTGGGTCTTACACGGCTCTTCCTGAAGTTAGCCAGGGATGTGACGCAATCACCTAGAAAGGGTGAACTTGTGGAGTTTTTGTGGTTTTGTCACCCAGTAGATGGGGATGTGGACAAGGAGTCCCGAGAGAGCACTTGCAAAAACCACTACTCTTTTAACACTTCTACCCTTTGGAGTCATAGTCTTGCAAGATATTGCTATTGCATGCTTTTGAACCCAGCCTTAAGTCTGGCTGAGTTTTGTATCTGAGGGCAAAACCTTTCCCCTCAGTAACACCAGCGTATGAAATCTTATGTTTTACAATTAATCCATGACAAGAAACATTTCTCACTGGCCCTGTCATACTTCTGTTGAGTAACCTTAGACTGTACACAGTGCCGTTAATGTGTATGTCTCTGCCCATCCACAGCAGTACTCAACACGGTGAGAAAGGCAAGTCCACCTTTGCTGGCAGATGGGGAAGACCTGTATCAGATGATGAGGCTGCAGCTGACCAGGTGCAGTGCCCACGCCTCTCACTCCCAGCACTTCACCTAGTGGGTTCAGCTACCCCTCTGATCTTTGCCAGTCAAACAGTTAATCAGTGGTTTAACCAGCACCTAAACCATTTACTACTTTATGGGAGTGTTCCTGTTTCCATCCACCAAGTCTGAAGCAGATAGTGTAGGTTGTTAGGAAAGCAGGAAGCCAAAAGACAAGAGGGAATACAAACCTGGATGAGGAGCTCTCCTGTCTTTGCAGTCATATAACATCCTAGCTGTGCATAGCTGTGTGGAAAGCGTGGTTTTGTTTGCAATAAGGACTGGATGCAGCCATGTTGTTAAAATACATCTTTGATGCAGAACCTGGGAGCTGGTGGGCACCTGGCTTCCATTTGTTTCCATGGAAAGCAGATTGTCTAAATACTTTTGAAGATATACATCTTGGGAGCAGTCCCAGTGAATGGAGGGTAGGGGTGTGATAGTCTTATCTAACTAGCTTATTTGAGTCCAAAGCACAAAGTCATTCAGACCCCTTCATCCTACTTAAGTGCTCTGTTCCCTTAAAAATTTCTGACTGGATGCCTTAAATCATAGCTGGTACAAGCAAGACATTAAATCTGTTCATGCTGACCTCTGCAGCGGATTTTCCCTGCAGGGACCTCCTGCCTGAGGGACAGAGAGAAATAGCTATGGAAATTTGGGATTGAATTATAAATGGCCGGGCTGCCTCCTTTCCCATGCATGCCTTCAGGGCTAGGGACAAGGAGCCCTTTTCTTCATCGGTGCTTTGGTTTTTTTCACACCGTGAGCTGAGTGTGCTGTGGATTGCACATGCACCCAGCAGTGCCAATGGCTAGTAGCCACTTGGCTTATTCAGTGGCTGCACCAGAGGTTCTGAAATGATTGCGAGATACTTTCCTTTGGCTGGTAGCTTGTTAGTATGTCATGCAAGAACAGTCTGCCAGTGCGAGCTCAGTGTAAAAGGGTGTGAGTACCCTGACAGACAAAGAGCTCTCAGTGTGGGGTTCAGAGGCGGGCTGGTCACCCAACTTGCACGTGCAAAGTGCGCTTGCTGGATCAAAGGGATTTACTGCAGTGCATGAAAACAAGAAGACCATGGGCTGAGGAGCTGGGGGGTGGAAGGCAGCGGAAGGAGGTTGCATTCCTTTCGTTTGTATGTAAGGCTAACCAGACAGACACTGGCTGGTGTTCTTTGCTGCTGTGTGATGAGCCAGGCTGGGCTGGGGGCAATACAGACTGATAGCGGCTTGCTAGATTGGAGCTAATCTCTTAGGCCTTTACTTTGCCAGGGAGCCCAGAGACAGTCAGACCCCACATTGCACTTGGTGCTGTACAGGCTTCTCTGGATACTCTCCTGCACCTCATCCATAAGAGAACTAGGACAGCACTGTGAGGCCCATGAGTGGTTGAACTGGTTATGAAATGACCTTCTGGATGACCTTTGGAGAGGGAAAAACAGTCATCTGTGTGGGAGAGAATTTAATCTGGAAGGGAAAGGGAAAAACATTGTCTGGATGGAAAGGGAAATGAAAATATTTGACTGAATTCAAAGTAAGCTGAGCCATCTAAAGCAAAGGGTGTGTAAAGGACCTAAGAGCAGTGGTGGGACT
>Ga0181612_167338_pt1 | contig 13492 bp, 8 predicted proteins | sample HoacroProtozoa21_FD_119630 | JGI IMG/M metagenome (GOLD analysis project Ga0181612, IMG submission 119630) | Hoatzin crop microbial communities from Cojedes, Venezuel. Combined Assembly of Gp0051906, Gp0051904, Gp0051908 | reverse complement strand
CTTGGGTTATATGACTTTTAAAAGAGGAAAAAAAAAAAAAGAAAAAAAAAATTTTTTTTCCCCTTTTTCCCAACCCCCCCCCCCCCCCCCCAGCATGGAACATTATCTATGTTGTCCAGTATAGTTGTACACCTTAGGATGTCCGAGTATAAAGTGGGATATATATCAGCTCTGTTTTACTGAAGAGGATAAAAAAATTATATAGTCTCCTAAGGAAGGAGATCCCCTCTGGATCCTCTATGAACAATAGGCATTCACTTCATTGAACATACTAAAATAATACTTTTCAACACTAATTCACACTCAAGTTGAAAGATTTCAAGACAAATCCAAAGATCTAGAGTGATATTTTGAAGGGTAATACATTATGTTAGTGATCCTATTGATTAACAGCAAAACCCTGTTAAGGTCAGATGTGCATATTGATTTTTTTCTTCTTAAGGAAGACTTTGTATGGATATTAATTACTACTGCCTAGAATTGAAGAAGTGAAAGACAGTTTAGCAAATTAAATCAGGTTCTCTCTGTTCCCAGCAGCCAAGCTATACAATCAAAATGCCACATGTGATCTAATTATTATTTTTACTGTTTTTTAAAAGGATTATGAAAGAAAATCTTTGTCATAAGCCTTTTCAGAAAGGGAAAAGCTAGGTAGGAAAGTATAAAAAAAAAGAAAGGTTAGGTTACAAAAGTATCAGAACAGATACTACACAACAACAGCCTACAAAGGGGTGAAAAATTCAATTGCATATATAACCCGAGGCATAACTCATATGTCTCTCTAATGCCAATATAAAACTGAAAACAGGTTTACTTTTCTAGAGCTCAAAGAAACTACAGCATTATTGAAACACTGCACTTTTCTACTGCAAGATTTTTCTCATTTATTACCAGTGATGTTTATCACCCATCTAATAATCTGATTTTTCTAGTGACACCACTGAAGGTTTTACACTGTAACAGTAGGCTGCAGAAATATTCACATCACTCATGATCCTGATGGTGCATAACATAGATCCAAAGACCAAGTCCTTTGTTTCTAGTGCAAAAAAAACCCTTAAGCACAGACAAATTTGATTATTCAAGAATATTGTCCTCTTTAGCCTGCTACAACAACGAACGTTGAAAAAAATAGCTAAACCTATTTCCTCACCAAATAGGCCCTGTGTCCATTAATGTCTATACTCAGCACATCTAAATTAATGAAGATTGTAACATTTAAGTCTCATGTCAGCGTTAACCCAAGTAACATAACATAAACCTCAGACTGAATATGCTGCCAAAGCCTGCCAGCTCTGCTTTTTCCTACAGTATTAACATCCATTAAAACTGTTGACTGTGAAACTATGTTCTATGCTTGTCCTCCCCTCTATCTGACCAAAAGCTCAGACTACTGGCTCTCTATCTTCCTGTAGATAACAATTCATACTGAAACTTCAATAAACATCAGAAAGTACAATATTATGTTCCTGTAGCAATTATTTAAAATACTAACCCATTCATATCTATAGCAAATAGGGGAGAAAATCTGCCAAACAGTTATCCAGCAACCCTGTAAGAACCTACACATACAATTTAAAATACAGATATTTTCATCTTGGATAACCTAAACTTAAAAAAAGTATGTATACTGGAGAGAAAGAAGGATATTGTGGAAAATCTAGCAAAGGAGTTAAGTACTTCCCATTTTATTAGAAGCACACTATCTGCATTAAAGATTAATAAAGTACAGATATGTATAATTAAAGATGTTCAAACAACTGAAGAGAGGTGTCAGCTTGAATAACCCATCACATCAATCTTTAGGGAAACAAGTTAGGGTATGTGACTGTCGTAGCTTTTGCTTAACATCGTTACAGGGTTTAATTCAGTTATGTGGAAAGACTTGGGAACATCAAAGAAATTATTTTCCCCTCCCCTCCTGAATGCAAACAAGTGAAAATGCTTCTTAATAAATCCTTTGAGATGGATACACAGCTCATACAGAGGAAGAGAGAACATAAAAAAAAAAAATATCCTCTAAGTTCTGACTTACTCTGGAAGAAGGAATGATGCCTCAATTACACCCCTACCAAAACAGAGACTTTTAGAAAATTCTTTTGCTAGACAGCAGTTCACTGAATTGCTACATCAATATACATTTCAGGCTTTTAAGTCAGGAGGCCAAGGCAGAAATGAATCAAGAAAAAGGGCATGCCATGCCCCCTTTACAATTACATTAATGATTTTTCCCCATCTCTGACTGCAGAAAAGTTATTTACTGTATTCTATATTTCTCATTCCACTAACAAGACTGAGTGGAGAGACAAGATAAATATTTCTTACTTTGTTTACAGCAGTTGCATAGCTGACGTTTCATGAGACTGGTCACAAGCTCTACTGGTCAGAGTGAGAGCAGAACTCTCTCTTTACATCCTGGTAAGCACACAAATGAAAGGCTTATGTCCCTCCATTAATGCCAACTAAAGCACACTGAGGGCCAAATAAATAAGCAAAGAACATAAAGGAAAAAACTTACTTGCAGTGATGTGATGTTCCAGTAATAACTGGTACACTAAGTCATAGCATTAACATGGAAGAAGAGTCTTACCAGTCAAGTACCTAATTCCTGTACCCATTACATTAGCAGACTCAGAAATTATTAAAGGTCATGAATAAAGGCACATTTACGTATGTGCCTTTCTACACCAACTGTTTCAACAATTTTAAGATTATTTTTGTCTGCAGTTGTGGCAATTTTAAGCACGTAACTGTACTATAATCAAATCACAAAACAATACTGATTGGAAAGGGATACTGATGTAGTCCAGATTTAAAAGACAGAATTATTAACTTTTCTGTCAGGAGTCATGGATTTTCTTCCCAATTATGCCATTGTTCACTGTATTTTCGTGGTTTAGTTATTTGAGATCAAGTGATCAAATTTGTCTATTAATTGCATGGATGCAGTAATAAAATGTTAACTGTCTGCCCTGAATATTTCTAATGGTGTGACAATACAAGTTTCCTATAAAACTCAGTTTCACTGCAAAATGTTACAGCAGACATGAAAGATTCTCCTTAGGCTTTCAACTTTAGACTGTATTGTGCTCCTGAAACAAGACAGCATGCACGTCACTGAAAAGAAACTACATTTTTTCTCATTATATTTTCCTCCCAAACAAGATTGTGGCCATTTGCCAGATCTACTTTTCCAGCACAGAAAAATCGAAACAACTACAAAGAAAGAGGAATATTAAAAAACCACTTACAAAATAACTGCTTTATCTAGACTCAATGGAAGGGAAGAAAAAACCAGCAAAGTTGCTCAGTTACTGAATGGCTAACCATCTTCCACTTGATACATGTGACTGCTTCCTGCAGTCTCTGGGCAAAGTGCAACCACTACTATCACCTGTGCTGCAAAACAAGTATAATTGTTTAGTGGCATATAAGCAACAAGGAGCAGAAAAAAAATCTGACTACAGCGTCGCTTTCGTGATGCTTTTAACAAATCTGGATCACAGGTAGGAAATTCACAATTTAAGGAAATAAAAGACAAGTCAGTAGGGAAAGTAACGAACACAAGATCTCTTTAAAATTAGATTTAAAACTGTCCAAAGTGAACAGCCAAAACAAGCAATGAGGTAAATATATCTTTTTGCAAAAATGTTAACACTTCTGAAGATACTAGCAGGATCCCAACTACAAAGGTAGCGCATCTTAGAATTCTAAGTTCTCTCTACTTTCTCTTTTACCCAGGTCCTAAAATATGAGAAATCAGGGTGCATTTATTAAGTAAATGATATTTAGATTAGGAAAAATTACAAGTAACCATCCACACAAAATTGCAAATACACCTAGTACATTAGTGACAGATCTTTTTCAAGTTGTCTGCAACCAGAACACTAGCATTGTTATTGCTACAGGGATTATGCTGACAGTGGCTTTTTGGCAGTGTATGAGAAGGTGATGTTCATTATTCAGGTCATGTTCTTCTAGAGTAAACATTTGTAAACAAATTACTGTTTAAACTGTTTCCTGGCCAAGAGTATGCTCATGTAATCTGGTTTTGGGCACAGTTCCTCCCACTTCTAATGGGGATAATACTAGAAATACCAAAGAAAAATGTAGTCACAAGATATATTAAACTGTTTTGACACAGAAAGGAGGATAACAGTAATGACAAAAATCTGTTCCGGAGCAGAGACTGCTAATAAAGCTAGGTGAATTGTGTTTTATTTCTCTCTCAGAAGCAAAACAAAAAAACAAAAAAAAACAAAAAAACCCACCAACACAGAGAATAGTGGGAAAAAGAACAAACACATCTTCTCTACAGCATCATCAAAAATCCAGGCTTTGTAGTAACTCTGAATTTTGATTCAATCAACACAATTCCATAAAGGTTGGAATGGTCACAGAGAATGGCAGCAAGGGTTAGCTACTATACTTGATATTAAATTGAAGTATTACACTTTGCTGGCTTAGACGTATTCAGCTTGATTTTTTTTAACTTACACTCAGATTCAGCTTGTCTCTGGTCAAACTAACTAACATGGGAACACTGGGCAAATTTGGGTGGTTACTAAATGTATGTAACACTTAATACATGTGAAACTCGTTACAAGTTTTAATTGGGATCTTTCCCATGCAAACCTTCTTGCTCCCTTCTTTCCTCTCATACCTAATACTGACTATAGGTAAGGGCAACGTCTACAAAAATGTTTACTTGCAGTGAAATATTTCAATATAACTTTTTCATAAAAACACAGGATAGCCATGTGCCAATGCTTCCACATAGGAGAGTCGCTCCAAGGGAGTGCTCAGCAGAGGACTGCACACATTTTTACCAGCTATGCACTGTGTTCAGCAGGTATATGGCAGGCTAACTAGAAAAAGCCCGAAATACAAGGCTGCTTATGGGTACCACTGGTTTGGAACTGTTACATTACGAGGCAGGAAATGGTTGTCTATATCCAGTGATCAGTCATCTTCTAGGTAGAAAGTAAAAGAAGCAGTTTCAGCAAAAAGGTAATTTATAGGTTACGACACTGAACAAAACATACAGTCCATTCCCTGATGAAACAAAGCCCATAACACTTCAAGAAAAAAGCATCACAGTAATGGATTATTTAAAGCCTCCAAGCAGAGCCTGCTTTGATGGAAACTAAGCAGAAAATTAGAGAAAATGGAAACAAAGATTTCATTTATACCTGTGACTATGAAAGTAGATTAAAAAAAAAAAGAAGATGAAAGGCTGCAAGTTCCACTGTTGCTTATCCTGAGCCATGGACAGGCTCAAAAGGCTGAGCACACATTTTTTGCTCTCACAGGGAAAGATAACTAGAACAGAAATTCTAAACTCCATAAATGATCTCTATCCTCTCAAAATATGTCTCAACAACAGATTTTTTTTTTTTAAAGCAAGTATCAAAAATATAGATGAACAAACTAAATGTATGACAGGTTTTAAAATATTTTAGTATTGGGAATATTTAAGGATTTTTTTTTAATTTTTTTTAAGAGGATTTTAAGAAGCATATCAAATCTTGTATAAGTAATCCTTTAATAATTCTCAAGACCTTCTACATTTATTGCTAGTGACAGAACATTCAAATACAAGACAACTACCAAAACTGAGACAATTATTACATTAAGTTTTTATAGCAGTTTTCAATTGAAGATACCAACTGCTTGATAAGAGATAAGGAATATATCACGACTTACTCAGCTGAACAGTCACTTGCATAAGCAGTCTACTGTCTTTGATGAATCTAGTCACACAAGTAACAACTGTGTAAAAACAAATATAATTTTTATAATAAATGAAACACTTATTTTCAGGTGCTCATAAAACAAGTCCATGTTCTAACCAAAGAGCAGAAATAGCTCTAAGCAAGGGCGAAGCAGGTGGCTGCCTAACATGGAGGCTGTATACATCTGCTATATCTACAAGTGGTAAACTCTACACAGAAATACTGGTAGGTGAGCTTGTGGGGGTTTTTAATAGCTTAGAGGTTCTTCACTCTCCCAATATCTCATCTTTAAAAGTGAGAGATTCCACACAGTAATTCTATAAAATGCCTCCACCTCCGCAAGGAAAATATGCCTCCTGTAAGAACCTGCTCTCTTTCTTTCCACCGGATCATGGAATAATGTGGCTTAGTCAGGCAAAAGCATATTACAAAACCAAAACAAAAAATCTTTTCACTCATATCTATCAGCTTCTGGAGAACCTAGCAGGTGGGGTCTTCTACAGAGAAGAGGAGGAAGAATGGCACAGGACAAGGCTTTATTCTCTTGTCAATAGGAATTTTGGGCCCACATTACCCTATTTACTCTTACCCACACCTCCAAGCAAGAGGTCACACGACTACTACCTTTGTGAGTGGTGTCAGAGTGATGCTTTGCTCGTATGACTGGTTTTGTCATAGCAGTTTGCTACTTCCTCCTGGGGTTTATAATTCTGTTATAGCATAGCACACATGATCAATGTAACAAAACAGTTACTGCTAATCATACAAAAAGTAAAAATCCATTTGTAAACGTTGTGGTGTCTCCTGCTTTTTTCAGTTAGTACTGCTTCCTAAACTACATAAATAGCTCAATGAAATTAAAAACAGGCACCACATGCCTCCCCTTCACTTCTCTGAATTCTTTCTTACCATAAAACTAGGTACTAGACCTGATTCTGCTTTTTTCGTGTAAAAACAATGCCTCTAAATTATACTGTATTAAATGAAAACAAAATATGGACTACTGCGAGGCATTTCTAGCAAATTTTACCAATGCTGCTCAAATATGGTTAGAATATAACATTCCCCATCCCTCTTACTTTGAAAATTTTTTTTCAGACAACCTCAACAAAACAAAACTGCCTCAACACTACTTTATCCAACCTCCAAACACAAGCTTTGTTTTGGCAAAGCACCTTATATCACATCTGTCCAAGCTGTGCACTGTGAAATGATGTGTCCTAAGCACTAGCAGCCCCAATATATATATGATGTTTTACAGCAAAAATGGATAAAGCCAGTCCTATTGCTATTTGTCTGTTTTCTTTTTCTTGATTCAGCATTATTTACAGATAAGCTACAAACAATACTGAGATGAGAAAAAGGAAGCTGAACTAACAAAGCATATGCCAGTAAACAGCTTAGCAGCAATAGCTGTACGCCCTCCTTCCCTGCCTCATTCAAGTTAAAGGAGAACTAGAATTTACAGGATGCTGGAAAAATACATTTTAAAGATTTGAAGAAGACTCGGGAAGAATGCAACAGTTAACCAAAGTCCACACAGGGGCAGAAAGATACAAACAGTCATTATCTGCGCAACTGAGCTGGAGAAAGCTTCTCAAAAGTACGCAGTGAGAAAAGACAGGACTGCAAAGTAATCTCCCAGCAGAGCTTTCTGTCCTGTCTTTCCCAGATGACCTCGCAGCCCAGTGCGGTGACTGAGAGCACCATGGGAAAGAATGCATCATAGTTTTTCAGATCAAGCTCTTTTCCCCCCTATAGGATACATATTCAGATTTGGAACAGACAGAAAAATAAATATACTAGAAGGTAATTGTAACATTTATCTATAGATAGCTCAGACTTGGATGATGCAATCCTATGAGTATTTTTCAGTACAGTATTTTTATTTTTAACCTCTGCCAAAATGAAAGGTCTCTACTACACAATTGGATCTTGCTGTCTCCCTGAAGCAATCACTTCAGGAAGTTTGAATTCTAAAGCACTAATATTTATACAAATAACGACTGCCTTTTAGCATATAAAGTTGTGCATAGAGATTTATAAAGCATTAATCAATTTCTGAATATATTTGATTTATAGTCTGAAACTATTCCTATAATAACCAACACTGGTTTTCTTAGAAAAACAACTCCTTTCTATGCTGTCCTAAAGTCTTAAAAGGACACAGGTGCAAGCCACTGATGCACTTTCGGTGCTAGTTTTTTTATAGCAAGTTAGAGAGGATGATTGTTCCTTTATTATTATTTTTACTTCAATTATTCAACTATCAGATCTGCAGGATACTTTCAACACTAATGAATGTAGTGACAATTTCAAAGCAGGCAAATTGCTGATGGGTGCTATGTAAGTTCAGTCTTCAAATTCTGTCCATGCACTTCAGTTCTGATCTGCATTATCTATTTTATTCTTGATGTGGAACTCTTAAGAGACCAGGGCTGCTGATTTCACAAACTGAGCCTAATAACTAAGCAATGTGAATCAGGAAAATATTTTTTCTCCACAGTAAACTGGCAGAAGTAAGAAGAATGTTTAGGATATCTTGGTACACAACTGAAATTGTGCTGTGTAGGTGTCCACGTGCCACTGGAATAGCTCAGAGAAAAGCCAAAAGAGCCTGGAACACCAAGGGAATCCTGCTAAATCAGAAACATGTGTTAGCCAGCAAGTCTTCCAGGACATTATATCAGAGCAAAGCTATAGACGAAGGTCAGAAAAGTAGTAACGAGGTTGCCCTGAAACAAATGTTGAACAAGCAAGACTGCAAAACCATTTGTAAAGTAGACAGTGTTAGATCAGATAGCCTTATATAAATACTGTTTTAAAAGCATCATCAGAACCAAAAAGTCATTTATTTTTTCAAATAATTATTTGTGCAGATACTCATACAAATACTCAGACATTTGTCCAAATTTACCAAAGCAGTAATCATCACTGCTGTTTTAGCTTTTATGAAATCTATTAAAGGCAGTTTATAATGACACACAAGACTTGTAAGCGTACCTATGTACAGGCACAGGTCTAAACTTCTGAAACCCAGTCCTAATGAAATTTCCTAAATTAAAACTACTATGCGAACTCCACCTCTATAGTATTCACCAATTCTCATTTATTGTGCTAGTTTTCTAAAGGATAACACAAAATTTATTTCCTCCACTGAATAATGACAGTACAATAAAATAATAGAAATTATTGTGCAACTTGAAGTCTTGAAGGGAACTAAACCACGACTTGGTTCCAGATTATTTTTAGCTGGAATTAATACTAATACATCTTTGGACTAAATTCTGGACTTGGGTACAAGAACTAACACAAAAATGAAACAAAAGATCCCCATGCCAATAAACAAAAGTGCCACAGCAGAAAAACTTGTTCCATTTCATCACTGTAGAAGCACATATGAAAACCGACTTAAAGAGTTTAAGAACTGGCCTATATTTATAAGAACATACAACAGCTTGGCTGTGGAACTTACTAGTATCAAGAGTTAAGCACATCAAACATGTCTGACTGACAGCACAGGTAAGAGTCCATGTTAAAACACTGATCAACGTCAGGGGATTGAAAAGTACCCAAAATCTTCAATTTCTAATTTTAATTAAATCCCCAAATTTTATACATTCGAACTCAGCCTTTAAGAATACACTTTCTTCAGGCGTTTCTTCATTTATAGGCATCATGTCAAACAGGACACATGGACAGACAAAACAGTAGTCTGATCTAGTATGCTAATAGCCTTGCACATAAAGATGTTAACTTCTTTTTCCCTTTCAGTAGGTAGGTATGAGGTAGCAGATGTTGGGAACAAAGTCTTATGACAATGAGAAAACAGGGATTACTGTTTACAACCACTATTCAAAGTTTCAAGAAATTCAGCATGGAAAAAGTGTCAATGCTTGACTCAACTCTTATCAAGCAGTGTTTCTCCTCACAAGTGGTCTACTGACATCAAGTTAAGAATGCTTTAACCAGGTCTTAAAGGTGAAGTTCAACACGTTGCAAAATATCAGTATAAATCCCATGTACCAGGTGGAGTTTACATAGAATTTAACGGGCACGTAACTCTTGTGTCAACTTCCTGCTCAGGGATCAATTTTGTCTTAACATACAAAGCAAACTACAGTGAAAGAAAGGTTATTGCACACTATTTAAAAGAAAATATGACATTCAGGAAAAATGTAAATATCATCACAATCTGTATAGTGTTCACCTCCTCACTAAACTAAAAGCAAACAGGATGGCTACTAGTTCAGTCAAGAGGAGTCTGTATAGTACATGCAACACAGGTACACAATTACACTTGTTTTTATACAAAATCCAAATTTTCTACATAAATAAGTTCTAAATACCATCTCAGATCATACACTTCTTTCTTTGTTGTAAACAGGAAAAAAAGAAAAAAATTTTCTAGAACAATCTTACTCCCAACCTCCCTCCCAAAGACACCAAGCCACTAGAGTCTTTGGATGCAAGAAACAACCCTGAGACTTCTGACATTTTTCCGTTCCTCAGACTAACATGAAATGAAGGCAGAGAGTCAACCAGCTAATGAGCCACTCTAAATTACATGAAACTCATTATTAAGTTGAGACTAGCTAGGTTTTGTATTACATATATAAAAGGTTGTATAAAACTGGTCTGGACTTATGTGAAGGAGAAGAAATTTAGATTCCATTGTATTTGTGCAATTCTGCAATGTAACTGGGATATTTACCAAGCAAGCTTCCTGCACAACACTTGATGCAGTGTCTGATCTGTATAACATCACTCCTTCTCATTAAACACATTGAGTTTTTAAAAATTTGATATTTAAAAGACTACCAAGCTTGATCTACGTTTAGCATTGCAATAAAAGCTTAAGGTTCTGCACAGAATTTAAAGTCTACTAATAAACTAGACAAACACCACATTCAGAAGTATTTTCAGGAAAAAGAGAAATGCTATACCAGTCTGACATTATATCTAAATATCTCTTAAAAATGCAGGTCCTTTTTGCCACAATGAACATCTATAGATAATAACTTAATATCATCTAAAACTAATTTATGGGACATACGCATATCATAACTGGTTTGCTTACTAGTTTTAACATGCAACACAAGTAGCTCTACATATTTTGATTTTTTATTTAACATTTTCAGCAGGTTTGGATACTTCTGCATGCTATTCCTCTTATTTCCTGCAAATCAGAAGGTTGGTTTGTTTTAAAATTAATTTCAGTGCATTTTAAAGCAAGCTGATGTGCATTAAAGTGTACATATATTTAAAGTAAAATTATATACTGCAAAATGCCTGGCACATTTTGGATTCTTCTGTCCTCATTTTATTTTGATGGATATCTAGCTTGACTGACAATTTGTGCATGGTATCTAACAAATTCATGCCTTGACTTTTGACTGCTAATATAGGTATACACCAAACCCACTCAAGGTTTTTCACCAATGCAGGCAAAATTCAGTACTGCAAGTACAACAATAAGGAACAAAGAGCAGGAGGAGGAATCAGTGGCCAGGGCTGCCTCTTGCACTGCCATACACCCAGTCCCACTGTTCACCACCATTTCCTGGGGATACAGAACCATCACCCACCCCTTGATTCCTGCAGCTACATAACTCAATGAAAGAAGGCAGCCCTCTTTTTGGCTTTTGATCCAAGTTACAAACTCCTAATTTTGCAGTTATGGATACCCTACTTGCCCCAAAAATTTAGCATAACTTCTTATTGGGTTTACAATCCAACTCCTACAAATCACAACCCAAGACTAAGAATAACTAGCAAAAAGAGTTCTAGCCAGAATTTTCATGATAAGCTTGGTTCATTCAGAACCGGTTGGAAGCAATAGGTCAATCCTGGGACATGTTGTGTGTGTTCTAGAGGGTACATATATCAAATTTATTACTTTTCCTTGAAGCAGCCAAGAGGGCACACTTTATTTATTTATTACAATTTATGTATTTATTCTCACCTAGGACAAAGAAATAGCATGGGCAAGTGCTCAGAGTAGCAAGACTAAAAACAGGAAATATTTGTCAAGTCCCTTTTTCTTACAAAGGCTTTCTGTGTGATCTTCACAAAGAGTCTTAAAATGGCTGCTTTGTCTCACCCTACTCACACATAAAACAGGAAAAATTACTCGTTGCCTAACCCATTACAATATTTTAAGACTTCATCAATGAATATTAATAAGATGTGTAAGTGCCAATTTTTGCTTTCAGGTAGGTACATACAACATGTCTTAATCTCAAACTAGACTTCTGCTTTAGTATAGATCGAGAAACTAGACTGTCAGTCTTTGAAATCAAGAGCGGAAGTATCATTTAGCTGCTGAATCCTTCTCAATGTAAAAATGTAAAATAGCTCAGTCCTCCCTTCCCCATTATTACCTCCAGCAAAATTTTAATCGGAACAGTATTAGTATAAATTTATCAGCAGTGTATAGGTTAGAACATTCAAATTATTAGATTCACTTTCACTGGAAGGAAAATTGAAGTATAGCAAGACAAAACAAATATATGTGATGTAAATCTTGCTATTACTGTCTATGGTGATATTGGGCCAAAGTGGAGAATGAAGTGAAGATGGCTGTGCAAAAGATCTTAAGCTATGTCAGTAACTATTTTAAATCACTTATTTTTCAGAACAGTAGTGATTTACTGCTTGGATAGAAGCAACAGGAATTTTAGTGCAAAGGTCTGAGGAGCTCGCTGTAACTGTTCAGGATAGCAACAGACGCTAGGATTAAAATCATAATTTAGAAAAAAAAAGTCTGCTATGATTTCTCATCTCTTTAGGACACCACAACCCCCATGAGATAGGTGTTTACTTACAATTTAGAAACCATTAAATTTTCTTTTGCTTGTAGAAGTACTCTACAACCCACATTACCATCTTCTGCTTTGAACAGCTGGCTAATACATTAGTTCCAGATACAGAGGTTCTCATACAGTTTACCTCATAAGTGAGGGCCAGCCTAGTTACTCAATAATCAGTTCAGCTAAGTAATTTCACCTATGTTCAGCAGAGATACAGAACTAAGAAAAGGCATTGCTGGCTATCTAGCAGCAGGAGAAAAAAAAAAAAAACAAAAAGCATATACAGGCATGCTCTGAGCATGCTCTTTTAACTTTGCAAGACTTCATACAAATACTTCCAGAAAAGAAAAAAAAAAAATGTTCACACTTACATAGTTTCTATTTTATACCTTGTCTCTCAGGACAAACACAGCACATTTTCTTTCTGAAGAATTACTAAATCATTTTGTAAGGGATGACTCCCTCCTCTATTAATCTCCTCTAGTCATATCAGCCTTCTTTTGACACAGCTTTTACCAGTATGAGGAGCAAACTATTAATTGATTTAGCTCATCTTGATGCTGTGCTGTAGCCAGGCTCTTTGCCCTCTGTCAGCTCAGAGCTGCTAGTGAACTCTCCTTCTCCTACGTGTTATGGCAGTGCTAGCATATATCCCTTTGTCACAAATCATTAGCTGAGATGCTTCCTGTCAGGAGCACTGAGCTGTGACTGTCCAGAGGTTCCTACGCTTGACAGAAAAAGGCAATGCTGAAGGTAGAATGTTTGTGAGCTGGAGCAATGCTGGAAGGCATCTGGGCTCACTATTCACTTTTCCATCTAGAAATAGCATATTTATTGTTATGAGACCTTACCTCCAACCAGGGCATCTTATTTCTGAGATTATCAATATACTCAGTGTAAACCAGCTGCTCAGTTGTCAGCATGCCAAATCCACGTACTCTAATT
>Ga0181612_120512_pt1 | contig 13492 bp, 9 predicted proteins | sample HoacroProtozoa21_FD_119630 | JGI IMG/M metagenome (GOLD analysis project Ga0181612, IMG submission 119630) | Hoatzin crop microbial communities from Cojedes, Venezuel. Combined Assembly of Gp0051906, Gp0051904, Gp0051908 | reverse complement strand
TTTAAAGGCTATTCCCACTGATAGCCACTTGCACTTTTCGTGACAGTTAAGAATCTGCCAAACATTAGCTTAGTTACCAGCAAGACAGGCTCCCCCCTCCCTTCACCCCATACACAGATTGTTTATCAAAACGTGCTGCCAAGAAAAATATCCCTGCTTTTGGCCTCCACCAGTGATTAATAACACTTGAGAACTGAACAAAACTTTACTGTGTTTTCCAAAAAATGGGGGAGGTGGGAAGGAGGTGGGAGATTAAGAAAGACAAAAAGAAAGAAAGAGAAGGGAAGGAAGGAAGAAAAGAAGGGAAAGGAAAAGAAACTGCACTGTCTTAAGTTATTTCACAGCGCATAACCTCCTTTCCCTCTGTAACTAGGCCATCTGAAAAGACCTAAACCACGTTTTCTCCAAGACCGTGTTACAAATGCTGATTAACATTGTTATTGAAAGAAGGATGTTATGGACACAGGATAAGGGTGAGAATAGGACGGGGAGGATGGAGGCAGTTTCTTTTATTAGCACATATCAAGATGAGCTATGGGGGGAAACCGAGAGGAAAAAAAGATAATTTAATTTCTTTTCAAAGACTGTTGGTAAAATTCCTAAGGGAGACTAAGTGCCAAAATTAACTGTCTTGGTGTATTACTTTTAGACACTACTGCCTGGGTGAATTAAGTCAAGTCTTCAAGCAGCAGCCAAAGAGCTTCAAGCTGAAAAAGAGGCACTACATTTCCTTGTTTTGTGGTGAAAGTCACAAATTTGTGGAGATTGCCTTCGCTCCAGGGTTTTTTTCATCTCTCTCTCTCTCTGTCTCTTTCGCCTTCTGGGCTATTTTTACTATTTTAGATTTGGCATTATAAATGTGTTTTGTAATGGGAAAGGAAGGTAAGAAACAAGCAATTGTTAAGAAAAAACAGAAAAGTAAAAAAATGCAAGTACATTGATATATACTGTATTCATAGGTATACATACATGTGAGAGTATACATACGTAAGTGATACAAGGTATTTTTCATTACTCTGTACTCCAAAAGACATTATTTAGTAAAAGATAATAAACAGCTCTTGAACAGTGGGATGTAGACTAGTGAAAACAGTTTACTGAAATTAATGATGCTGCATTGAACCAAACCTTCCCTTTGGAATTAGTGCCAGACATAGTTTTCCTGAACCCTGTCCAACTGCCTGAGCGACAGACAATTTTCATTCTATTTGTGCTAAAGGCTTATGACTAGTGCTGGAAAATGAAGCCCTTGCCCTTGATCTCAGTGCAGATTAAAAAAAAAAGCAGAACTGTGCCAATTTGTTTCCTCTGCCAGTAGAAGCCCTTGTGCTTCGGGTAATGTGAAACAATAAAAAGTTCACATGAAAACTCTCAATTGAAAGGAAACCCACCAAGAGCATGTATCTCTGCTACATTCATCAGCCAGTTTCCGAGATTCTCACAATGTCAGCAAAATGCAGAGGGTAAGGGCAGAAAATATTTACCAGCCAGCAATACCGTCTTGTTTTTCTATTCCACATCTCATTGCTATGCATTTGATGATGATTCCTAAAAAATACTCCACTGTAAACAATCACACTCCCTTCAGCTCACACCGATCTCCCCACGGTCAGGTATTGCATGCAGATTTGTGGGAGCTCTTTCTGTTTCTGAAGGATGAAATACACATGTAACATACCCACCCCGAGTTATAAACAGTGGCTGTACTGTACTGCTGTCAGCCAGCTAATCGCTGATTGCTTTTTCCTAGATTATTAATAAAATTAGAATCCCAAGCAGAAGGCGTTTGCTTTCATTGTACAGTCTGCACTTGTGACATGGTACATGTGGAAAATTTTGAGTGCACTGCAGTGAATGGTCTGGGGGTTAGTTTTTAGCTTCCGCTAAGTACCTGGCAGGCTGCCATGGCTGAAGGATTCTGGGAACTGAAAGGCTCCCAAGTACAAACTGCCAGCATTAAGCAGTCCTGACAGCTCTGCTCCTTCCACACTTGGCAGCAGTTCAAAGTGCTCTTTCATTTGAAAGGCTGGAAGGCTGCCATGTGCAATGCAGATTTGCTGTGCCTGCTCTCATAAGGAACTGATAAATGCCGTTGCTGTTGCCATGGGGACAGGAGGCTATCAGAATGGCCTTGTGATCTGCAGCCTCTCAGCTCTGCAGGGTTTTTTTTTTCCCTGAGATGGTGAAATAAATGTTCTAGAAAAGGTTAACTCTTGAAGGACAGGAAGCGCTGGTTTGAAAGGACAGGGTGAGCCTCTGTTCGTGGCTGCTCCACAGGGCTGGAAACAAGATTAACACATACCTGCCAACTGTCCCTATTTGGGAAGGACTGGCCCCTGGGGTTTTCTTAAGGCCCAGGAGGGAGGAAGGGAGGGAGGAGGAGGAAAGACCACCTTCTCCCCATTCAGTCCCTTCCGATTTCTCTTCCAGTTCAGGATCTCCCAACATAATTAAAAGGGCCGTCCCCTTTCTTCCCCTCACTATCCCCACATACGGTGTTTAGATGCTGGTGGAAATGAATTCATTTACCACTGGATCCTGTAACATGCCTGATGCCTTTAGCTCTCATTAACATCACTGGATACCTAGCAGGATTAGACCCATTATGTGGACTCCGTGTGTGGTTAATGTAAGAAGAACGAACAGTGTGATATAAAACTGCATGTTTGAAAGATCTTAGTGACGATGCAAGTCCTGAGAGTGAATCTCATCTTGTCCTAGTTCCCAACATTAAAATAAACACACCCTCGAGCTATGCACAGTTGGAGTGCGTATATAAATGAGTGTGCACATTACTTCTGAAAAAGTGTAGAGAAGAATATAGGTGGCAAATACTTCAGCCAGAATTTATGCCCTTTTTCCTACATCTTCTTTTTCACGTGTTATTTATTTCCATCTCTGCTACAACAGTAAATTTGGGTTCCCTAAAGACATTTTGCTGCAGTTCAGTAAGCTGAATTCTGTCTAACCAAGGCGAAGTCTGAGCATGACATCATAGCAGGGAACAATGGAGTGCATCACTCCTCTCCCTGACCACGCAGCAAACTTCAGGGCAGCGTTTAAAAAGATCAATATGGGCATGTATCTGTGTTTACAGAGTGCACATAAAACACAGTAAGCATTCAGACAGTGGCATAAAATCGGAAAGAGAAAGCATTGGGGGAATTTTGTTTATATACTAGAGTGTTAGCATTTTGAGGGCTTTGTTTAAAACTGGGAAAAAAATCAACCATCCCCACGTGAACAAACTCCCCCCTTCCCTCTCTAAATGTGGATCTCTGCCTTTCAGAATTGTATCTTTCCAATATATGTAAGTGGTATTATATGAAATGGCACATTAAAACGGAACAAACAGAATTTCAACCCGAATTCGACAGAAAATCTGGTTAACCACTTGATGGTTAACCTGTAGCTTTTGTAAATAAGCACCACCACTCTTACTTATTTCAGTTTCACTTCACTTTAGTTTCACTTATTTTTTACTATATTCTCTGTTTAAAAGCTTTTTGATTGTGAATGTGTTAAGCAAAGGTTTGAACGAAGAAAGTGGTCATTTGAAAAACATACAAAGGAGAATGTCTTAGAAACAACACAGAAATACACATTATATGTGTACACAAACACACACGCACACACACCCACCCTTTACCTTTTCTGAATTCTCTTTTAGTTTCTGTTTTCAAACAAATTAAGGCATCTGTGATTCTGAGTTTTGTATCTGACATCAAATCCTGCTGGTTAAAACAATCTGCATACGCACATCTAGATAAAAGCTACTTGTATATATATGCAAAGCAATTTCAAAATTGCAAACAAGGCTGCATTTCACAAGCCTTTGCACCATACCGAGCTAGGCCAAAGGAAATATTTCTTCCTGACTGCTTGGGATTTTTTTTTCTTTTAAATAAATAAATGTGAGGTTAACTGTAATTCTACTGTAATTTCTTTACCTGATTCTCTCTGGGTTCTTGTCTACGGTTGTCATGGTAATTTGATAATTCTGGCTTGCTCTCCACACATTCTGTTTGTCTCACTGGATTTCCTGATTATTCAGAAAACTCTTTTTAAAAAACCCTCCCATTTCTCCCCCTCTGCCCTTGTTCTGGGCTGAATCCTGCTTTTTTCATTTGTCTAGCATAGAGGAATCTGCTCTATTTTGCTACAAATCTACTAAGGTGAAACAGTTTGCTCCACTTACCTGAAAATGGAGATAATGACATAAGCATACATACTAGAGCACTTCTTATATTATCTTTCATAGTCCATGACAGGGGATAGAGAGGAAATGTAGAAAGATAACTGCATTAGATTTCTTGTAAAGTACTTGGATCTTAATCCTATAGATATTATTTAGGCTTTAACTGCTGCATTTCTGACAGCAGAAACATGTATTTAACTGCTGCCTTTTCAAATGTGACAGACACATTTGTGCCTGGAGTGAGAAAGTTAGAATATATTCTCTCTATATGACAAAGTAGAAGCGGTATTTTTATTCAGGGGTTCAGGTGACACTTATGCCAGAAGAAACAAACTGATCATGCTTTGAATGCACCAATGAAACCCAAAGAAATGTGCATACCATTAAGTAATATTTAGTTTGGGTGTGTAGTCACAAAAGGTTTATATGTCATTGATCTGTGCATCTTTTAAAAGCACTCAGTGTTAGATTAGGTACAGCTGTTCTCCCTCAGACACTACATGATTTTTGTGATAAAAGCACAGAGGCTACCGTATGTACCTATGGTTACTTTAAATAATTTCCTTGAATATTCTATCTCATATTATTCCCTTTGTCTAGTCCTTGTACATTTAGCCTCTACACTCTTCAGGAAAGGATATATATTTTACTGTGGTGGTCAATGCCTCATACAACTACACCCTGACATCATTAGGATCTCAAGGAATTATTTCAAGGCAAACAACTCACCACCATTAAAAATCATAACTGAAACTATAGTCCAATTTATTACAATTTAGACCCAGTAATTTCCACTATACACTGGCTTTCCTAAACTATCTGTATCAATGGAATCTGCAATCCCACTGTATTAAAAGTATCTGTATCAATTAACAATACTGGTATCAATAGAATCTACAAATTCTGCTGTCTGGCTTCTATTGCTTTCTTCTTCTTTCTCTTTCTTGTACTGGAAAGCACATTTGGGATTTCTTTCTAAGTTCTTTTGATTGCATCACACTGTGGAATCTGCTAAGCTCATTGAGTGTTCCGGCTGTGACAGCCCCTCTGCCCCAACCTATTGCCATAGTCTAGGACATCTATGACATCATCCAACAGTCTGTGACATCACCCTGTGAACTGCAAGACCAGAAAAGATTGCTGTTCCTTAGTTACCATGAATTTAAAAGGTGTCACAGGTAGTATTTGGCATGTGACTGTAATGTTCGCACTTGATTTTAACTGTGAAAATGCTGCTAAAATAACCCCTTGTACATAGAATAAAGGACGTATAAATCTGTTTGGAAACTTTTCAACTGTACAAATCCTATTTTCTTCTTACTTTGATTTTCAAATTTAATTTTCAGTAAAATAAAAATGACAAATTTTATCCAATTCCTAGGTAGTGTAATAAATCACCAATGAACACATTTTCTCTTATGTGCTAAAACCCACATATCTCCCACAGCTACTCAAGAGAAGAAAAGGGTTCAGTAAATCACGTGTAGGACATCTAATGTTAAAATGTTCTTAAATTCACTTTAAATTCCTGTTTATTCATGTATTTCTACAATGTAGACACTGCAGAAGCTCAATAGACTGTACGCTTTGTACCTAGCAGAAAAATGATGGCCTCTCTCTTCCGAAAAGAAGACTGAGCAGGGGAATGCTCTATTGCACATTCTGCTAACACCTAATTATTTTTACAAAATATATCCAGTAGCATTTATTATTTCAGCGATCATAAATATTTACAAAGAAATTATAGTCTTCAAAGCAACATACATGCTGATGCTTTTTTCTTTTCTTAGACTGTTGTTTGTTTACATACCTGCTAATTGCTAAAATTCAGTAATCTGTAGTGATCTTACTTTTATTAGTGTAAATTAGAAAAGTCTTGCTTTCACAAATTACCAAGATTTTGCCACACAAATGTAATAGGGTCAGCAATTTCTTTTAAAAGTCAGTGTGCTCTAGTACATTTTTTTTTATTACTGTTATCTTTAGTTCTGTGAAGCCTTGGAACATTTCCCAGTCTGGATCTACAGAAAGTTTCCCGTGAAAATGTATAAAGAGCCTGTGTTCTGCTTTACTCTGTGCTGGCAGTGCCTGTGTGCTTTTGGTGAGCTAGGTCTTTGAAGACCTAGCCCATGCATGGAGTCCAGTCAGGCTGAAAAATTCAGCAGTTGAAACATTTTACAGTCCAAAATCTCTTTTATCCAAAGGTGTGGTTTAGCAAGACGGGCTGCTTCTGACCTCTTTCAGCCTCTTATTATTGCAGCTGCTATGATGTAAGGCTGAGTATGGTAGAGCTGAAGTAGCTGAGGCTCAGGGAGAAACGCTGAGAACAGCTGTTTTACTGTAAACATTAAAAAGGGTTGGACTTCATTTGCAAGCTGGGAGCATTCACAGTTTCTGCACAAATAATACTTCGCGAATTTGATCTAGATGTTCACAGCAGAAAGAAAAAAAAATTGTCCCTTCTATACATTACTGCAGCTTTGAATGAAGCAAATTCTCTGCACAGAGATGCAGCTCATTAAAATCAACAGGGAATTTTTCACATTAATACACAGCTTCACACAGACGATACAGACACACACACAGGAAAAGAAGCAGCAATATTTATCTGCTTTAGCTATTTCTAAAGCTCCTGTCATGTTGGTATCTAAGTGCCAATTAGATACCAAAAATATTCAGTTGTAGCAGACACTGATGTCTGCTGATTATTGCAAAGCTACGAACAGAATCCTATCCAAGAGGGCAGGGAGAGATCTGAATGCTTTCCCCTTAGCTTGGTGCCGCAATTCATGGATGTTAGGAAACAAATTTCAGACCTCATTTCCTTCATTACATTCTTGAGGTTACTTTATTCTGAAGCAAATGAAAAATCTTAGACAAAGTGACCTTTACAGCAAGCAGGGACACTCACTGACATCACATATATCTGCATATGCACACGCAGACACACGGGCTAGATCCACCAGACACTGAAAGCTGCTTTTTTGCCACATTATCAAAGCAATGGAGTCTGCGAGGCAGCTCAGCCAGCTACTTGCACATCAGCCAGTGCAGATACGACAAAGCCTCAGCTGTTTTGCAGCCACTACAGGGACTGCAATGGCTCTTCCTTTCCTGAGTCCTTGTGACAGATACACAGTTTAGAAATGGCTAAGCCAAGCCTATTTCTCATGGATCCCCAGTACCCCACTAGTTTCTTGGGTCCAGTGGTAGCCAGTGCAAAATACGGTAGCTCTGCTGGTGTTACAGTTTACACTAGGGACCGTGCTGGCAGGGAGACAACCCCAGGATGATGCAAGGATGGCGTAAAGCTGCATTTTCACCACCCTCTTGGAGACCTGCCAAGAACTGCTTGGCCAAAGCCTGGGGTCTGGGCAACAGTCCCTACTTACAGACTCCTTCCAGAAACTCCCCAAATTAAATATAAAGCTATAAAAATCCTGACTATCTTCCTCATTTGTTATTATTATGGTTCACAGGCTAAGTAGCATAAACTCTGGTTAGCCCTTCGATAAAAGACCAACAGAAACTTGGGATCCAGAAGGGCTTGTTAAAATGCATAACTTGCAGTGAAAATCTTGAAGCTGTTGGATGTGGACCCTTTTGAATGAGAAATAAAATTAACCAGTTGGACATCTGACCTTTTTAATGTTCCCAGCACATTTCCCGCAAATCTGCAAGTATCAAATTTAGTATTTCTCTAAAATTCAAAGCTACTTAACTGTTCTTAAACTGTTTGTGTTTACGCAGGATAAGGGGAGGTTTTTGATCTGTGTGCTATTTTATGGCGTTAATCTATTGTGTAGTTGAACAGCTACTGTCTCCTCCTCCAGAGTGGCTGTGTTTCTTCAGATTATGGTTTGTTTCTGCATTTTGGGATGAAATAACACAAAACTCTGTCCTCCTGGTACAGCTGTTAACTGTTGGTTCTCTTGCATTCCTGTATATAGTGGAAAATAAAAATATCCTGAGTGCCATTTATTCCTGACCCCAGGCATGTTCAAATCTCCATTTGAAGTTTCACCATCCATGTGTGATAATCGAGGCTTTGAAATGCACCTGGAAACATATCTCTTTTTCTTTCCTTCCTTCCCTCTGACAGGATTTCAGAGCTCTGGAATCATATCTGTTGTGAGTTGCCTTTCCCCTAGTCATACTTTTTATCGAACAAATGTTCAAAAAACTACCCAGTTGTTTGCCTAGATCTTGTAACCAAAACAAGGCCCCATCCTGTCCTCTTCCACTGCCCATGCCTATAATTTCTTCTCAAGCTGAATGCTGAATGAGGCTAAAGCCAGCATACTATTACGATTGGAACCAGGTTCCATCCAGGAAAATGATACAAATGAACTTGGGAAATAAGCTGCAGCTTGAGAAAGTAATAAAGCATGTTACAGTGCTCATATGTAACTGGAGATGGAGGAGCTGCTTCCAGAACAGGGACTGGAAAGGACATACTGGCACCTGTATAATTTCTGAACCACTGAAGTCAAATTCTTTCCTCTCTGTCTTGGCAAGTCCAGAGACCAGATGAGATGCTGTGTCCTGGCCAAAAGAGCGACTGCTCTGGTACTAAAGAAACCTCTTCTATAGCTGATTCTTCCTGTGATAGTAGCTCTTCTCACCACCTCAGAAATGCTCCCTGAAACCCCAGCCCCAGCTGCAGTTTCTATGACTGGATGAAACATCTGTGACCACCATTAGAACCATTCAAACAAACAGTGGGATAAGACACCTCACAGCACTGGGCCAGCAAAGAGTAACCCCGCTCTAGGCTGGCAGTACACATTCAGGCAGCTGTATCAGGGCATAGTAATTCTGACGGGCACTGAATGCTTTTTCCCAAAGCTCACTGAGAAAACTAGGTCCCAAAGTTTGGATTTTCTACTGAAATTCCCCATTAAACATCCCTGTAAGTTGAAACGTTTGGTCATGTTGTCTGTTCCCATTTACTAATCCCACCCAGAAGCCTTCTTGTCTATAAACCTGTCAGACACACAAGAGTTGTCCACCAGAAAGCAGGTGAAACCATGGTAATTCACAACACTGGCCCACACTGTTTTTCCTGTGTTAAAAACAGGACTGTCAAAGGTATTTAGAGATCTGACAGAGGCTGACCTCTAAGCATACAATCCAACCCTACTGACACACAATTCAAATTATAAATACTCTTTTTTATTTAATCCATTCCTCGATTTGTCAGAAATAAAACCTCATTTCTTAAATAAGACACTATATTTGAAATCAGGTCTTCACTTCTGGCTCTCATTGCTGTCCTGCAACTCATGTGTTGCTGCCATAGCCCGCTTCCAAATGTCCTTCACACCTCTGGTCACAAAGAACTAAATGTATGTCCATTCCTAGTGCTCCCTATCTGAATGCTGAACTGGTCAGGTTTAAGGAAATCACTGAAAACTGTAAAAGTTTAGGCCAGAAACTGAACTCTCGAAAAAGCCAATCGTATTGAAAATGTTCTGATTAAAAAAAAAAGAAAAAAAAGAAAAAAAACTCCCATTATTTTCCTCAAACACATTCGAAAGTCAGTTTTTCTCCAAATATAAACCAAAACTTTATCTGGAAGCTGTGCATTTATTCCAATCCAGGCAGTCTTTTGGAGAAATGCATAAAACACCAAACTGTATTGCAAACATTTTTTATTAGAAAAACAGCTTCAATCCTCCAATCTAGCTTGTTATCTGAAAATAGGCATAGTCGAGCTTCTGTAGTGAGAAAATGGCTGCACTCTCTAGCAGGTCAAACATAAAATAAAAAATGTACCCTAGTCAAAGATAAAGTCTGACCTGATTTTTGAAGCTTTTAAAGCTGTTGGAAGAGCCAAAGGAATAATGGAGCACTTGTACGAAGGAATAAAAAAAATAGTCAGTACCAAATACACTGGTAAGGGAAATGTGACGGAGAAAGTGCATCTCTGAAACAGATTTTTGAGGTGACAGCCTGAGGATCAGGTCCAATACGGGAATTAGTTACCCAGAACTTCAGCCCCGCAGTGCCAAAGTGAAAGGTATGGGGTTCCTAGAGTAGAGTGCAGGATCTCTTGTTCTGTGTCTAGATTTCCTGTATAGAGCATGGGAAAAATTAGGCACCTCTGAGCATGGTATCCAAAACATCTGTTTCTGTATTTTATCCAGTGACTATTTATATAAAATGTTTAAGAAACAGTCCTGAAAGCTGAGAAGGGAATCTAAGGCTCTCTCTGCCAGATGGGTGCCTTAACCAGTACAGTCATGCTTTCTCTTACGCTTTCTCTGCTCTCTGTGACTCCTATTCTCTCTCTCTGGCCCAATGAACTTAAATTATTTTCTGCAGCATGGCACAGTTTCAATAGGAAGGGTGGAGAGTGCCTGCCTTCAAAACAGCCTGCAGTCTGGTGGTCAGGCCGCTCTCCTGGGACGTGTGAGTCGGAGTCTCCTCACGCACGGAACATTCTTGTGCTCACAGACAGGAAATGGTGAGGGTGCACTTGAGAACTCACCTTGTTTTTTCTAATCTCTAACTGGTATTATACAGATAATAAAAGGAAATATTTAACAATAACCATGAGAATTACTGACACTTATAGACACCTTTAATCTTTGAGATTCCAAAGCAAACAATGGGTTATGTTGAAGCAAGTTTGCCCTTTGGACGTAGAAGAAGCACCCAAGAATGCAGAAATGGGCTTTGCTGTACTTCTTAACATGTTGTAATGCATGTTTTTTTGCGAGCTAAGTCAACTCCGTAGGCTGAGTCAGAAGAAAATTCTGCTTGCATGGTATCCTTTTTTGTCCACGCTGTGGAGACTCGCTAACACCATTTCAGCTTTAACCTCTTACAGCTCCTTCTGCTTTCGTAGAGTAAAAGTACAGCACTTGTATTTAAGCCCTGTATAGGAGCTCAGAGGGGTAGGTCTTACCCACAGGTATGAACATTTGAAACATGCTGCTTGCTATCAGTTTATCATCTCCTGGGGCATCATGCAAGCAACAGTACACAAGCTTAGGCTCAGAGATGAAGAAAACTTCAATATGTTATTGAAAATGCAGAGAAGAGCTTGAAGGAAGCAGAAAATAATAAAGTATGTTGGATTTTGGCCAAGACAGTAAGAATTAATAACCTGATTTCCAACAGCATACCATGGGATCTACTGTAACTACAGCTAAGGCTAGTCATCTGCCAGGTTGTCGGTTTCACATGGATTTGACAGTTTTGCAGGTTGTTCCCCTTTGAATCTACTTTAATTCTTGCTGTAGTTAAACAAAAGAAAAAGAGGAGGAATTTCTGAGTCTGCACAGCTCCTGCTGGCAAAGCTACACAGGGCTCACAGAACAGTAGGAAGGGAACTTTCCAGAATATGGATGTCTCTTTTTTCAGCCAAACCAACACTTGCTTCTCAGATAATGACAGCCAGTCTCAGGCTGCCTCTGTGCTGCAGCTGGCCGGGAGTCCTAGCAGTGCAGGTCCTCCTTCCAGGGTTACTCCATCATCCCTCCAGCTCCTGCACTTATACGAGAAGCAGTTATAATGGCCCCATACTGTGCCTCCATTTGAGTCAGTCTTTCTGTGCCAACTGCCGTGCATTAACAGACCTTGTGTACTGAAGGAACAAGAGCCAAACCTGTCTCAGTTTCTAGTTTTTTGACTCAGGAAGTTTATGCAATGCAGGAAGTTATGGTTTCCCAAGTCCTTTCCATAAACAGTGTCTTTGGTGAGCACTTTGCTCCTCTGTGACCCAGTCGAATCAAGGGCAGTTAGCATACAAATAATTTCATGTCTGTATTTAAACATTTTGCTGAATCTAGGCCCAAGTAAAGACATATTTAAAGATAAAAAGTTTCCTAAAATTAGAGATTCAGAATCTTTGTGCATACCTTAGAAAATGAAGAACTAATTATATTTTTCTATTAGTTTCATTAAGATTCTACATTAATTCCTTCCTTTTCCTACTTAAATGTAGAGTATTTAAGACTTGTAAAATGTATGCTTTTACTATTAGGTTTTTGGTGTGCTATAATTTTTGCTTTTGTATTTTTTGCCATACAAACGTAAGCGGGTTTCAATTTTATGCATTAGAGGTGACCAGTTTTGGCTATGACACAGGAGGACCTCCTTTAAAAGACTCCCTTTACCAGCAGAAAATCTGTAACACAGGACAGGGGAGAAAAAGGAATGTCACCTACTCTGTGTCAGCCAAGATTACATCTTAAACCCTTAGCACATTTTCTTCTTTTTGCCTGATTCACACAAATTCCTACTGATATATCTTATTATGGCACTAAAATATTTGAGTAATTAGATGTTGAATACAACTCAGTTTGTTTCTCACAAGCAAACACACACAGACACACACATGTAGTAATACATTCTCACCACTTGTAGTTATGAGTCTTTATTGTAACATTTTCCACCTTGAAAAAAGTAGTAGAAATATACAGCATGCAGAGGCTATTTTAACTTACAATTTCTTTTTCTCTGCTTCTGTTGTCGATGACTACACTGGGAAAACACATATTCTAATTACATCTTTGTTAGGCATGTCAGAGTGCATTTTGTTTGCCTGGGTCACGCGACATGGGCTGCACACACTATTCCAGTTTGTGGACCTTTTGAGGAGACAGGTTGTGCCCATACTCCCTGAGCATACACTGAGTGAGCAGGTAAGAACAACAGCACAAGAACTACCCTCTGGCTCTGCCTCCCCGTAATACAAATCCCCACAGCATGTGTTCCACTTTGACTCACTGGCCTCACATGTAGCCTGTGACCATATAAACAGGGCTTCAGCCAGATACTGTCCTTCAGCCTCCGCTTTGCAACTTCATCACGTACACATGATGCCTCTTGCTGCAACTTCTGCTGCTGCTGCTATTGGTTTGGATGGGATCAGACTTTGAAGAACCAACTTGGACACAGTGGGATGGGACACAGTGGATCTCAGTGACCAGGACAGAGTCTGGGACTGCAGGCCTCTCCCTCACTCCAGACAAGCGGAGGCTATTCTGTTTAGAACAGAAGACCTCTGCCATTTAACACCTAGATTTACTTCTATAGCAGAGCCTACCAAATACAAGTCTCTTCCCCAGCGAACAGAGGAATGGAGAGGGAGATGTGCATACAGGACAGGAGAGGTGCCCGAGGACTGGAGAAAGGCCAATGTCACTCCAATCTTCAAAAAGGGCAAGAAGGAGGACCCAGGGAACTACAGGCCGGTCAGCCTCACCTCCATCCCGGGTAAGGTGATGGAGCAGCTTATCCTGGATGCCATCATGAAGCAAGTGGAAGAAAAGAAGGTTATCA
>Ga0181612_112488_pt1 | contig 13492 bp, 7 predicted proteins | sample HoacroProtozoa21_FD_119630 | JGI IMG/M metagenome (GOLD analysis project Ga0181612, IMG submission 119630) | Hoatzin crop microbial communities from Cojedes, Venezuel. Combined Assembly of Gp0051906, Gp0051904, Gp0051908 | reverse complement strand
TAGACGTGAAAAATGATGAATTGACTTTATATGACTATTTGTGCTTAAAATTAGGGCAGACATTTGAGAGCTTTGCTGAATCAGGGCCCTGATTATTGGTATCAGTAATGAATGCAGACATTTGGGAAGGTATGTTTCATTGCTGCCATCATATTTTATTTTTGGAAATGTTAAAGAAAGATATTAAGAAGATGTAAAACAAGTAATTAAATTCCTGTTTTGTGTAATACTTGCTTCAAGTTTTATGGGCATCTTGCAAATCAAAATTGTAAAGGCAGATGAGCTTTTGTTTAAAAAAGGCATTCTGGTGGCTCAGCAGAAAATAAGAGAGTTTGGTTTTGGAAAGAAAAAAAAAAGACCCCTGACATGAACCACAAATACATGTGAAACTAAAGATTAGGAACTAATTAAAATTAAAAAGAATATGTTGAGGAGGACAGGTGGTGTCAGGTGCCTTCAGTAACAGCAAGCATCCTCTCACATCTCGAGTTTGTGTGGAAGTCAAGAAGATAGACTTAGTTCAGATAAGAGTTTGATTTGTGCTTGCTCAGGAAAGAGCTCTGATAGCTTAGCTAAAAGGAATTTGTATTTAATTTGAGTAAAACTTGGACTAGATAACAGCCAAGAGAATACCAGTGCTGGAATGGAACCAGCATTAGACAATGGAAACAAGTTGGTGAACAAGTGACTTGGGAATATGTGCTGAAGCACATTCTTTCTAGCATGAACCTTGCAGAAAGTGAAATTCAAAATACCAAAACTACCTGTTTTGGACCCAGTAAAAAAATCAGTTTCCAAAGACTACAATTCCATAATTTTGTTTCTTCTTTCTTTCTCTTTTGTTTTTATTAACGCTTTCTTACCCCTCTATAAACTACCCTAAGCTTGACCTAATCGGAACCTGAGGGAATACAAAATAGTTATTACAGTTTTCAAAAGTATTTTCATGTTTAGGGGAGGGAGGAAGGAATACTTAGATCCTGAAAGGCCAGTGTTTGAAGGTTTCATGATTTTATCCTCCTCTCTAGGCTGAGCTCCCTGTCTGGACTGTAACTCTCACAGTCAGGCCTTTCTTGCAGAAAAAGGGAGGGCAGCCTGTGGTGGAGGTGTGTGGTTTTCCAGGCATGTGGCAATCCAGCCAGAGAACTGGGCCCATAGAGGATTCTAGAAGCATAAATGAGCTTACAATTCCCATCAGGCACTGCAGGCATTCCTGGATTGAAATATTTCCATTTTTTAGAGAAAATATTTCATTTAAGTTGATTAGCTCCTATATTCAACTAACTCCATAATGTTTTATAAAATAAGGGACTTACTGCAAAAACTGTCTGAGATGGAAGTTTTTTTTTTTTACCTGCTCTATTTTGGACTATGTCCACTTTAGTTTTTCACCTCTCTGTTGACATTCCCAAAGCAGACACCTATGTTGGTATTGATGCAGTGACCATATTTAGCATAGTTAGGTGCATAAGAGAGATACCATAAGCATCAAATTCTTCCTTTTCTCAGATAAGTTAACCCTGTGGTGGAGTACTTTCATCACCCCTTTGTCTCTGCCTCTTAATTCAGTACTATAGATGACAAAGAGAAAAGGTGAGCTAAGAAGCAACAATTTGTTTTTATCAGAGCAGCTAATTCAATTAAAAACAAGCAAACGAAAGCAGGTGAGCTCTGATGTGCACAAGCCCTTCCAACAGCAGAAAAAGGAGGTGCAATTCAAAGTAACACAAATCCTCCATCACCTAATCTGAAAGAAGAGGCAGATGATTGCTGCTCTTTGCTAACTGCAAAAGCTCAGTCTTACCCGTATTTACGGAAACTAACAGCAAACATACTATTTTATTTTCTGCTGTTGCATTATCAGGTATGGTTTAAATGATGAACTAGCTTAAGTCATGCACAGAGCAGAGTGTGTATTTATAGCTTAAGCACCATCCTTTACCTTGCTGCATGAACTGCATTGACATCGTTGTATTACAAACCTACTCTGCTGCAGATTTCTCTAATATATCACACCACCATCTAGTAACAAATCTGGCCCATTAAGCATTCTTCTACTAGCACATGAAATACTCTGTTGTCCCCATGGAGTGCGTAGGTAAGACTCTCTGTCATTGTATCTTTTAGCATATGGTCAATGTACAGAATCTGGGAGAGATCCAAAGAAATTTGTACTTCCCTGGCTTTTGTCATTTGTAACACTGTAGTACTATGCCTTGGGGGTAAATAATCAGCCCCATTTTCCTAATGAGGAAATTCATCCAAGGTCACATGGAAAAGTCAGCAGCACTGCAAGGTATGAAATTCAGGTCAGGGGCAGGAATTACCTACTGGTTTCTCTGCAGCCTAATTGCATTCCTGAAACTGCATTTATTTGGTATGTGAGTACACTGTCACCTGTTGTAACAAGACAGTACAAGAACAGCAACCAAAAAGAGGCAGAAATGTGTCAAAGAAATGTGGTAAGCAATAGCAACTAATAGGAACTATAAAGAATATTTCTGAAGAAGAGTATTATGGCAAAATATTACTGATCAAAGCCTGTAGGCTCTGATCCTGCAAGTGCTTTCTTATATGTAGAATCATCTTAGAGGAGTCTTATCAAGTTCAGTTTAGTCCCAAATTACAAGGTTACTTATAGTCTTTCAAAACTCTTTCTAAACTAGTCTAACTAGAGTAGTTACAAATGTGAAGTTACTTGAGGGGTAAGTAGTCTCAGGTCGAGACAAGAACTGGTCTTGTATAAAACCAACCATTCCTTTTTCTTTTTTGTACTTTTTTCCCACTTGTCATTGATACTAAAACTTGACAAGGTAAAAGGTGATGGGGATTCATTTTTCTCTGATCTTTTTCTTCGTGCTTGTACTTCTCTTATAATTTTTTTTATATGAGATTTTTTAAATTCTAAAGTGTTTCTGTAATATAAGATCATCAAATGCATCATTTATTTAAATGAAATCGTCCCACCTTCCCTTTGTGCACATAACGGGTTTAGGCTTTCTTTATCAAGCAAAAGAAATCAAACAGAATAGGATAATTCATGCTGGAAGGCACCTCAGGAAGTCACATAGTCAACCAGCTGCATGAAGCTGGGTCCATTCTGAGGTCAGACAACATTGCTCAAGGTTTTAGCCAGTCTGGTCTTGCACACCCATTTGGCCCTGTGGGATTATTAAAGCCTTTTGCTAGTAAGTGTTTGCTTAACAATATAACATTTCCCCATTACACCTTGATTAAATGTTTCCTAGTAGCTCATTTTCCTCTGCATCTACAAAAAAACAATAGAAGAAACTTTTTATTCTAGTGAATTACATGGGGCCAAACTCTAAGATACGCACATACAGATCTCACTGATTTCAATGAACGCCCCATCCAAACTTCCTTTTCACACAGGAGCTGTTAGCAACATGAAAGCTCCAAAAGCAAGCATCTTTTCCTCCCTCATATTCTCACATTGCTTTAAACAGCAGAGGAAATCAAAATTCTAAAACCAGCAGGCATTTGTATTTTAGTGTACAACTGTCCTATCCGCACATTTCTCAACTGATTGCTGTGGCCCCTAATTGGATTCAGTGTTTCCTAGACATACGATCAAGTTTAATGCGATCTGAAAACTAATCACGTCTAATTAGGTTGTCCTATTACAGAAGAACTAAGGAAATGATAAAAACTTACAAAAGCGATATACTAAAGCACAGAAATGTTGTAGTCAAGTCAGTCACCTGCCTGAGCCTTGAATGATGCAGAGAACAACCGTTCTACATAACGACCCTTCTTCCTACTCTCTCCCTTCCAATACACACCAAAACCCCACTCTTAATAGTCCCTCTTCCATGCAGTTCTCATTATTCCTTTTCCTCTCCCTGGAATTTCAGCATACTGGGTAATCTTCTAAGATATTTCCTTACAGCATTTCAAGCACTGCAGTGTAGAAGGCAGCATTAACATTCAGGGCAGTATAAACAAATAAGGGACATTCTTCTCCAGCTGGATTAAGACGTTAGAAAGAGGCACAGCCCAATGAGAAATTAGAGATAAAAGAACTGAACTTGCTAGTATACTGATCAGATATTTAATATATATATGTCATCAAGCATAGTTTATTGAATACCCACTCCAATATTTTTCAATAACTCCCCTAGGCATCATTAATCTAGTATAAATTTAGTACACTTTCTGACATAGCTCAAATGATGACACAGCCATTTGTATGAAGGGAAAACATGCACCCAGCTACCTCCTTTAAAAGCTTGCACCTTTTAAGTGCACTAGATTTGCTGATATTTATATTGACATTTCCCACCTCGTTTCTGTGAATTTACTCCCGGATTTATAACACATTTTCTTCTTCATATTAGATACTTTGGCAATAGGCACTGCGGAAAACAGAATTTGGATATCCATACATGAAAAGAAAATGCAAAAGCATGGTATTATTTAAGACCAAATCTTAGCATCCTGGGGAACTTCAGATAGCGTTCATGTACAGACAACTGACACTTTCTTTTTCAACTATTTATAGACCCAACAAGATAACATCCACAATAATTTCAGATATCGAAAAACAAGTCCTGAAAGTTCTTTGTCCTCACAGATCAAGGCATATTCAATATCACAGATACTCTGACCAGTTTAAATTCATTTTGCTGCTTTCACAGAATCTAGTTACTGAGTAAAATGTAATTTAGTCGTCTGAGCTGGAAGTTTGTCTGCGAGTTATATTTACTTTCTGGAGTTGTTTTTGTATCCTAATGGGGAAACACCCCTCCCCAGCCTAAAAAAGAACTTAGCAACCCACATTTTTTGTGTCTCGCTACAAGTAGGCCATGCTTCTAAGCTTCCCACCATGTACTGACTCTGGTGCCTGGAATGATCTTTCAGGCTGCAGGTATAGCTACATTTAGCTTGTGACCCCACTGTACTCAGAGTCTTAGTTTATTAATATACCTATTCTTCTCTTTCCCGCTGGCCTTATTGATTTACCCTTACTGTGAAATACTGAGGTTATTTTCAAACCTGTCTTACACCAAAAGGCTTCACTTTTCCCACTTGCACCTTGCCACGACAGACTTGCAAGTATGAGATATGAACTGAAAATCAAAGCAAAAACATGTACTGGACTAAAAAACAAATATAAAAGCAAAGCTCTTGTTATACAACATTTTTTCTAAAGAAAAATTTTAGAGTAGGATGTATGCTAAGTTTATTTTCTATCTCTTCCTCTCACTTGCTTGTGACATTGCACTGTAAAAGGAATTCAGCATCACTGCAATCAGTTCTGCATAAAAAGAGCCTTTTTTTTTTGAGGACTGATGGCACGTGCTTCCCACTGCACGGACCAGAGTGGACAAGATGTACTGAATGGGCCTTGCCATCAAAAGTAGATAGAAACAGGATAATCCTTATTTACCAGGCCAAAGCTTCTGAAAAGGTAGGCATGTACAGAAGTTCTGCAGGCCCAGCTCACAGAAGGTACAGAGCGATACATAAGCAGTCAGGTCTCCCACAGGTTTTCCAGTACCAATCTTTCATTGCTTCAGCCTCCTATTGTACTAAGGGTGCACACCAAGCAGCAAGCCAGGGACAGTGGACTTTCTTCATGTTTTCACTGGTTTAATATAAAGAAATTTGAAGGAAAGAGTCTACTCCTCAAAGGAGATGAGGAGCAGAGATTGCTTGGGAACTAAAGATAAGTGCTCATGTGCTGATGACTGGGATAGAAAAACAAGTATAAGAGATTTATGGATGAGAAAGTTAGAATGTGTTTTTGCTGTAGTTATCAAACAAAAAAAAAAAATGCTAAGTTGTTTGTCCCTAAAAAAAAGAAACCGCAGAGCTGCAGAGTTGTCTAAGCAGTATTGTAATTACTGTTAATACTAAGGTCACTGTTTCACACAGCACAAGCGATGTCCTACCCAATATGCGGTTCCTTAGAGAACAAATTCTCTTCCATCCCACTACAAAACTGCCACCACAAAAATACTAGCTGAGCACTCTTACTGTGTTCAGCAGGAGTCTGTTCATGTGGATTTGGTCAGTCATAATTTATCACTCAACTCATTCTTGCCCTCCTCCCTCCCTTACATAGACAGTCCCAGAATTTACGCAGTCTTGGACTGAAAGGTGAGCAGATGTTACTACTTTTCCAATGTTTTTTCATACAGGACTTCCTTTTTAGGATCACAGAAGAAATTGTTCTTTAAGGGGTCTCTAGAAGATGCTTTTACTTCCAGAACCTTTTGTTTTTCTATGGCAGGAGAACACTGCCATTCAGAGTTGAGTCCCAGAGAGAAATTCAGGGCAGTGTGAGGTCAAGTTCAGGCAAAGTGTGAACAGTACACGTCTCAAGATGGAAAGATGCCAACAGCAGGCTGGTGGGTGTTAGCAACAGGGAGCCAGCCGGCGGCTGGAGTGCAAGCATGACCTCAGTGGCAACTGGATGTGGCAACAGTTTGTTAACACTCATCGGTTTGTATCTGCAAGAGGCTACCTCACGGGACCTTGTCCAGCAAAGAACATCAGCTGGAAAAGTGCAAAAATCCTGCTAATGCCAAGTGAGACTGCTCATGCACAGACATTGTACAAGTGCCTAAGCACTTGCCTGGACTCAGACCTGGGACCATTTTGAGGGTTTCGTACAAACTCAGTAAAATACATATAGCCATGTACTTGACTGTGAATGAGAAGATAGCTACACCACAGAAGGCTAGCGAACTGGCCACTGAATATTCATGCTGGCAGGGTAGGAAGTAATGCATACTTTACATGGAAAATCATGGCAGGGAAATGTAGAAATCGGCAGGCCAAATGTCAACAATTCAGCAGATTTTAGGTAGTCTAATATTAAGTTTGTTACAAGCTGCACCCACAACCAGAATAGCCTGATGGAGAATGAGGTACCAGTTTGTTGCTGGAAAGAGAAGGGATGAGAGGCAAATCACAGGAATAAAAACAGGCACCAGATGCTTGCACCTGGAGATTGAGCTCATGGTAGCCCTGGCCAAATGCAAAACTGTTTCTGAACAGAATTAAATCCTAATCAGTCCAAAATAAATACAAGAGACAAAGCCATGAAGGCCTTGTTCACATACCCAAACCAAAACTTTCTGGGCTTCTACTTGTAATCCATTGAATTCCAAGCTTCCCAGAAGGGTTAAACACTAGTAAATATAATCAGATTTAACTGCTGTCCTTGTGCTGGTGTTAGAGCTTACTTTCAAAATCCCCGTTTCTCAAGAAAGAACACTTGTCAGGCTTTTAGGACCAATGTGCGGTTGGAAAACTGCTATCAAAGTTGTAGAGTCTCATAATTCTTGAAAAACAGGCATATTCCAGGGGACTTTGTCTTAGTAATACAGATCACTCCTGCAGGAGGCCTCTAAGCTGAAATGCCATTGCTGGTTTTATTGCCTGTTTTAAGCTTGAATTTCACAGAACTTTCTGTGTTCTCGCTGCATCCCACCTGCTGGTATATTTTTGTTCCTAATCATGGAGAGACTTGCAGCACATTAACCTTCTAGAGGAAAAGTATTTCATCTTTCAGTACCGCATCAGCAATAAGACTTATGACTTACATAATTTCTCTATCAAATAGAACTAAAAGCAGTGGTATGGATTTTAAAAGGTGGAATAATTGCAACAGAGCCACTACTGTTACCATCACAAGACATTTGTAGCAATAAACGTCACTTAAATGGCGAATGCTAATTGATTAACTGTGATTAAAGAAAGTTGTTCAATTCCCTGGAATGCTCATGCTATTGCACAGATTTCTCATCCACCTGCATTAAAACTGTCCTCAAAAACCTATTCACAGTTCACAGCATGCTGCGGTCCCGACCAACAGTGAGATTTAGCCACAGACATCAGGATAACAGCTCTGATCTGTTCTCCAAGACACTCCGTGATCCTATGGCAGAATCCTCCTCCCCACTGGCTGCGTGCGCAGAGCCCCTTGCAAAGCGCAGAGCCTGTGGGAGATGGATGCAGGCTTAGTGCAGCTGCCCTGAGCAATGACTTCATCCCAGAGCCCCGCCGGAGCAAGTCAAGGTTACTGCAGCAGTTTTTAAAGCCCATTAAACTGCTGAGGCTATTCAACATTTTTATTAAATGTAGCATTTATTTTACTTTTTTTTTCTTTTTTTCTTTTCAGTTGTCATTTTTATGTCTGCAATTCTTTACTGTGGTTAAAGACAGAGACTGGAAGCTCAGACCCCTGGGTTCTCCCTGCTGTGCCTCTGTCTGTCTGTCTGGCTATTTATAGCCTTTCTCTCACCAAATTGCAGAAGTGTTGAGAGTTTTGCAACTACATTTGGGGGACAGAATCCTGAAGTGGTTACTGCCAGACAAAACTAAAGTGAGTTAGAGAGATTTTTGCCTCATCAGGAGTATATATGAAAATAAACAAAGCCTAACATTATTTTTATCAAGTTCTAAGACACCTTTGCTTCATTCTAGTAAGTAAATTTTCAGAGGAAAACACCTGCCGTTTTCCTGCTCTGTAAGAACAGTCACCAAACCCATGTCTACCAGTCCAGGGGACATAATCCACAGGATTTGCAAACATGGATGGCAACTACATAGCCTTTTCCATGCTGCTAAACAAGGAGAAGGTTTACAATACAGGAGAAACCAAGGGCACTCAGCAATTAAAGCTCTATAATTCTGTATTATCCACACCACACCTCCCATTGTGAATGCTGTATCCATAATCAGAGAGTTTATTTTCCTTAGCTCTACTTTGATATTATTCAAATCCAAAGAAATCTGAAGTTTTAAATAACAGGGAGGACAAACTGTGCTTTCTGAGAAAGGGAATTGGTACTCCTGCTTGAACAGATGTTAAGAATGTTTCTGAGTGTGCTAGACTCATTTACGAGTCTTTTTCACACATTTGAATCTTGGGGACATCAGCAGTTTGTTCAATATTTTCAGCCTCCATCCTAAATGCCACACTGGGAAAATCAGAGGAGGAAAAAAACGGAAAGAGAGAAAAAGAAAAAAAAAATGGCAAAAAGACACACACAGAGCTAATCTTCCATCAGTGTGACAGTGTAAGCAAGAATCACGGCAAAACAGTCAAGGCAATGAAGGCACAGCCAGACAGTTGGTAAGACAGAATCAGGCTGGAAAAATAGTGCAAGACGATTTTAACACACAGCTGAAACTAGTCACCTTCTGGACTGTAATCCTGGGGCGAGTTTGCAAACATAAGGTTCTCCCTTCTGAGGGAGAATTGAAGTGACACTGGCTCAGCATTAGGGAGGCTGTCTCTGTGGTCTCTGCAGACATGATGTAAGAAGCAGCCTTAGCAAGCAGCACATTGGAGCTCTGCTTCTCCTTTCTCATGGCAGATTTTAGTCACCTTCAGAGATGCACTAAGGTTTCCTGGACTGGAGATACAGCGGGAACAGAAAGTGTCCTTTTATACCAAGTACATACAGCGCAGAGAAGCATGGGGCTCAGCTGTGTTTGCTGCGCTGGGTGATACAAAAAAATAATTAATGACAGTGCACTGGTTTTGAATCAAAAGAATGATCGGTCTTGGCAGATGATGAAACTCAGCCACTTTTGTCTCTCCAAAGCACACTGATAGGCACATCTCTCAGAACGGGCTAGCTAAACAATAAAAAGGCTTTCCTCTTGGTAAAAATACTGAAAGCGAGGAAGGGAGGTCTCTGTGGAGACTAAGGTTTTGCAAGACTTAGTCTATTTCCTGTTCTGCTTTTCTTCTGTCCTTTATTGATGCAAGTAGACTTGTAAACGGTTTAATATTAGCAGTTATTATGGAATTCCTCATCAGATTACAATAGATCCCAAAAGACCAGCTGCACTTTGTTATTTCAATTTGTATTTTCAACTGAGCAGACAACAAGCCATCAGCACTATCAGAGCCATGAGTCTATGCTTGCTTTGAAGGGTACTGTGGTTCAGCAGAAAGAACATTTCTCTGGGAATCAGAAAATCTTGTTACTGTTTCTAGGCAGCTATTGACCTACCATACAATTCTGAAAAAGGCACTTCCCTCATCCTTGCTTTGTTTTCCTTCTCATATTTGGTGTGTCTTGTTTCTAGAATTAAGTTCTCTGGGGCAAGTATTCCACAACCCATGTTCCTCTAGAAATGACGGTTGAACTTTGCTTCTGTACTGAGTTAATGAACAATGACTTTTGTCAAGGATCCTACTTTTCTGTCACAAATTCTGATATAAAGTCTTCTAGTTTATATTGGAAGACCAATAAAAGTTTCCTGACATTGCTAATTTCAGAAAGCTGAAGCTGGTGCACACAAGTAAAGGGACACTCTCAGATAATTTACTCTACCTCCTACATCGACAAAATATAACACCAGTTTTATTTCTGTGATTTCCTGTTTTCAGCTGGAAGCATTTCACCAAACTTAAAACACACATCCCAGAAAACTTCAACAAATATTTTTCTTTGGGTAGGAGGTTTCTTGTCCCTGGTGATTTTCCATCATCCTTAGAAGGCCAGCCCCTGAGCGGTGTATTATCAGTGACAAGGCAGATACAGTGGTTGTGGATAATGGGGCCAATTTTGCTCTCAGACAACACCAGTGACTTCATTGTCTGGTCTATCTGATGATAGGGTATAAGCTGGTAGAATGACTCATCAAGAAAAAAAAGAAATAGGAAAAAAAGCAAAAAGGCAGTCAAGTGAAGACACAAGGCTGTCTCCTAAGGATAATTTTAATAGCAAGAGAGCAAGACAGCTTCAAAACGCAGCAAGGAGCCAGAAATCTCTGCAGAGTGGGGTTCAGCAGAGAGCTACGATGCTATGATCCACAGTGTGCAGTCTGGGGAGGAGGAGCTGGTTTTCACTTGGGGGGAGGCGTGTGCATGTGTACCTTTTTTTTTGGCTTTTCTTTTACTAAAGGCAGTCTCTTCTTTCTTGCTCCCAAATAGCCAATTTCTCCTCTTTCCTCCGAGCACACAGGCCAAGAAAGGGGAGCTGAAGTTAGCTCCCTTTTTATGTCTGCTAACTTGGAGCAATAGCAGCTCTTCATAATCACTGCATTTGTTAGATATAAACTTTTTAAAAGTTGCTTCAATATATGAGTCTATTATATTATTACTTCATTCTCAGAAACACAGAAGGCCCCAAACAAGGTCAGGATCTCTCACGCAATGCACTGTACAAACCCCAGCTGAGAAAGAGTCCCAGTTCTTAAAGCATTTAAATACATACATTAATCAAAGGGAGAGGAATAAAATGGCTGACAGCCAAATTAGATGAGCAAGACATTTAAATTCCCAGTGCTCCAAGTCTCCTGCCCAGTGCACTTGGTTCCAGCTCCTCTCCTTCTGCAGAGGTACATGGCAACCTAGTGGGACAAGCAGCCCAACATACACTACTCTGCCTATCTCTGAAAACATTTATTTTAAAAGTCTTTAGCCAGAGCTGGCTGGGAGCCATCTAGTCACTAGAAGCAGCAGAAAACTTCAGGAGAAAAGCTGCAATATTTGTCCCTGTGACTGGGAAAAATTTTGCAAGTCTTATGTTTTCTCAGCTCATCCCACTGCATCCATTTACTCAACTCATGAAGATTTGAAGGAACACGAGTAAAGGACTGGAAACCTACACTGAAAAAGAATCAGACCAATTAAGTGACAGGACAGCCAACACCACAAGAAGCAAAAAAAAAAAGAAAAAAATAGTTACGGGTATTTGGACTGATACCAATTAATTTTTCACTTTCTGAAAAGTGTTCCCAAGCTAAAAATTTGTAATGTCACCTCAAGCCTACTTAAATTTTTTACAGCACCTTTATAAAATCCTCAACATAAAAGATTTTAATGGGATTAGAAGTCAGAACATAGAAAACACTGTTCAGAGATCAATAATGGAACATAAGTCTCAAAGTATTTGAGGAGTCTTGCTCTAATGTACTAGATGCTTGAGAACATACTGCTGGTATTCTGGAGTTATTTAGATAATGTTCCGATTGTGGCTTAAGTCAGTAATAACAAGCCATATGTTCACTTTTTCTGAAAAATTATTCGTTATTAATTCTATCAATAGTTACCCTATGAATTCTAAGGCAAAAAGCATATAATCTGTTCCTATGGCATTTGAGTTAATTCTGGGTTACTTTAAAGGTCAGATAATACTATAAGGTATCTTCAGGATATTTCTTACTATGAATCTATTGGATACATCTACAGACTTTGTTCCCTTTATTATTTTATGCACCAGTAAGAGATACACAAATCTGCCATGATTTAACTTGAATGGAGATTTGCTTCCACAGAATCCTTCTCACAAAGGAGAAAAAAATACATGAAAGCCTCACCTCCTGCCGACCCAAAACCTTATCTGTTGGTTTTAAATGGTACATCTCAATTAATGAAGCTAAGTCCAGCAGTCCATTACCTTGGCTTTCAAAGGCAGATAGGAATCATCCTAAAGGAAGAGGATCTATCACAGCATCTGAGAACCCCAGCACCTGAGTTGGTAATACTGCCATCTGAAACTGGAAGGTTGTATGCAGTCCTTGTGGACATAAAATCGTGATAGCCCAGGCAGAAGATTCTTCTACCTCTCCTTGCAAACAATCAATTTATGTTGAGAAAGGACCTAGTTAAGTGGTTTGACACATTTTATCTCATCCTCAAACCAGAGGTCTACTACAGTTAACTAGATTCAATTTGAAGATCAGTTCCTTCATTTAGTAAAAAAACCAATAAAATAAAAATGCACTTTGTGATAATCTCTGTCTAATCATCAAGGACACTTACTATTTGAAAAATCTTGCATACCCAAATTAATGATGCATGTAGGACAGAAACCCAATGTTCTCAGTGCTGTATAAGACAATGCTTAACAAATAATAATAGTTATTACTAAGTCTTATGCACCACTGCACTTTCTAATACTGCCTTGAAGTGAAAAGGACAAGATGATGTGCTAAGAAAAGCTGTTCCCAGGCTATTGCCCTCTCTAACGGAATCCCCGAAATCCAGAAGTACCAGACAAAACCTTGTTTTGGGGATGCTTCCTATTTATTCCTCACTAAATTAATTTAAAATTGGTTTCAGATAAGTCACTCCCAACATAAATCTGGTTCACACAGGACACTGTGTACAAAGTAGGATTGTGTCGATTTCCAAATTTCAGATACCCCTTCATTCCGAATCTTCAAGGTCAAGGACAGTGAGACAACACGGGGGAATTACAGTTTTGTTCACAAGCTGTTCCCTGACTATGTTATAACACTCACATTATCTGAGCATCCATCAGTTAATTTTGCTAAGATGGTACTTAATTATTGTATGTTACAGTATAACCAACATTACAGGAGCTTGTGAACAATCAGAACGCTCATGACGAAAAATGAGGATGAAAATCTAGAACTGAGAATTTGTAGACTGAACTTGCTTTCCAAGCTGGTGGCTACTAGAAATGGCGGATTCCTGAACAGGAGGAAAAAGAAAAAAAAAAAAAAAAAAAAAAAAAAAAAAAAAAAGCCTTTT
>Ga0181612_142468_pt1 | contig 13493 bp, 6 predicted proteins | sample HoacroProtozoa21_FD_119630 | JGI IMG/M metagenome (GOLD analysis project Ga0181612, IMG submission 119630) | Hoatzin crop microbial communities from Cojedes, Venezuel. Combined Assembly of Gp0051906, Gp0051904, Gp0051908 | reverse complement strand
TAAAACAAGATTTAAGTATTTAAGTGTACTTTCTTATATTGACTTGTGGGAAAGGACAAGTTCCTTTTATACCTTTCTTTTGAAATGTTTTAAGAATCAATTCTCTTTGTGAAAATAAGTTGTAGGTACACCTGCCGAATGCTCCAGATTCTCTTGCTATATGGGTCTTCAGGCACATATGGGTCTTCAGGCAATTTTGGAGACTTCTGTTTTCAAAATGTGATGTAAAATCTTTCCATGTATGTAAAAAAGGAAAATTTTGGTTGACAGACCAGAAGGTTGAGCTGCAGCTGAAAAGACCTGTATAAAATACCTAAGAGTCAGAGCTGGAGAAAGTGAGGGACAGGCAGGAAACTGAAGGTGTTTTTTTTTTTAAAAAAAAAAAAGAAAAAGAAAGATTTAGAAGATTTAGGTGGTGATGTGGAAGCAAAACAAATCAGCATGGCAGGCGTCCATCCATTTGGGCCATTGGAAATGGCAGGAGAAAGAATTGTCATGTAGGACAAGGAAAACTAGTGTAATAAATCACAGCATCATAAAAGCGGCAGAAAGTTTCAGCAGTGACAGCTGGAAAGAATGGAGGTGTCAGAAGGAATGCATTCTTTGTATATATCTGTACATCCATTATTCTACGTGGTCTTGAACATGGGCAGGAGTTCAGACCGGGACTTGGTTTTTATAAGTTGTTTGCTGCCTTCTGTTAAATATAAGTAAACACATAGAACCGTCCTACTTGCAGGGTGTTGTGATGTTTTGTTAGTTAGTCTTTCCATGCTTCAGGCATTGGCACCAAATGAACTTTTCATTTTCAAATGTATACGTAGCAGCAGCAAGAGTAGAGACTTTAACTGGAATACAGTCTATGTGAGGAGGACCAAATGTAAATGTTTCTCTGTAGTTGGAGTAAAGAGATGGTACTTTGTAGTAAGGTGGTAAAGAAATTCTCTTTTGCTTACTTGCTATTACCATTTTCCCCTATGCTCTCTGAAAAAAAATTATTTTGCATTATCTTTCTTACTTTTGAGGATACCCTTCTATTGGAACGAGATTGTTTTTTAAATGAAACCTGAATTTGGCTCTGTACTGAACCTTCTAAAAAAGAGAGGTGGCTGGAGAATTCATTTTGTATGATTGCAGAAGCAAATGATCTGAGTCAAGTGGCCTGGTCAGATAATTAAGCTACAACAGAGAAAGCTCGCAGAGTCAGTCAGTTGTGATTATCGGTCCAGTGTGGTTGGATGTCTGATTCCTTCCGAAAAATTTGAAGTGGCTGCTTTTATTATCATTAATTGGGGAGCACCAGCGACAAATCTGGAAGAATTACACTACCCTGTTAAAGAAATCCAATATATTTCAATTGGAAGAGAAGTTTAATGATGACTTGGTGGCTGCTTATCTGCTGTTCTGTCCACCCTTTAGAATGTGAACATTCACAAGAATAATACCCATGTTACATGTCCGCCCTGTTTCTGAATTCTTGCGTCTTCAGGCAGTCCGACAGAGTGGCAATAAACATATATTATTTGGGACTGTCTATATCTTCTTAGGTTGGTGGTTTTTTTTCTTTATTATGTGATTTAATCTGAAGTTTAATCATTTTAAAACTATCTACAGAGCATCTAGGAAAGTTCCTTTAATAATGAAGCATTAAGTTGCTTCAGGTGCCTCACAGAGCTAAACCCTGGAAGCATTTCTGAAAAATTTCCCCTGCTAAGCAAGAGGGATGTCATGAAATGAAGCAAAAAAGGGAAACAATATTTCATTTGTATGGAAGGATAAAGTACATTTAATCTAAACCAGACTACTTCAATATCGATGGTTTACTTGTGGAGTTCAGCAATTTTAAAATAGAAATGTTACTGGTATTAACTCTACCGCGTGTAGGATGCATTGATCACATAGAAATGCGCACGTTACTGTGCATCGTAGCTATCCAAAAGCCCAAGCTCTGGAAGTTAGGGGGCTTTGTAATTTTGAATACAGCTGTCTTTATTTTAAAACAGAAATGTTCAGCTTCCGGCAACTTGCATAGTAGCATTTCTAATGTTTTTTAAACAGCTATTAATGTAGTCAAGCTGTGGTTTTTCTTCTTCTGTGTGTAATCATCTGCTCAGTGGTGAACTCTGTAACTAGTAGCAGGAGACAGAGGAGTGGCCTGCTGTGATTGATGGGGCGAGGCCCAGCAAACTGAAGAGAGTCCCATCTGGATTAGGTTTTGGGAGCAGTCAGATGTTGAGAGGGAGGTCAGTAAGCCTGGCGTTAGCTCCCCCTCCTTCAACACCCCGATCATCCACACTCGTGCACACATTACACTGCTCACACGCCCTCATCCCTAATTGATGCTTGCTTTGGGCAGATGCTGTATGGCCCGGGACTAGAGCAGCTGCTAAGTTTATGGAGAATAAAGGGAGCAGGATGGTACAGCAGGTATTTTCGCTTTTATTTTCACTTGAAGCTCTTGATTTTAGTCAAGCCAGGGCATTTCTTGTAATCAGCTACACCGCTGCATGCACAACTTCTAATACATGTTTTGTTGCTTAAGTCTGAAGGAGGGCAAACTGTGGCGATTATGTATTTCTGCTGTGCTTGCTGTATCTAACCGAGCCGTTCTTATAACCAGCAGGTTTACAGAGTAATGCTGCGTTTTTCTTCTTTGTTTCCGTGCCCTAAGGATATGATGCAGTTTGGCTCATTTAACTACAGTATGAGAGGCTTGCTCTAAACGTGAAATATCTCTTGCCAAAGGAACAAAACACACCAAACAGAAAATAGAAGAAAACAAACAATAAACTGTTAGTTAGACTTTAAAATGCAGGCAAGCAGAAAGATTTTCGTCGAATACATTTTTATGCTGCAAATGTGTTTTTAAAAAGGAATACTGCATAAGTAATGTTTTCTGTGCTCTGTCTTTTGTGTACAAACATAACAAGCTTGCTTTATTGTGTTTTGACACTTTTCATGCATTTCTTAATTATGAAATCCTTTCAGAACAGAAGATGCTGAAAAGGCATGTTGAGATCTGAGATACCAGGAGTATTTTAAATTCTAAGCTTTTCCTCAAATGGAGTAATATATATGGAATAGGAGCGACTTTGCTTACCTACCTCGTTGGAATTCTGTCTTTTTTTGTTCTTAAGAGTTCAACATTTAACCAGAAAGCAATAAATTTGATTTTATACACTGCCACGTAAAGCATATTTTTCAGTTGAAATGTGGTTTTCATTAAAACTCAGGCCAGAACATTTAGCAGAGCCTGACTGTCTGCCATCCTTTGTTCTTCTTTTTTTTGCCAACAACTACTTTATTAAAAACCATGCACAAAGTGAGCATTAAGGGGTCATTTAATCTTAAAGATACTTGGAACTGAGTCTGGAGGGACCACTTCTGTTTAGCCTCTCCTGCCTACGTTGTATTAAGCAATGTCTGCATACTGTCATCCGCAGTTTTCAGATGACTCCAATACCCGAGTTCATAGGCTAATTTAGGATCAATATTTCCTGTTGCTTTTAGGGCCATTTCATATTTTCAACTTAATGCATTAGATGTATTATTTCCTTTATTCATTGTAGTTCACTGTATTTTAAAAAGTACAATAAAGGGACATTTGAGTTGATTATATTTAGAGAATTTGTGGTTCTTTACATTCTATTCAAATATATGACTTTTGTATAGTCTGGGGTTTCCATCAGCCACATGTGAAAATACAAATGGGTGTTAGTTGACGCTGTATTATTCTTGACAGGAATTCGTATTCTAAACTAGAAGCTATTGGCTTGATACCCATATAAGTAGTAAAGAACATGTTTATACATACATGCTTTTATAGTACATTGTAATGCTGTGTCTGTCGAATTCATTGTGAATCGTAAATTCACAATAATTTTAGAGGCTAGGAAAGGCTGCAGTAGGCAGCAATTTTAAGAGATGAACAACTCAGATTTATTGTCACTGTCATTTTAAATTTATGGCCTACAGTACAATGTGCAAGTATAATTTCTTCAGTGTTTTTTCCTCCCCTCCCCCCCAACAATTTGGTGAACATGGAATGCCTGGACTGATAATCTTGCGTGCCATTTTTCTACTCTAAGCATGGTGGTGTGTGGTTGGTTGGTTGTTTAGTGGCAAGGCTGTAAACCCCTCAATACACAGAAGTTCTATTGGGAAGAAAAAAAAAGGCACACAAACCAACCCCTGACCCTTCATCGTTTACTTATTAATGGAGTCTTGGTTATAAATAAGTGATTCAGACCTCAGCTTAACAAGTCTAGTGAAAGAGGTAGAGTCTCAGCAACGTGAAGGTGCTGGAATTCCCAGTGCAGTTTGCCATTTTGTGATAAATCTAGAAAGTGAATTGTTTGGAGTTGCTGGCAAAAATAATATGAAAGTTCAACCCTCTTAATTAAATATTAGCTGTAATTAGCACTAAGTCTGAATTCTTTGAATATTAATTAGGGTGGCATGGAACTGCTGTCAATGTTAATGAGAAACAGTGGGGGTCTCGGCAACATCTGGTTGAGGACTCAAGGTAGTATAAAACCCTTTAGATGAAATGCACCTGGACAGTAGCCCTTGGTCCTGTTGTTGCCATTATTGTTCATTTTGAACAGCTGCTGACTCTGATGGCATGCTTAGCATCTGACACCGAGAAGTAGCTGAAGAACCAGCAGTAACCAGCTACTGTGTTTCACAGCTAACACAGCGAAAATGCTGACCCAAGCAGAAGTTCAATTTGCTGTTGTTAGTTCTTACCACTTGCTGAAGTCCTGCTTGAAGCAGTTGATTAAAAAATTTAAGGACCCCTGCCTCCCCCATAGATTTTAAAAATACTTCTTTAATATTTAATAAATGTATCTGGTGTTATCCAGGCAGGTTTTTACTTAATCTAGTGTTTTTTTTCTTAAATAGTGAAAATATTAGGTAAAAGAAATTAGAAAGGGACCTTGCCATTTTAATATAACAAGGTGTAAGTATACATTTACAAGAGGTTTTAACCTCTGCTGAAATTTAAACAGGGCAAGTTTCAGAGCAGCATTAACCTTGGAGTGATAGTAGATATATGCAAATGAAACTTACTGACTTAACGCTGTAAAGTAGGTAAATGTCACTGTTTTCATTTTAAAGATGGTTGAATGACGCGATATAAACTACTTGCTCAAGGCCAAACACTAAGATAGTGGCAAAGATGGGATTTAAAATCAGGGAGGATTTGATTGCCAATATGAAGTTTTAATTTTTTAAGACACACTGAATGCCTTTTACAAAGGAAAATTTAATTTTCCTTTCTAAGCCTGCCACATAACAAGGCTTATTCCTGTGCTGTGATTCTGCGAATTCTTAAAAGCTCTGAAGTTTAGGACCAGTTCTGGTCAGAGAACTGATGTCTGAATTAGTTGAAAGTGACTGGAAATGTCCTTCGGGACAAAAGAATGTCTCTTATTCATCCAGCCTATTTTGAAATTAGGAAATCAGAGACTGATGAGCATACATAAGCAAAATCCCTCCAGTAGTCCTCTGCAGGCACTTGTACATGCTTTGGTGGGAGAATGGCAGACTATTTTAAAAACTAACAAAAGTTTTACTCAAGTATTAATTTTGACATTACTTGATATTTAGAGGGATAATTTTATCTTGTAAATCATCTCATCTGACTTTAGAATAATCCTTGTATTAATGGCCTCTAATGCTGTGTCATCTGCAGCATCATGCTTTGTCCATCTTTTGTATAGGTTCTGAAAGATTGTTCTGTGCATTGCCTCTCCTGGAGTTATTACTATTTGATTTGAGCAGAGCATTTAGTCAGAAGTCTCCAGATGATAAATTAACGTGCTCGACCATTCTTTATTATGTCAAATGTAAAGATGAATCTATCTGTAAAGAGATGAGGACATTTTTTTTAATTGTATAGGCTTATTGTAATATGGAAATGAAACACTACTATCTTCAAATTTAAAGCCTGGAAAGTTCTTAAATCAATTTCTTTTGACAGCCTACAACATAGAATTTTTCTTTTATGTTAACTTAAGATTTTGGACTGATGCATTCTTAGATTCAAATGTTTAATATTTTGATGGGCTCTCGTTATTTTTTTGCATTTGTGGCATGCAGTTGCTCAATACATTGTACCTCAAAGTATTTCTGAATATCTCATCGAGCATTATTTCATGTAGATATTTTCAATATACAGTTACATTAACAGTACACACCCAAATTCTGCTCTGTGTGTAGGTTGCATATATTGCGTTCTGCAAATGGTAAGTCAGAGTGGATCACAGACCGTGGGGTAACATTTATCAGAGCTCTATATTGGCAGTTGTGCTCAGCAGCCTTTGGGATAAACTGAGCTTTGTCCCTCTGCATTGTTTGAGTTGAGACATTAGTTCAGGTAGATTTCACTGACCTTTCCCAGTTAAAGAATAGTCTATGATTATCCAGAGAACAGCAGATTTGTGTGTCTAATTATAATAAGATTTGATAGGGTTAGCAAAATGGATTTAATTCAGATAAGAAATTTTCTCCTCAAGAAACGGCCATGGTGCCCTTTTCAGGCCAGCAATCTTAGCAGAATACTATCGTCACTTTCTCCGTTACGTGTGCAGGATCATTGCTTATTCTATCTCACGCCACATTACTTCTTCCTTTTTTTTTTCCCTTTGATTTTCACAGGGTAATCAGGAAGCTACAGCACCTCCTGACACAATGGCACAGCCTTACGCCTCCGCCCAGTTTGCTCCACCTCAGAACGGTATCCCTGCAGAATACACAGCCCCACATCCTCACCCAGCTCCAGACTACACAGGCCAAACCACTGTTCCAGAGCACACATTAAACATGTACCCTCCTGCTCAGACGCACTCGGAACAGAGCGCAGCCGACACAAATGCACAAACTGTCTCCGGCACAGCCACAGTAAGTCAAGGTTTCAGCTCTTTCTAAAGCAGTGTGTTTCAAGTTACGTGTGTGTTTATTGATAAGATGTATTCTTATGTAACGCACAGTTTTGTACTTCATTTGTGTTAGGATTACTCATCATTTCAAGGTTGAAAGTCCATCAAAGTTTATTGTTGAACTTGGAGAATATAATTTGACACCTTTTGGAACCTCTTAGTAAGTGTGGGAGCTTTGGAGAGTCTGTACTTTCATTTCCTATGGTATTAGACAGACAGAATGATTAATAGCAAGCCCATGAATCATATAGTAAAGTTTGACTAAGTCCAATGTGGAAAAACATTGCAAAAGAGTGTTTGTAAGCATCCGTCTGGGAAAAAAACAAAACCCCAAGCCAGACTCATTTTGTTATTTTTAATAACCACTGGTTTTTTGACACTTAGAAGTTGTTTTTCATAGAGGCGTTCATTGAATGATACTGTATTGATATTACTTGCGGAACTGCGTGAATGATGATGATGAAGAGCGTGTCTGTAATGCTGTGTTTTCCAGAGAGCTTATTTGTGCAGCCGTTACCCAAGTTGTGTGTGGATCTGTGCTCAACAGAGCAGAAATGGTAGACTTTCCTTCTATTTGATTTATGTATGAAGTTCTGAAGCATCATGAATTATGCAAGAGCCTGCTTGGATGGCCCACCTCGTAATTTAAGTCACAAATTTCACACGTTGATAGTTTAGTGCTTCTGCCTTAATTCTAGATTGGGACCCAACATACCCAGTGCCAACAGCTGGCAGACTTCTGAGCCATCAACCGCCTGCATCACATGTGTGAGGTGTAGCAGAGATCAGACAGCACACTACAATTTGAGCGTGCCCTTGAAACGTCTCCGCTAGCTGTCCTCCTCCTTGCCTCAGCCATGCTCCGCACCTCATCTTACCTCCCCTTCCTCCCCTGGCAGATATCCAACCTGAAAAGTTCCATGCATTAGGGCAAGAGGAAAGGGAAGGCATTTTCCCTTAAATTAATTGTTCTGAAGATTTATGTTAATTGCCATGTCACTAATTTCTTTATAGGGATATGAACAAGAAAGAAAAGCAATAGCTAAAACACAAAAGAATATTCCTTGCTGCTATCATGGAGATGCCTTTGTGAATTAGCTACACTGTTTTGTGAGTTACACCATAAAATGCTTAAGTCCTTTTATTTTTGACTGGATAACTTTTTACGGCCCTGATTGGCCCTTTGCTCTAGCAGCGTGACAAAGTTTAAGTTGAAGAGCATCCTGTTTACTTAAATCTGATAGTATTCTCTGCAGCTCTAGAGTGTCTCCTCTTATTTAGCTCTGTGCCAAGTCAACTTCCTTGTTCTTTCCAGCTTTTTCAGTTTTCTTCCATGATCATTTCTGATTGTTGTCAAACTCTTGCCATATGCCACGGTCATTGGTTTAGAGCAGGAACCCTAAGCTGAATATTCCAGAAGGGACTGGATATTGACTAAAAATACAGCCTTTCCTTCTATCTCTGTCTCATTCTTTTTATATTCTGCTGTTTTACTTGCTCTTTTGACCACTGCTGCACGACGAACAGTCCACTGTGATGCCCAGCTCAGCCTTTTTGTATTTGGAAATGGTGGGTCTGTTTGCCGCTCAGCTCTGGAGTAAAAGACTGTCAGTGCAAAAGTCAGTGGTTAAACACCTGTCGACGTGAGCGGGACAAGAGCTCATCCCTCATCACTTATTGCTTTCAATTTATTGTGTTTCCTCACCCTGTTTTGATTTTTCAGTTTGAAGAAGCGTTAGTCTCTTTATCAGAAAAGTCAGGTATGCATTTTTCCAACATCCTCCATAGCATAACCTGATGAAAAGAAACAATTTGGATTGCCCTTGTCTTCTTCAGGTGCTCTGTTCAATCCCAGCTCTAGCAAATCCAGTGATTTCCCTTGAAAGTTTCCTGCTTCCGATGTACTGAGAGGCTTTATTGTTACTTCCTTTTGTATCCTTTGCTATCTGCTATTCATACTTCTTTTTGTTTTCCTAATATCCAACTTACATTTTACCTGTCATGCACTTTTTCCCTCTGGTTCTACTTGGAGTGAATTTCCATTGTCTGAAGGATAACACTTCAATTCCACTAACTTTTTGTATTTGGGGAATATAGTATAGTTATTTTCCGTTCTTATTATGGAGCCTTTTCTTGCTTTCCTGTTTCCTTTCATACAAAGGAATGCGCATGACTTTTTGAAGTAGCTCCCACACTGTTTATAAAGAATCAGATTTCCTTACTTTTGACTTCAGGGTATTTTTGAGAAAGTTTTGTTTTGGTTTTTAAAAAGATGTTTTTTCTAAATTGCGATGTTATATTGAAAGTTGTGGATACTATCCCTCCCTGGAGAACAATGGATTGAAAATACAAGTTTACAAGAAGTGTCTGTCTGTGGATGTGCGTTGTTCAAAGTAACATTGATGTTTAATATATTACCAGTTAGTTTTTCAAATTTACAGTCAAATAGTGTTTGCACAATTTAATTATGGGTACCTAGAACTGAAAATCTGTAATGCTGTGTCTCATTAGCATGGCACTTAACACGCTGTAGGGACACTATAAATAGGCACGTGCAGACGGATCCCAGGCAGATTTGACGTGGGCTGTGTGATATTATCAGGGTTCAGCTCTGGATATCTCTCTGTAGGTTTGATAATATATGTTTTTATTATGAAATAGAGCTTCAGTGTGTCAACATGGTAACTCCATGTGGTCTGTATTGTTGAAGGAAAAAAAATTGTGTTTCTTTCCAGTTCCTGCTAGCTTTCTGAATAGTTGGTTTCCAGTCTTAAAGAATTCTAAGTGGAATTGATGTGGGGACATAGTGGCATTTGGTTTGTAGGTTGCACTGTTTTTGCATAGTTTTCTTTCAGTAAGCTGCTGTATTACATGCGTTTAGAAGAAGAATAGTGAATCATTCACAAAAGAAGTGTTGTGATTAATGTAGATTAGACAGGCTATTGGAGGCAGACCAGTTTTTGAATTTTCTTATTCATGTGCGTATTTATGTATGGGTGAAGCTGGATACACCACTAAAAATGGATCTGAAAATTTTGAAATATGAAACTAAGAAACTGCAGGGCAATTACCTAATTCGTAGAGCTACTACCAGAAGTGACTTAATCTCATCCATGAAGGATTTAGTCCATACTGAGGCTAGACACATACTCTGGCTTTCTCTGTGTGTCCCAGTTTCTTTCTTTTTGTCTGAAAGAATCATAAGCTGAAGCTAGAGCTCATGTTGGGTCTAGTGCAACCGAAAACCCAATAAAGACAAAAAGAAAAAGGTTCTGTGCAACTTCTCTTGAATCCCTTACTGCAATGCAGAGTGGAATCCTGGCCCAGCTGGAACCTCTGTCAGTGTCCCCATTAGCTGCAAATTGAAGAAGATTCCAATCATCAGTTTTATTACAGCGCTGCAGTTTTGTGCACAGTAGAGTGCTATTAAGATAGGAATGCTGTAGACTTGATTTCCTTATGAGTAGAATCTATAGGCTCTAGTAAAGGGTTCCTGTGTTGTCTTTGGCCATTCAGAGCCTTTTAAAATGGGTGTAGAGTACTGCCAAGCCAGACAGACAGTGCTTTAAACCAACTTTGAGTCGGTGCTGAACGTTAATGAATACAGCCTTACAGAATATACAGTATTTTCTATATGCTGTGAGAGCAGAAAACTTTGAGAGAGTGTATGCTTTTCTTTCATTAAAACTAAAATATTTTGTTGAGAGCTTAACATGAAGGGATTCTTTTTTTTCGTCTTGAATTTTACTTTTTATAACAAAAGATTGCTTTCGTACCTTGAGCTTCTCCAGGGAGCACACACAATATCTGAATATAATGCTCTGGGTGTCTTTTATCATTTGTAGCACTGACTTTCTGTGGAATTCCAATTGGCTTAGGCATCTACTGTGTCAAAAACCATGCCATTTTCCTGACACTTCTCTCTTAGTTTAGTTCCAAAGTTCTTTTCAGTTAAAAACAAACATTTTATTGCTAGCTTTTGGTCGAATTGACTAACAAGCACTTTGGAAATTGCAGTTAAGAAGTACGGAATGTTCTGATATTGTTAAGATTTTACTTTTCTGCATCTTATGCTTAACTAATTAAAATATAATTTAGTGGACATTCATTTAGCAGTGAAGATGAGGAATTAGAAATACTCTTGTGCTTCCAAAAAGTGTATTTCCTAGTGAAATTTTTTTGATCTATTATTTTGATATAGTAGTGTAAAACAGCATTCTGTTAGGGTAATTATTGGATGTAAGAGGTGCTTAGATTGTATGTATAGGGATCACTAACTTTGTGTTTTGATGCAGGAAACAGGAAACAACATACAGGATGGAAGGGAAGTAAATGTTGAAAGACAGGACGATTTAGCTGAAATAAAGAGTCATCTGTAGGTAACAAAATACTGTCAAAAGTTACTTTGAGTCTTCTCTGAATAATATGGATTTCATCTTTTTGGATCAATATGTTTGTTTAATCAAGGAAGTAGTCCATCTGAGTATATGCATAGTCAATACTCATCCAGTACTGGGTTGTTGAAGTGCTGGTAGACTTTTGGAGTTGCATAGCATCAAACGTGCTTTTAGTCATTAAAGAAAGTAGTAAATTGCTTCTTTCAAGAAGGATGGATCAACGATAAATGTGTTAGAAACTTATGGTAAAAGTAACATGTCTGACGATTTTGCAGAGTGGTTTGGAGTGTTATGTTAAATAGCTACATATTTGAAAGAATTTTAAAGACATTTGATCATTTTATGAAATATGAAATCACCTTTTACCTATGTACATATATTTATGCAAATATATTGTACATATATAGTTCTGAGAGTAAAACTTGTTCAATTTTTGCCTATGGTTTTTATGCATGACTTTTGTTGATGTCAGTGGGAGATGAGTATGTAAATAAAAAGCACATTAAATGGTAATAGTTTAACAGATAATAGTAAAGTAAATGTTTCTGGTGTTTCCTGTTCTAAGTGTGTTACACTATTAGTGGAAGTAAATATCATGGTATGGTAAAAACTGAGTTTTTAATAATGCTTTGTTGTTTTGTGTATGGGTGTGTATATAAAAAAATATTCTGCACGAAACCTAATTCTACTTTTGCATTAGAGAAAACTTCAGGTGGTTGTGGAGTCTCTCTGCCTTGAGCTTCATCAGATTTCGCAAGCTGAAAAGCCCAGAGAAATTGTATGCTTGGATAGGAGTCCTCGAGGGAAAAGGCAGCGTGCTTGGAGGAGCGTTGGCGCTGCAGTGCGCAGTGCTGTTCTGTCGAAGGGCCTCTGAGTCAGTACCAGCATGGCACTGGGGACGCAGTGCTGCTGAAGTCCTGGAGAAGACATGTAGTGCAGAGGTGTGGGTGGTCTGTGATCGTTGAAGATACTGTGGTATTTTTTGCGTAACTCCTCTGTTAGGACTAAATTTCAGCTTGGTTACTACCAAAAGTTCTCCTGTAGCATCCACTGAACTTGATACTCTTCTGTGTGAAAAGAATTGATGTACTAGAAGTCTGTTGTTACAGTTGCCCTGCTTTTCCTTGAAATTTTTATATTCTTTGAGATCTAATGGTTTGTAAGTTTGGCGTTTTCTTTTCTTGGTGTTAATTTGGTCTGTGCATTCTTCAGTAATGCTGCAGAGGCCGTCTCTTCATCTAGGGATTTGGGAAGGCTTGATGGTGCTCTGGACTGAAAAATTATTTATCATGTTGAACTTGGTTGTTTTGGGGAAGAGAAGGATATACCATCTTTGTGTGTGGTTGGTTTGGGGTTTTGTTTGGGTTTTTTTTTTTTACTGATTTCTCTGTTGCACTTTTTAATTTTGGGTAAGAAAACTCTCACTTGCAAGCATTTGTAGTGCAGTGCTTTAACAAGTTGTCTAAGCCTGCAGGTGAGCAGATTGTTACTACACTTCTCTGCAGCAAATTTCTGGGTTTTATTCACTCTTTTTCCTGCTGTGTTCTTTATGTAAGTTAGTGGTGTGATTAATTTTTTCTTCTATTTTTTTTTTTCTTTCTTTTCTCCCTAACACTTAGTTCTCTTTCTCTCCTTGTATTTTATTCCTGGTCTGTCCATCTCCTGGTGATGTTGGGTATATTAGCTATTTCAAGAAATTCTATTCCGTATTAAACAGTGGGCTGTACACTACGTGGGGTAGAGGTGCCTATCAGTTGTTTTTGCTCTTACAACAGTGTTGCTGAAGTAGAGATGTTTAAGCCAAAGTTCTCTGTAATTTGCTGGTTCATCTTGTAACTGTGGCTGTGCCTGTTAGCCTTGAGGTAAACTTCCTTGAAGTGCAACATACCAAGGATGTGCACGGTGAGTGGGACACACTTCCGTGCTGCTGAGCTCAGCTGGTGCTGTCCATGTCTCTCAATATTCTGCTTTTGCTGAGTAGGTTTTCATAGCGCGCCTGGAACGTGGATCCTTCAACTACATCAGCAGCAAAAGGAAGGCTAGGGACAACGTGGGGCCGCTGCTGAATGAGGAGGGTGTCCTGGTGACGGAGGATGCGGAGAAGGCAGAGCTAATGAATGCCTTCTTTGCTTCAGTCTTCAGTGCTAAGACT
>Ga0181612_133234_pt1 | contig 13493 bp, 9 predicted proteins | sample HoacroProtozoa21_FD_119630 | JGI IMG/M metagenome (GOLD analysis project Ga0181612, IMG submission 119630) | Hoatzin crop microbial communities from Cojedes, Venezuel. Combined Assembly of Gp0051906, Gp0051904, Gp0051908 | reverse complement strand
TAACAGCTTGCTGCTGCCAAGGGAATGCTTCTGCTTCCCAGACCTCCAATTTGGGTAGTACTTCTCCCTCCTTCCCACCTGCACTGTCACTTGGCACTGTCTCAGTCAGGCAGTTCAGATCACTAAACCATAAGAAAAACCACCTTCCTTCCTTCTCAGGATTTTGGCTTACTCTTTCTCTCACCTTATTCCCTCCAGCTAAGTCTGTTCTCTGGTTGGACCACCAGCTTCAGCCTCAGCATGTTTGCCTGTGCATTGGATCTGTACTGAATTCCCATCCAAACTGAGGGAGGAAGGGTGGATGGTTGCTGGCCTGAAGTCTAGGAGCAGCTGTTAGGGGGGCAATATTGCATTAATGGATCTTCCTTTATTAAATCTCATGATTCAGAGGGTCTGAATCAATCTGTTTGATGCTGCCATTGTGACTTCGGGTGCCTAAAGAAAAATCAAACACAGACTCTGAGATTTTATTTAATCCTCTCAATCAGATCATGCTTGAGCACAAAGGTACTTTACAAAAGAAAGCTGTTTAGTAAAAAGTGCTATTGCTAAATTTTATGTGGAGACATCCCCATGTGCTGTTGTTACGAGATTCTCTTCAGGTTCCGACCTCTTTTAATCTCATCCTTTGAGCCTTAACCAGCTTTTGCAAACACAGGCCAATGCATCTATGCCAGAGTGGACACACAGAGGCATGTTCCAGCTGCTGTTAGGTTATAGCAACTTCTAGTGTTGCGAGGATTCACACATCCAAATCACAAACAGAAAATCTGAACTAAGTGTCCTTAGCTGCTCTGTCCTTCAGGTACCGTTAAGGTGTTGAATTCAATAAAGGGCTACAAAAACAGCTTAATCTCAAGAAAAATCTGTTTTACAGGGAGACTGGTAGACAGAATAGATTGAAATTCTGTAAAGAAAAGGTCAGAGGAGCTCTTGGCATGAGACACGTGTAACTGTATGGGGAAGAGATTCCCAACAGACTGTCCTTTGTGCCTGCAGTGGCAGAGCAGGATTCAGTGGCTGGAAGCTAAAGCTAGAGGGTCACCATTGCTCCTTCCCCCTGCCTCAGCACCGCAGAGGAATCAGTGTTCAGGGTGTGTTTGCAGGACCCCCCCGCTGTGCCATACCCAGAGTGACACAGGGTGGCTGAAGACAGGGAAAGGGAACCTCAGGACCATCTGATTCATAAAGGGCTACCCTAAAGCCTGGGTGGTCCCAGCCTTGGAGTGTTACTTCTAGAGCACTCAGAGACCCCACGCACATCCTCAAGAACCACCGCATGGATGTCCTCACATATTTTTGTGCCATACCTGAAAAAAATTAGGTACTTCTCAATACGTGATTTTTCCTGTCACCCTGATCCCTTGATCAGCTACCGCTGTCACTCTCATCCCTCCCCTTGTCTTTCCCCTTCACTCGCCTGTAGTATTACCTTCCCCTGATCCATGCCTCTGGGAGAGACATCTCTGTGCATACTTGTTTATGAGGCTGGTAGCATTTCACAGGAGGTGGAAGAGAAATTGCAGCAGTAAAACACAAGTCTTCCCTCCACTGGTGAGAGGAAGCCAGAATAAAAGAAGATATGGGGTTGTTTGCTTGTTTTCATGTAAGGGGATCCTTATAGCATGGTAGATCAGGGACATCTGTCACAGGCTGACTAATCTGCTAGTGACTGTAATGGCAAGAAAGGGAAGATACTCTGTCTCAAGAGAGAGAGATGAGGGTTTAAGGGAGAGAGAAGGAAGTTATCTGAAAGACAAGGAAATTAAGAGGGGGAGGGAGGAGAGAAGAGCTGAAGATTTCAAGGAGATGCAGAGGCATGTTTGCTAAAAGCTGGAACACCTGCTGGAGGCACTCTCATATACCTTGGTAGATGCAGGGGGAGCAGTGGATATTGTCTACATTGTAGTTCAGTAAAGCTTTCAACACTGTCTCCCATAAGATCCTAATAGAGAAGTTGATGAAGTATGGTCTGAACGACCAGACAGTGAGGTAGATATTGAAAACTGATTGCATGGCTGTGCCCAGGGCGTGCTGGTCGGTAGCACAAAGTCTAGTGGGAGACCAACAACTAGTGGTGCCCTCGGGCTCAATACTGGGTCAAATTATCTCTTCATTTTCAAGGCACTTTTTACCTCAGGGACATGAATTCTCACTCGCCACAATACACCACACCTTGTTAATATGTAATATGAACAGATCACAAATAATATTTTCTAAATACTGCTAAGAGTCTTCCACAGTTTTGCAAGGAAGATAAGAAATTTGACAAGTTTTCATAAAAACACCATTCTGTCTAGTTGATCTACCTGTACCATATTCTATTAATAAAGACCATCATGAAGTGCTTTCCTACTCAGCTCAACAGTGTTATCATTGTGGTTTAATGCATTTATACAGCAGCAACATAGGTATTTGCATTTTATTTCCATTTTAACATGAAAGCCTGAGTCAAGGACTGTACCATTTCCACTGTTTCTTCAGTGTTGCATATGGCACACTAGTCTTATCAGAAAACAAGAGACACTGGAGTTGATATTGTGAAGCACCTCCTATAACAGAGCATTTTAAAAATCTCTCTTTCATGTGGTTCTCAGCAGCACTTCACATGTAAAGAGCTTGAGCTAACCCTCGACACTGTTGTTGCAGGAAGGAAAAGATGTTCTTGCTCTTGGAGGCTTTAAGAACTCCCTGCAGACGGAATCATCTTTGCCTGCTGTATTTGTACATCCTCTAGCATAACAGAAGCACATTTTGAGACAAACATCTTCAGCAGTGATATAACTTAAACCTATTGTGGAGTGAGAGGTAGCCCTGCCAGAGTAACATTCATTTGCACATTATTTTTACCCCGGTGAGTCTACAGGGAATTGGAGCTGTAAGGGTTTCTGCTGATTGCAACCATATTTTAGTTTCTCTTCAACAGAAAAAAGGTGAAGCATCCTACCAGTAGAACCCTAATTTTGTAAATCCATCCAGGATGCCAGATTCAGAGAAGTAAACTGATTAATGCAAAGTATAAGACTGTACATTTCTACAAGGTCTGTTTTTGAGTTGGAGTTTGATACAGAAAATGTTTCTGTAACTGGCATTTCTCAGCTAAGGCATTTGTATTTTTCTTCTTTTAAGGGTCTGTACCAGCTCAATGCTGTGGAGACACAGTGGCCATTACCGCCGGACCTGCAGATGGCCAGCACCCATCCTCACCACCAGCTGGACTAGAAGGGCTGACCAGGTTGTTCGGCATCCATGGAGCTAAACAAAAACCCCTTTACCTATTCTGTCAATTCAGATTCACAAACGAGATTCTTCAACAGTTACTTTTCAGACAGTGAGTCTCCATGGTGGATCTGGAATACAGAGTTTACTATTCATGTCCCCAGTTAAAAAGTATGGGGAGCATTAGAGGTTAGAGATCTAGAAGACCCTCTTTCTGTGTAGAGCTAGGGAACCCTCTGAAATCACATCCCTTATTAGTTTGGAACTTGTATGTTAAATCTGGCATAGATACACTTTCTCTGTTTGTTTTTAATGTATCAAATGTGACAAATCAGTATTTTTAACTCATTGCCTAGTAGTATCATTTCCCCAGGGAAGGCTTTTAACATTCCTTCCAGCCAAGAAAAAAAGTGACCTTTTGAACCAGGGCTTCAAACTATTCGGAGCACTGACAACAAAACTACACATTCATAGAGCTCGGTGAAGCCTACTACAGGCAAGTTTTGTTGCAGCGATCCATCTAGAGTAATCACATGGACTCACACGGAGTTTCTGTGGTCTCTTTAGTGCCAATAATAACTACAAAATTCTGTGTGCTACCACTACTGAAGTTTCAATAATATAAAAAATCTTTGAAGCTTTAGAAAATGTAAAGCTTCTACTTTGGCCAGCTTTTTAATGTTGGGGTTTTTTTTATCACTGTAAACCAGCCAGAATTAAACGTAGAGTTCTGGGGCACCAGTACCATGGAAGACAATAATTCCATGCTGCTTTGTTCTCTGTCATGGACGCAACATCCATATGTATCTGGAAAATTAACAGGTTGAGTGGGTGGGGTTTTACAGAAGGCCTTAATTCTTCCTCTCTGTTTTCTTGCTTTATTTAAAAGCATGACTTTCGACTTGTGGACATGACCTTTATGTAAAGCCAACAGAAACTCTTTAACAACAGCGTGATGCAAAAAAGCAAACTTCATGTCCTCTGACTCCTAAAAAAATACAACTGAAAACTTATATGGAGTCTCATGGACAGAAAACAAATTGAAGGCAGTCATTAATTTCTTATGAAGGAACCAAACATGAAAAGAGCTTACATGAACATGTAATGAGTCGCTTAAAGAACTAGATTATAAACTGATTTGTTCTGTAGAAAAGAAATTTTAGTCACAGATTTGGGTATCTCGTATAAAATATTAGGCTCCACATAAAATACCAATGGTGACCTCAGCCAAATCTAGTATTAATTTTCCTCCTCTGTCACAAATAAACTTTTTTTCTCATATACCTCATTCTCTATGAAAGAGTTGAAGGCGGGAGAAGCTGAGAAGATATCATCTCTCTAGCCTGGTCCCAAACCAGATCCCAAATTTACTCTGCCATCTATGTCAATCTACCTTCCAGACTTGATCATTACGTGAAATCAAATGCAAAAGTTTCATTTTCTTGATCTCAGGCAAAAACATATATCAAATCTTTTTCCTCAGAACTCAGTAACACTTTCTTGTTTTTCAAAACAGAGATACTGAAGGATGAAGCTTGCCTTTGATCCAAACCAAAACCAGAAATTCCCTTGGCATCTGGGAAAATGGCTCAGTCATCTATCTGGAGTCACATTTTCTGTTCTCTCTTCTTTTCCCTTGTAAGAAATCTCACTCTTAGGAACCAGATAACAGAGAAGCGACAGAGTTAGGTTTCAGCAGCCCCACAGCAGCTTTGGAGTCTGTTTCTTCCCTCAGAGAGGCATTGATCTGACCTTGTGTGTAGACATCTAAATCCGTTAGCAAGACAAAGCATACAGGCACCTCTAATGTCAGCATTTCCTATGGTTACTGTAAGCATTTTTCTTTGCTTTCCTTCATTTCCTACACTCATTCCAAACCCCAACTGGAAATACCTGAATCTCCACTTTCCTGTAGAGCAATTGCTGGCTTCTAAGCTAGAAGTGTCAGTGCCAGTCCAGGAGCCAAGCAAGGGACAGAGATGGTGGGAGTGTTACCATTGCACAAACCACACTCGTGAATCTCTGAGAACCTGCTCTGTGGCTCTAAACTGGGTATTTGCTAAATGGTGCTACAAACACACTTTTACAAGAATGTTTATGTAGTTAGGACTAAAACCAAACATTTCACAGGATAAGACAAACAATCTAACCTTAAAATAGTTTAATCTTAAATAAATAGGAATCTAATTCTCTTAGTTTGTGGCCAGAGTCAAGATGACTATCAATGACAAGATAGAAATGGCACTGAGTGATTTTCTGCTATGAAATCAGAAAATATATATTTCATGTACCTGGCTCCTCTCAAAATAAATGGGATGAAATACTGCAGAAAAAAACCTGAGCAGTCCAGCCTTCAAGGATGAGAAATAAGCTTATCAACAACTGATGATGTGAAAGGAGCACACATCTTACAGCGTGTTAAATTTTTACAATTCACTTGCAAATTCCCTTTTGTTGTCCTGGGATGACAAATCCCAGGATCTGCATTGCTTCAAAATCTGTGTCTTTCTCCATTTGTTTGGGGTTTATTTAGCTTCATCACCTACCATAAGAAGAAAAAGTCATCACAATCTCTCCAACTTCCATTTACGATATACTTAGAATTTTAATGCTTTCTGTGCATGAAGGCATGGAGATCTTGTGAGTAAAGCTTGAACCTGTAACACTTCCATCCTTATTGTTTTCCATAACTACAAAAGAGTAGTGACTATTTGCCAAAAAGTGCAGCTATCCCACCACTCAACCTCTGGTTTTCCACAGTCCTGACCTCCAAAAGAGAAGTCCTGCCTCTGTGTACAGGAGTTGAATGTCACGGTAAAAGTAGCAGGCATACTCTAATCCAGACTCTGTGCCACAGCTGAAGTTACTTAATTGGATACTTGAAAGAGGTATACTTTTCATATGGTCCCAGAAATTGTTAGTATTTAAAACAGAAATCCTTTCAGACTAGTTTGCATAGCAACTCTTAATGACAGATGCTTGAGTCTGAACTCAGCTGTAACTAGTGGTTGCTGCACCGGCTTGAATAGGCATGAGAAAAGAGATGGAAATCATGCATTTGTATGAAAAAGACATGACTGAGTATATTAATTAGAAGCAGAAAGCAAGAAATACTTCGGAACAGACAAAATGGCCTTGTTTTTGTAGACAACTTAACGTGCTTTCAAATTCCTCAAAGCTTCTTTAACCCTGAGGTTATCCTGTTTCTCAGCAGAGATCACATTGTTTCTCATGTGTGTACAAAACATGGTTCACAACAGAGAAATGTCCACTGTGCGGTGAAGCTTAAAGAATGAGAAGCTGTCTGCTGAGCACGTGAACGCGGCAACCAAGCCTGCGAGCAGCATGGCAAGTCCATTCAGATAGAGCCTGTCCTGGCGTCTCATCGATGCTTTCTTGTACAAAAAGCCTTTAAGAAAAGGAACACTTCAGAGTGCTGTCCACACCCACAAACAGATGTAGAAGTGGAAAGCTAATACAGCAGTTGGCTATGATAAACTCTCCAGAGAGATTTTGTAACCCACAATTGGCTGGGATAATCCCAGCCATGTAGTTTGTCTCCCATGAAAACTGTTCGACCTCAGATTTGTTCTCAGAGCATGTGGCTGGTTTTTTTTTCCCATGTCCCTCCCTTGGGCATTCAGTGGAATACTTCTGTTTACTAGTGTTTCAGCCATTGCAAGAATAATATGAGGGTGTCAAAAATGTAATGTTATTCCAGGTTTACAGACTTAAATTAATGGCATTGTCGCTGGCATGTGATTAAAATAAAGATAATGTAAAAACTTCAACGGATGTTACCAGATACTAAAACTCTCTTAGAAAGGGAGACCTCACAATTTGTTGGAGATTTTCAGAGAAGGTGTGTTTATAGAAGAGTCTCCATTTTATGTTTAGAGTGGTCACGTTTTGAACAGTCTCAGATTTGTTGGAGTTCTGTCCAATGCAACAGTAGGTACACTTCAAAGCAGAAGTCCTGATTCTCTGTGAATAGACATCACATAGTAGCAAAGTGATGCAGCATTTGCTATCTTTAATCCTGTGAAAGGAGGACACCCAACTTGTTAGTTCATCACCTCATGTTCTAATAATAACAATACTTCAACACTTTTCTGATTTTACGATGCACTCAAAACCATGAAACTGTCAAAAAATAATTCAGCAAAGAGTTCTTGGACAGTAGCTGAATCCTAAGAAGTTTCCCAGAAGAATCCTTCTGACCCTAAATTGTGTTATTATCTCAAGGAATCATACATAGTCAATCAAGCTGATGAGTTTTACAGTATCTCATTTTCTTACTCCAAACCCTATGTTCATACGTGAATCACACATTGACAATAGTGCAAATACCAGTTTAAAGGTGCTCTGTAGAGACTACACTTCATGATGAAAACCATTAGTATGAAATCAAGATCATAGAGTTGGGAATATTCCTTCTGAAAACTGTATTATTTTGCATAGTCCCAAAGCCCATAATTCATCTCCAGGTGGCAAGTATTCAAAGGCAAAGCTAGAAGGGGTAAGCAAGGGAAGAAGTAGGTCTACATTGTTGTCTAACTATTTTGACATCAGAAAACTACTACATTTTTGACAGATACTAAGGGATGCTTATTCCAAGTTGTGTGTATGATTCACATGCACAGGAGTTCACAGTATCAACTGTGGTATTGGATTTTAGAAGCTGTAATAATTCTGATAGAAAACAAAAATACATGATCTCTGCCAACGAGTTCTTGGAAAATAAACCACATGTGTATAACTTGTGAAACAAGGAGGCAGAGTTTCCGTTAAATCAGCTTGTCTGAAACATCTATGATTTTTGTTTGGCACTCAGCAAGTATGTTAGCGTGTAGAGAGGCAACAGACAAACCAAGTGGCCGCTGAGAGGTTAAGGTCCTCCTGCTGAAACTCCATTTCAGGTGAACAGCTAGTCAAAAACATGATGTATAAATGCTTCATAGTATTCTTCGATGCTGGGAGTAAGATGGACCTGAATCACCATAAATTGTCCCACAAGGATGAATTTCAATCATATTAACATGTTCAGTATCCCAGCCATGCTTTGAATCTGCTTTGGGCCTGCTAGCATATGAATATGAATAATAAAAGCAACAGCAGCTACATTTGCAACTTGCTGGTCTGTACTCAGGATTGTTACCATATGATCTATGTCTGTTCAGAACAGGAAAAAGACCTCTCTTTACATTGCCAGTGGAATACTCTGGCACATCTCTCTTCATTCCTCCCTCTCACTGCATTTGAAAAGGAGTTTATCACTGGAGGTACTATTCAATGCAGTGAGGCTGAAGTGTTTTCTAGACAACAAAGAAGTGAGGCAGAAAGCTTTGTCCTTTCCAAAATGCAGAAACTCAACACATATTGGGAATATTACTAAATTAAAACTTGAAAACCTGGTAAATTTCCACTTTTGTACTGAGCAGCCTTCCTTTAATGTGCAAAACCTAAGGAAACAATAACAATACAAGGAAAAAAGAGCGAGAAATGCAGTATTTTGTGATACTGTCCACAGTATTATATGACGTGTCTTACAATAATATAACAAATCATTTGGGATCTTATCTGGAGTGTATTCTTCATCTGTGCATCTTTCTAAACTGCTCTTATTGCAAATTGTTTTTCTTTCAGTGGTCATTCATCAGATGGTCTTTTGTTATCTGAAGGCTAAGTAAACAGGAGAGAAAACAAGCAGCCCAAGCTATTGCATGTCACCAGGCAATGTCTTACTGCCACCTTGTGTTGAGCAAAAAATATGAATAGCTTGTATTTCACAGACATGTAAATAATTAAAAAAAAAACTGTTCAGAAATAAACAAGAAGGAAAGATTTCAGAAAGGTATGGGTGAATACGTGAATACATATATAACATTATAAAAATGGTTTAAGAGTTCGTAAAAACACGAAAATACTTAATTTTGATTTCAGATTTGTTTTCACAAGCAAGTGGCAAACATCCACTAATGGTTAACAGCCTTTTGGCTGTTAAAAGCTGAAAAAAGGTCCATGTTTTTTCCTGGGGAAAAATAATGGACATTTATGATTTTATTCCCCATGTAGATTTTTTTTTTTACAGTTACATCATGAATAATGGGGTTTCTTGAGAAGCTTGAAAGATTTTTATCTACTCTTGTGCTATTTTTCAAACATTGCAAACAACACTTTTCACACATCGGTACATCCAAGTAATGAAAAATTCCTACAGTGCTGTAGCTTCTTACAGTTCAGAATAAATCCTCATGCTGCAGACAGCTTTGCCACCCACCAGATAAATCATACATGATGACAGGATTGGTCCTTGCACTTTACTGACTTACAAAATCATAGTTAAAGAAAATCTCCAGAGAGATTAGTTTTCCTTGTGAAGCAATCACTGCATAGCAACACATATACACACACGCACACAGACAAACCCAAGAGATGGCAAACTTATCTGCAGTAAATATTTGACCTTGCAGAACGATGATAAAAGAACATAGTTAATCAAGTATATATTAAAGATGCTACCACTACTACAGGTTTCCCCTCTATCCTACATTACTAGATAATGCTGTCCCTACAGCGATGCCTCACTGAAGACCACCCTTTATGTTTTAAATCCATTGTTTTCAACTTGTAGTTCGCAGGCACCTCTCAGTCCTGTGGACTCTTTCTAAGATGCCTGCATAACCAGGTTTTTTTTAAAAAAAGAGCACATTTTTAAAAGATCATGTATCATTTGCGATTAACTATATATGCAAAGTTTTCAAAGGGCTTTACTGCTCCATTGGCCAAAATTTAAATATCCATAAACTGAAAGAGGTAGGAAAGCACTAAATTAAAGCTCAGACTTGATCTCAAAACTTTGGAGGCCACTCACAATTGCAACATTTTCTTTAGGACACCACATACTTTTAACTTCAAACCTGCAGAAACCAGTAAAATGGTACTATCAGCTTTACTGCTTAGTATGATGCCAAGCACCAGTCATATACAGCTTGAGGCTTTTCAAGGTTGGTGTGCTAACATGGCCTTGGACTTCTTTAGTACAGTAGATAACATGATCATTAGACAAGTGTTCAGTAAATCAGAAAGCATCTTGGGGTGGTAATATTGATGAGTGAGAAGTGGTTCAACTAATTCTATCATCATCAAAGGGTTCATATGAGCATTATGAAATGGTAATGGACTAAAGCTATGGAAGTTTCACCTCTCAGAAAGTCAGTGCCCTTGATGCCATTAGTCCTAGCACAAAAGAACAGAAGTTCTATGGCTTCATGCAGTATGATAAATGGATGAACTAGTTACTTAAATCTGTATGGATGATAAAGGCTCTTTTCAGACATTTACAATTGTTGCTAACCCCAAGTCATTAAAGTGAGCTTCTTTAATGTACTTGATGGAGGCACAATGTTGTCTCTCGAGGGTTCATTGACTTCAGTCACTGCAGTCTGTCCTGAAGGAAGTATGTGCACGGTTGGTGAAAGTGCTTCTACAGCAACAAAAAAAAACTAAAATAAACCAATAATAATTAAATACATATAATATGAATTACCACTTAACTTTTTATGTCTATAACTACAATAATTCTTCCCCCTCCCACAACAACTCCTTGTTCATTATAAGAAACTTTAATCTGCTACTATTATTTCTACCAGAAAAAGCTGTGCTTTAGGCAGTCATAGGAACATATTAACAAGGTCTAGACGTAGTGAGCTGCAGAAGATGTTATGGCACAGCCTGAGAGGCCCAAAACAGGGGATTGCTTCATATCCAGGCGAACAATGCAAGTCACACTGCCTGTGACTGCTGAACTAAGATTCAAAAAAAAAAAAAAAAAAAAAGGATAGTTCAAACACAGGAATAGAGATAAGAGAATCAGAAAAGTGGCAGAATACACATTATTTGTGCCCCAAATCGTCCTTTCTGTTAAAAACTTTTCTAAGAGAGGAATTTTCAAACCTCAGTACTCCTAGTCTTGAGTAATCTCTTATAGTGCCTATGGTGGGCTCCCAGTAGATTCCACAGCAATGCTTCTGCTGCCCCAAGCCCTCCTTTCTTCCTAGCCAACTCTTTCCTCAGGAGTCCTTCAAGCTTTGGCTACAGGGTCCTATCATCCTGTCTCAGTTCTGCTGGTCAAGGAGAGGTTAGAAGGCAGCTCCTCTTACTACTGCTGTATTTATTGCTGGCCTTGCCTTGTTTCATTTCAGTTCAGTTCAGTTCCTAATTTTTCTTCTCTGCTCTTTACCTTCCCCTTTTGCTACAAAAAGAAGCAGCAAGACATACCCCTTTTTCAGTCCCAAAAGCACTCAAGGTCACTTCAATCAGATACCCCTCCAGGCCATAAGCAAAAAAGATAACAGTAAAAGAGAGTTTGTCAGACTTTGTTACCCAAGACAGCTTCTATTCTGTCACACTTTAAGTCTCAGATGATTGTAGGGATCCAGAATATGGTAACATGTTTCTATGAATCTCTCCCAGTCTACACAACCTACTCCACATACACATTCACAGAAGTGCCTCATGGTCTCATTCTAGATCCTGCAAAAAACACATTTGTGGTTAGTGTGCCTGCCTGTAAACACAAAGCTCTGTGAAGCCAAATACGACGAAGTAATCAGACATTCGTGCATTCAAATCTCTTTAAGAGTAATGGAGAAGCAACTTAGCTGGTCTCTTCTGTTGCAGCATTGTCAAATTACCAGTGCTTGTCCAGGCTGAAGAAGTCCCTGTCTTCCATATTGCAGGGAGAAAACCCATCCATATCCACAGGTGAAATACCGATCAATATCAAGGCTGCACAGTATGGACTGGGATTATAAATCCACAGGAAACCTAACTGCTGGCATCTGATCCCAGCAAATGCTTGACTGTGTCACAGTCTTGAAGGCATTCAGCTAGAAAAACCTGTCTGGAAGACCCAGCATGTGAACTATGCCTTTGATGATCTTTGAATCAGGGTTGTTTGATGGCAGCCACTGGTGACTTTCAGCAGAGTAGTATTTTCTCCTACTTCTGTCTGTAAAACCAGAAGGTTAAAAGTCATTCATTTCATTATGAGAATGAGGTTCAGCTTCTTTTTCCTACAAGAATTTGAAGGAGTTCTTTGTTAAATTCTTAATTCCTTGCTCAGGGTTTGTGACTGAAATAGCTCTATATTGTTTTAACTTGCCCATGATACAGAAAATGCAAGAGAAAATGTATGCTCACACAGCAGCCCATTGTACTGTGCGGATCTACCCACACCATCATGGACAATGGCTGCTCAGCTGCCAGTATTTAACAATAAACAAACATCAACAAATAAAAATGTTTGACAATAAATTTAATTACTGTTGGGTAGGAGAAGGAGTTGGTTTTTGTCTTGCATAACACCAATTAAGAACTTGCTCAGGAAGAACAGTCAGTATTTCAAGCAGAGGAGCTATGCAAGTAAATCATTGATGGAAAGAGAGCCCTACATCTGGGACAGAGGATAAAAGGGAGCTAGCAGCCAGGCGGATGCAAAATGATAGCTGTTTAAACCACATTTCTGACTGCTGTGGCCAATGGTTTGATATCTCTGAGGAGCAAACAGGCAGCTATTTGTGGGTGGGACACAGAAAAACAGAAAAGATCAGCATATTATTATTTCTATTGCGACCAGACTGTTCCTGTCCAACTTCTATAATAGTTCATTAGAAACTGCCAGTGTTTACCCCATCCAATCATCCGGTTATACAGGCCCTACTTTCCTCTTAAAGCTTTAATGAATTTTAAAATGTTTGAAAGAGCATTTCCCTCTGGCTTACCAAGATAAAATAAGATATAAACAGTCCCCTTGTGCACGGTACATCCTCTGCTCAGTAGTGCTCCCAAAATGGCTTATTCCCCTATCCTCCCAGGCAATTTATTTGCCCCCGGACACTCCTAGCTCCTGACTTGCTGAAAAAAGCATGTGGTGAAGTGCACAAAAGCCTCATGCCTTATGAGAAGGACCATTCCCCCACTTTGTCCAGGAGCAAGAATAAAGCTACCAAAGAGGGTACTTCTTAGCACCAAATACTGTGAGGAGGCTTTGCAGCAATGGAGGATGGTATCTCCTGACTCTGATACTTCCCTTGCGCACTGCCTCCATCCATGACAGAGCACGCGTCTCATCTGCAGCAGCCGTTCTGTGAATGCTTCCAGCCCTGGACTATATGGTGGCTTTGAGCAACACAGTCTAGTAGAAGATGTCCCTGATCATGGCAGGGGGTTGGAACTAGATGATCTTTATCATCCCTTACAACCCAAACCAT
>Ga0181612_109674_pt1 | contig 13494 bp, 8 predicted proteins | sample HoacroProtozoa21_FD_119630 | JGI IMG/M metagenome (GOLD analysis project Ga0181612, IMG submission 119630) | Hoatzin crop microbial communities from Cojedes, Venezuel. Combined Assembly of Gp0051906, Gp0051904, Gp0051908 | reverse complement strand
TTCAAGACCCGCCTGGACAATGTCCTGTGCAGCCTGCTGTAGGTGACCCTGCTTCAGCAGGAGGGTTGGACTAGATGACCCACAGAGGTCCCTTCCAACCCCTACTATTCTGTGATTCTGTGATTCTGTGATTCTGTGAATACAAGAATGGTTGAGAGGATGTGGGCTAAAAATCTTTCAGTCAAAGAAGTGATAGTTATGGAAATCCTACTGCTGTAGAGAGAGGAATTTAGACTACAAACACCATCTGAGAGTATAAATATGGAGCTACTGGTGCAACAAACAAATTGTATTTATTCCTACTTCCTACCTTTTGTGATATAATTGTATTGATTTAAAGGAAAACAGACATGAATTTTATGAAGCGCATAGTAAAGAAATCATGTATGTTTCCCAAAGTGCTAAATTTCAAGGAACTAATATTTTCCAAGGAGTGTTCCAAGCCCATATCATACTCTTAACATTCTGCATCACAGTGTTTGTGTTGTGACCTTTACCTCAGCAGACACATGTGTGAAAATATATGTATCTGGACAACGGTTTAATGGTTGAAAGGCTGAAAAGGCTGCTATGTAAATTACTTTAGATAAAGCCTGCAATAAATTTTACACTTTCATTTAAACCAGATTTGATTTCTAACACTGTGTTTAGACATTATCCCCCTGCCTGAAGGCAAACCCCAAACCAGTTCTGCCAACTTTTGACACAATTCAAATGTACACAGGGTAAAAATCCTATCTGGATTGGGAGTCAATAGGAAATAAAGCTGAAAAACTTGGGAATCCTTTATTGCATTTTTCAGCCTCCTTGGGTTGCTTTTGTGTGATCATACATTGCAGATTTCCTAATAAAATTTAGGCAAAGTGAGTTCTTGTCATAGTGAGAATAAAATTATCTCACAGGGACAATATTGGCAAAGAATTAAAAAAATGGAAGACTGAGAGAAAAAGTCTGCCTTCAGTTATCCCCAGGCATTCCTGAGGGGACTTTGTGGAACTGCCAACAACAAATCAGGGTTAAATTTCACATTTTTTATGTATGTGAAGAGAAATTCATTTATGTAGTTTATGTGAAGAATATATACGTCAAGCATGTGGAAGTTATGCATGGGATACTCAGAACTCTAATAAAGTTGTCAAACAGACTTGCTTTATTTGCTAACCTGGACTTAAATATGTACCTTTTCTTTTGCTTTAAGGTTAGAGAGTACTCAAAAAAGATTGAACTGTATCAGCAGAAAATGCTTAATCTAACCATCAGAGTGGAGAAGATGGAGAAGACCAGTGTATCTTACACGGAACTGGACTTCCAGTTACTGAAAGTGGAAATCGTTGACCTAGAGAGACTGGTCACTAAGCTGAAATCCAGCCTTGTTGGAAGCAATGTCATCGTTGAGCAAATATATTTGGAGGTATTGCCACAGTCTTCATTAGCCACAGAGGCTTCAAATACATAGATAGTCTAATCTCTCTTTAGTGTTTAGGTTGAAGAAATGTAGCCTGTCTCTACTGCAACCAGTGGAATTATTTTAGCATTTCATCAGCATAAATTAAAAGAAAGCTTGACCTTAAATGTATTAACATCTTTTTCCTTGATATAGAGCATAGAAAAGGAAAGAAACCTCAAAATAAATGAGGACCGCTTTATTTTTGCCAACTATCTGTCTGAAAGTTAACAGTTTTGCATAGCATTAAGCACATGAGCTGATTTAATTATTATAATAAATATTAATTTATAGACCCCCAAGCTTGAAAACCTCTGTGCTTTAACTTAGACAATCATAAAATTAACTTCTGGTTGCTAGGGCAGTGGCCCAATCAATATGAAATCAAGAAGTGGGAAAGACTATCACCTTCCCAGCAGACTATAAATCACATTATTAAAATTGTAATTAATCACTCACCTAGAGAGAATAGTTACTTCAGATGGAAAGTGAAACATAATTTTCTCCATTGTCCTCTAGATTATCAAGTAGGTGACTGAGAACATTATATATCTTTGCAAATAAAATTTCCAGATACTTTTGTAAGGCTGGAATAAGTACTTTTTATATATAATAGCTAGTGCTTGCTTGAGACTTACTGGATATTTTTATATTACATATAAAGTAACACTATATTTTTTGCATTATGGAATACAACTGAGTGTTAAAGCATTTTCTTGTGGTCACATACCTCTGCTAGAAAGGTAAAGTTCAGGCTAGTAGGATAAGGTTTATTCTTAGGGATATTTATTAAAACTTGTTGTGTTGCAGCTTCTATGTTATGATCAACCCTGCCTGCAAATATCTGTAAAATAAAGTTGACAGAAATTTAAACATGTTCTCTTTTTTTCCTCTAGATCTCAAATCTGACTATACTGGTAAATGAACTAGAATCACTGGACAAAAACAATATCCTTGAAATTCGTCGACAAATTGTGTCTCTCCAGAATCGATTGAAAGAGTGTGAAGAGAGCACAAACAAAACTACAGTACCCCCTTATTTCCCACCAGGTAAGCATTTCACTTTTATATCAGATAAGAAGCCACATAATAGATGGGTAGGACAGCAAATGCACAGATTTCTCTTTCTTAATATTAAATACAATTGTAATGATACTACTTAGCTCTTGAAAAATTGAGGAGACAGCTCCTAATGTTTCATCAGTGGGTTCAAAAGGAAAATGAGGGCAGGAAACAAACACTTCCAAACACAGTAGCTGTTTTCAGCTGCAAAAAAGTTGCAATTTTCTTCTCACCTGCAGTGTGAAAAGGGAGTCTCTAACCCCCTTCTCTTTTTCAAAACAATTGCCCTTTTTTTTGTGGGAAACTATGCTTTTTTCTGATCACATTTGATTTTTTATAGTTCCGTTGAAAGTGACCTGTGTGATGGTAATTTTACTCTAGCACTGCTTGGGAAATGTATGAGCAACAGTTGGCGTACTGAGGCTCTTGGCATGCAAGCTCCGGAAGGTAGCTTTGCATGAAGATTACTTTTGCTTCACAGGCAAAAGATTCTTCTAAATCAGAAGGTCAAGAACCTTGGGGGGAACTTCTGGCTCAAGGAAATAAGTGGGAGCTTTATTACTGATTTCAGCAGAACTAGGATTTTACTATTTTCTTAGCTAAGAAAGGCTATGTTCTGGGGCTCAGATCAGTGGTTTCCAGAGTGCAGTTTGTATAAAAGTGTCAACAGTCACAGGGCATGTGGTAATTAGTTTACAACTGGAATAATTTTTGTCTTGATGGTGTGTTCAGTTTGAAAAATCACATTGTGAGTGGTGTCTGAGACATTTTAAGAGTCAGATAAGATACACTGGAACAAACCATTTAGGAAACACTATTTCTTGCTATGCCAGGTCAAGCATCCCACTTGCTAACGGGCAGGAAGGTTTATCAAACTGTGTTGATCTCCTGAGTGTTTTATACACAGGGGGTTCGTTCTGACAGAGTATTGTAGGAAAGAAAGTGCTCTGTTGTATACAACACCTAGGGGAAGGGTCCTGCTTTTTCACATTAGCAATTAGCCAGAGGAACTCATAAAAAAGGAGGAGTGGTATTCTACTTGCAAGGAGCACAGATTTGCACCCACCATCATTTACCTCTCCTCACCTGTGTGCCAGCTAGTTCAAGCGTCTTGTTGGAAATGTGAGAGGCAGAAATGCAATCTTCCCTTTGGGTCAGCAGCCTTTCCTATTGCGATCTCCTCGGGACTTTATGGCGGTGCAGGCAGCTGCTGCACTTCTCTGGCAGCATGCACGAGTAACACTTTGTCTAGGGGATCAGGTAGCAGAGAAATCTGAAACAAAAACCTGCATTGCAAAATCTCAAGGCCCTTCTCTGCTCCTTAAGAAAGGGCTTCAAGTGTTTCAACGAAAAAAAATAGCAATGTTTTAAAAATATTTGAAGGGCATCTCATTGATTTATTGAGGGTGACGGTGTGTGGAAAGAAACAGCCTCTTTCTCTTCAAGCCTACAGCAAGCTTTTGTTTTGGTGAGAAAGTACTGAGCTCTGGAACAAGAATACCGTGTCCTTCCATGAGTGATGGAGGAAGGGGCTGCTTTTACACCTGGGTGGTTGGCATGAGCATTTGTGGCACACAGGAGCTTTCACAGAGTGGGAAAGGGAGGTCTGGGCTTCACAGTGCAGCCGCATGCGGGGGTAGGGAAGTCATATCTAGAGCAGGATGATAGCTCTGGGACGGGTAAATGTAACTGCAGAGCACTGTGACTGCAACAGAATTATTTAGCATTGTTTCTCAGGGCACGGTGGGGACAGAGTTCATCTGGACCGAAATTGTACTGCTTTAGCATTGCTTTATTCCTGACTGGTGTGCCAGCTAGCTCAGGCACCTTTGCATGTCGCTGTATTGTGTGGGAACCACGCAGCAGAAAGTAACCTAGAAGTCCAAAACCCCAGGTGCTATGAACAATAATAGCTCCATTGGCTTCAAGAGAATTGCCACCACTGACTTCAGCTGAGGACATCCTCTGGTGTTGTCTGTGAGCTTATCTTCTGCCCACAGCAACAGGAATGCCAGAGGGGTTAGAGGAAGTGTGTGCATGTATTGTCGTGGTCACCATTAGGGTGAGGGTAGTCTCTGAGGCTGGCACGAGGAACTGGCAGAGCAACTGCGGACGGCTGGCAAGTTTCCTGCGTGTTGAGAGATGCCAGCTGTACAGATAACCTAGGTCTTACATAGGCTCAGATCCCTGCTAATCACAGAATTGTAGAATTATTTGGGTTGAAAAAGACCCTGAAGATCATTGAGTCCAACTGTTAACCTGACACTGTCAAGTCCACCACTACACCATCCACACAGGACTGGCACATTTTGACTTTGTGTGCCTGGCAGTGAGCAAGTTTTCTCTGGGCAGAGAACTTTGCAGAGCAATTACATGTCCTGCAGACTGTAAATGAAAACAAGTAGTAGCAGGAAGATGTTATTGCTTGGGGAGATGGAGTAAGTATGTGAAAGAGCTGAATTTTCCAGATGGTCATTTTGGGGGCTTTGCATGGATGCTCACACCTAGGCCTCTGAAGCTCTCTAGCACTCATTTATGCATTTGAACACAATTTCCATACGTTTTCTCTGCAAGCCTGAATGCCTTGAATTCCTGCCAAACCATTTGGCCTTGCCCTGCTTTTAGTTCATATTATATTTATAATGTTTGTGTTAAACTGACTCTTTGTCCTGTTTTCAGACTGTGTTTTCTTTACCCCCTTCATCTCCTCTCCTGCATATTTTGGGAAGGCAACATGAACCAGAGAGAGCTTGGCTAATCCCCAAGCTGTCTAAGACCATGAGTCTAAAGGCAAGTTTAATTAAAGCTTCTTGCTTCTCAGTGCTGTAGTACGCAGCCCCTCTGACTCTGTCCCCCAAGGCTTTTGCTGCTGTATTTCTCAGAGCGAGCAGGCCTGTTCTCCATCAGCACAGCAGAAAGAAATTGCTGGTCTGCATTTGCCTTTCTCTCCAACTGGAGAGGTGGGTGCCTCAGTGTCTGAGATGGGGCTCAGTAAATATATAGTCAGTCATCCTCCTCATCATCACTGGCTTCCCTACCTGCAGCAGTTCCTGGCTTCTCTCCCCTCACCACTCTAGTGAGAAGAAGTATTTTTCCACTCTAGTGGGAAAAAGTTTTTCTTTTGCGCTGATCTCATCTGGCTGCATCAGGGCAGGCATAGAGAGAAAAGACGCCGGGATGGTTCTTTGAGGACTCTGTAGCAGATTCTTTGTCACATCTCACTGAAGTGACCTGAGAGAGGCAGCAGGAAGAAGTGAGTCAGATGAAACTCTCAAAGGCAAAAAGAGAAAGAAAAGGAAAAAAAAGCAAAGCTTTTTCTTTTTTCGTGGCTTTTATACATTTAGAAACTAAGGATTTCAAGTTATTGGTGAATAGGTCTCAGTAGGAGGAAGATCTGGTGCAGCCTGATGCTGAAACTCAGGCATTCCTGTTGGAGTCTTATAGTGATTTCACTTCCACCTTGTGTTTTACCTTCTACATACCCATGACGTCTGTGTTTTTTGAGTGTTTTGGGTTGTGTTTTGAAATAGATGCATCCTTACACAAATAGAGAGACATGCCTACAAGGCACCTTGAAAGAGCTGGCCAGTGCCTCCTCTTCAGGACTGCCTGAAAAGCCCCTGGAGACACATGCATGTCTCCATGGGCAAGAGAGGGAGCTTAGCTGAGGCACCTGAATTTTAAGTTGCCTGAAGGTAGGTCAGATGCACTCCAACCCTCCACCTTATCCTCTGTTAGATACTGACAGCATAAGTCTTCTCTGACGCAGCTGTCAGCTTGTGTGAGTGCCCTGTGATACTGGTGAAGACTGAGGTGTCTGTGTGGGTCTTCCTATGTCAATGAGACAGTAGGAGCAAAGATGAGCCTTTCTCTGAGCAGCTCTGTCTCCAATGTCTCAAGCCATAGTAATGTAGATAACAGTTCACACATCTGGATGCAGTGGTCTGTCTGATGGGAGAGGAGTGTGCACATCTGGTGCTTGGGAGTAGGTGTAAGCATGTAGCACCAGCCTGCTCCTGGTCTCTGTGCCCCTCAAGGGAGCTCCTTTTAATGTGTGTCCCACCTTGTGATCTTCAGCTGCGTAGGTGAACTGCGGTTCCTTCACTTCTGTGATCAGATGTAGCTGCTGGAGTTTTTCTGGAACTTGTATGGTTGGATTGAGAAGGTGACATGCTTCATGAGTGCTTCAGAGTGAAGTGGGTGAAGCGAGACCTGACGGGATGCATCTCATGCTCAGTTCTGCAGCCCATCGGCCAAGCAAGTTAGGATCCCCTCAGTCCTGGCAACTAAGTTCCAGCTCCTTTTCTCATGAATCAGAAAGATTAGTAAACAACTCAGCTGAGATACTGGTCCTTTATGCAGGGAGAAGAAGTATGTTTGTATGTACCTGTGTTAGTCCTCCTTTCGACTATTTGCTATATAAGCATGAACAAAGGCAGGCAAAAATACCAGGACGTCATTTATCAGTGGCCCAAAACAGTGGAGAAAGGAGTCAAAAACTTGAAAGTTTGCATAATGCATATGGATTTATTTCAAGTACCTTCTAATATTTACAAAATTACATGACACTTTGTTTCCTTTGTGCATTTTTTTTCACCACAAATTCGAACAGGGAGGGAAGCTTAGATTAAATAAACAACAATGAATTCTTCTGAACCTGTGCAGAAGACAGATCACCCTCTGACTACCACAGATTTTTCTGTGTAAAAAAAATAATAATAATTCTGTGAGAGTTTTCAAGGAAATCAAAATCAAGCACACACTCTGTAGAAACCTCAGACAATTTTTGATGTCGTTAAAACGGAACACGCTTCTAACTTTATTTTAATAATTCATTGTTTCATAAATAAAAACCAAACAAGTGTTCAGCAGAGAGATCTCTTTAAGGGAAGAAATAATAATTTATTATTTCTTTTGTAAAAAAGGTCTCTCTGCTGAACACACGTTTGTATTTTATTTATGAAACAATGTATGAATTATTAAAATAAATCTGGAATGGTGTTCTGCTTAATGACATGAAAAATTAGTTGAGGTCGCATATAGATGAGCTTAGCAGTGCTTCACTACCTGCAACCTTCTGTGCTATATTTTTCTAAACAAATCAAGAGTTTTAGAGCATTTAATAACCATTTAATTCTGAGATAAGTTTATTGTGATTTAAGAACAGTAATATATTCAATATGTCACCAGCTTGAAAGAAGCCCTCACGCCAGAGGTAACAACGCATAATGGGGATATAAGAAAAAAAACAATTCAGATTGATTTATGGAGTTGGCAGGCTGCAAGCTGTTTTGCACTGTCTGCCTTAGCTTTCTTCCTCTGCATGAGCTGAGGTATAAGCACCTCCAAACGTTGGCATCTGAGCCAAGTGCTGAGGCCATGTTACTGGCCGTGCTACGTGCCACATCCAGAGATCAGCCTGGCCAGCCATACAGCAGCGCCTTCCTTGTGTGCTATATTTGGAAATGAGGTTTCTGCTCCAGGGCCTCATCCTTTGTAAAGCACTTAAATGCATGCTTAAATGCTCATCTGCTCCGAGCCAGGAATGCCAATTCGCTGCGATTCTTGGTGGCACGGAGGGAAGCAGTGTTCGACCAGGGTCATCCCATATTTCAGCCGTGAGAATCCCAGGATGCAAAAGGGACTTGGGGAGGAGACTGGGTTGTTCACAACTTGTGTGACCCTCTTTGCCATGAGCTGGGCACTCTGTGATGCAGAGCTACTCCCATGGCCAATACTGACCCCAAGTAATTTGCCAAAGTGGCCAGGGGACACGAGGATTTAGATCAGCATAGTGCTATAAATTTAGTATAAAGCTGGTCCCCACCTTCCTTATAGATGTTGAGAGGAGGCTGCAGAGTCATATGTCCCCCAAGTCACTAGCGCAAGAGAGTACAAGACTGTAAGGGATGAAGATGTTATGTAGTGGAAGGAGAGAAATACTGCATTTTGAGAGAGGAGGAGATATGGAGAACTTCGCTGCCCAAACCGACTTTATACATCAGCACTAATGTTACCCTCTTGCTTGGACATTTCTAACATTCAGGCCACAGGTTTCCTTGTCCCAGAGGCAGAGCACCTTCCCCCTAGGCAAAGCAGATCAGAAAAATAGTTCTCTGCATTTGCAACAGCCCATTTTTCACCAAATGTCTCCCAGTCTTTTTCCAAAGATAGTACTTCAGACTTGTCTACTTCTGCATTTCTCTCTATCTGTGGGATGAGACTAGGATGTCTGTGACCACAAGATACCTCCTAGGCTTTTTCTGGCAGTGGCTTTAGGAGCTTTCAGCTCAGCTCCGTAAGTATTGTCTGGCCTTGCTTAGGGATAGCCAGCTTTGAAGGCAAAAGGTAAATTTTCTCCGTGTTATTTCTCTTTCTTCTTTGAATGAAAACATAAGTTATTTCCACGTTGAACATTCCTTCATATGACTGAGTTTGTGAATAGCCATTCTTTTCATAAAGGCGGTAAGGAATTGTGGCATAGTACCCATGCAAAGTATTCAAACCTCAAAAAATAAGTGACTTTCACCACTGGTGCCATAGCTGGTGGTGCATGGAGTTCTGTGCTGAGGGAGGTATTATTAACATCTAACAGTTGTGGCCGTTAATTTATCCATTAATTGACACATGAGACTTGGGGCTATTCATACTATATCCCATCTTTAATAAAGGTGGCTGTCTAGTTGCTAGAGCACCCCACTGAACTGGGAAGCATCGGAGTATCCCTAAGCTTGTGCACTGGTGTCAGTCACTTGACATCTCGGCTTCCATTACGTCAGGTGAACATATCCTCACAATGAAAAATCTAGGACTCTTTTGTGTCAGTAAGGCAAAAAGCTAATGCTTAAACTTGGAAAAAAGCATGCCAGTTTTTGCCAATGGTGGGGCCCATGGTCATTCATGAGTTGAGGATTTTTTCCACCAGTGACTTACATTATTGAGAATTTATCAGGAAACCAGAATGTCACTGCCATTCACCATGAGCAAAGGAAAGTATTTCTTGTATCTAAATTCATTTGGACTTTTTTGTTCCAAAGAATGTTTGTCACAATAGAATGTTCATTTTGCTTCCTTGTTTGTTCCTGGTAAGCGTGGAAAAAAATCTACTCAGCTCAGCAGCGCATCTTAAAAAATGTTCTGTAGGTGCAAAAAGCCAAAGATTTTGGATTTTGGGTAGCAAAATTTAAAAAAAAAAAAAGAGGACTTTTCCAGTATCCTGAAAATGGCTTCATAGTTAATACGTGGAAAACAGCTGTTCTGGTTCAGCTTGAAGTCATATTCTCTTTAGAGTTGCCTCACATGAAAACTCAGAGTAGTATCAGTCTACATTTCTTAGGCTATGATTGTTACTGCCTGCAGATTTCTGTGAGGGCCTGAAGTGGAAGGCACCATGCGGCTGTGACACGCTGTTGTAAAGCTGTAATTCTGACAGCAGAATGCTAATCTGAAATGTGACGCTGGAAGTACTGCTGCTGCTCCTTCCTTCCCCTCCTCAGTGAAATACATAGAAATCAGATGCTCCTCTTTCTTTTTTTCCCCATCTCCCGTGCTCTCAGTTCCATTGAGGTAGAAAATAACCTAAAATACTTCTGAAATTGTATTTTCCGAGGGATTTCCTAGTGCATCAGGCTGTCATGCATCAAATGGGTAGAAGCAGAAATCTGTCCCTTGTCTGGAACAGCACAGTAAGCACGTCTTTTTTGCACACTAATCGTGATGTCCCTATCCCTGGGACTAACGGATCTCTCTGTCTTTTCTCCACCCCCACCCCACCAATAGCTATAATAATATTTACTCTTTTTTTTTTTAACTAACTTTCTGAGTCAGCTTGGAACACTTAGTGACATCCAGTTGCTGACCTTGGCCCAAAATGAGCCTTCTACACATGAAGCTATGCGTTTACGTCTGTGCTTTGCCACCAAGCTAATCCATAGTAAGCACACTCTGGAGGCTACAGTACGCAAAACTCTCTCTTAATGACATTTGGAAAAGCTAATTTTTCCTCTTTAATTGCAGGTAGCTGCATTCACCGTGGACTGCTGAATGTTAGCCAGCCCTATATTGTAAAGCTGAACTGGAGAGGAGCTTCCTACAAATATGGTTCCTGGGGTAGAGATTACTCTCCCTCTAATCCAGAGGAGGAAGTCTATTGGGTTGCACCACTGAACACAGATGGGAGATACTTGGAATACTACAGAATTTATAATTCCTTTGATAATTTGCTGCTGTTTAAACCGACGTATGAACGTAGAATAGTATATGGGGAAGGAAGTGGTGCTGCCCTTTATAATAATTTTTTGTACTATCAAGCTCATAGTTCAAATCAGATGGTGAAGCATGATTTTAAAACAAACACCGTGGTTTTGAGGAAGACGCTTCCAAATGCTGCTACCGGTAACCGTTTCTCTTATGCAGGTGTATCATGGCAAGACATAGATTTTGCCGTGGATGAAAGTGGGTTATGGGTAATATATTCAACAGAAAATAGCATGGGCAACATTGTGATTAGCAAACTCAATGAGACCACACTTGATGTGATAAATACTTGGCAGACAAGACAGTACAAGCCATCTGCCTCCAATGCTTTCATCTTATGTGGTGTTCTATACGCCACAAGGCCAGTGAGCACTAGGAAAGAAGAAATCTTCTACATGTATGACACGACAACTGGTCAAGAAGGAAGAATTAGTATCATTATGGATAAGAAGTTAGATACAATCCAGAGTATTGATTACAACCCCACAGATCAGAAATTGTATGTTTACAATGATGGTTACCTTCTAAGATACGATACGACCTTTCAGCCTTAGTATCTCAGTGACATAAGCGAGCAATAAAACTGGCAGCAACTGAAATGTGAGCTCCGATACGCCTTTAGACAATAGTAATGCCAGTTTCGGGTTCATCTGGTGTGATGTACTGTAGCTGTGGGTGTTTTATATATTACTTATTCTCTTTAAAGGAATTGCCCACTCTGGTCAGCAGTATTGCTGGCAGCAGTGTTTGGCAGTGCTGGGTTCTTTAGGTTTTGATTCATTTTTACTAGTGGTCGGTGCTTTAAATTGTCCTGCCTGTAAGGGCAGATTTACTGCCTAGATTTAGTGCATTTTGTTCACAGAAATTGACAGGCACAGCCTACCTACTGACCGAGAAGATCATTACCCGTGTGCATAACACAGGCAAGCCACCCAGAAACTGAGAGCAAATTTCCACTGATATTCATCAGAGTGAATTGAGGCCTCAGAGAGTTTAATCAAAGCATTAAATAGTATAGGAAGTAGACGTGATCGGAGGACAGCAACCTGTTGGTTTGGTTAGGTGGAAGCAGCAGTACCCGGCTCCAGGCTCCAGAAGAGAGGGTAGAAATGCACTTTACTGTTTGGAGTCCTACCACAGGGAGAGAAGAGATGGCACCAAGGCAGGGACAGAGCGCTCTGCCCTCGCCATCGCTGATGTACTGAGACAGCTGCACCAGGGCCGCACCGGTAGCTGTCTTGCTTCAGCCCGGCCACCTCCCAAGCTGCCACAGCGTCAGGCTGGCTTCCTGGAGCCACGCTGGGGGCAAAACTGGAAGCAAGGCTTTCACCAGCTTCTCTCTCTGCCACTCTGCTGCCCCTAGCAGCCCCCTGCACCTAGACCTGGCCTTATGAACAGTCTTACTGCAATCTAGCTATGTTTTCTGGTCACCATGACTCCATTTTCCCGGCAGCACAGTGCGAGAAACACTGTTTTCCTTTCCCCTGTGCTCTGGCAAGCAGATGCAAATCTTTCTGTTGACTTTATTGGCCCTGCGTAGCTCTTAGGTGTATATCATGCATTGCCACAGAATGACAGCCACGTTGTTTAATGTGCTTCTATTCAGCATTTTTGCCATTCTGTAATTAGCTTTCTAAAAGCCTTGTTAGTGTAGGGTCCCAATTGTTTGCTGGGTAATTCTGTCTTACAACAAGTTAAAAAGGTCTTGTGGAAAACACAAGTCTTGTCAAATTAGTTGGATATGTGATGTGTTTTTTTTAATGGGTGTTGCATAACAGCTTCTGAGTGTGTGCACTGTAACAACGTCTTGCCTTCATCATGTCAGAAAGCAGGCTGAAATATGGAAATTCAGAGATCTACAACAACAAAGAAAGCAGTTCACGTGGTTCATTTTCTTCTGTTACCTATGCAATTGTGTCTGTGCCTTCTGATAATCAATACATATGCAAATGATTGCTTCGGTTTTAATAAAAAAAATATTTCAGAGAATCTCAGCTGTGCTACAGAGTCATGTAAAGCTGCTTGTGACAAATTGGTAACTTCTGGGATGCAACTGGAAGCCAGGGCACCAAATGTTTGAAATAGGATCATTGCACTCGCCTGGGCTCTGTGTGCTCGAACAGCTCTGGGAACAACGCAGAGGTGTGAATCAGTATGTCAACAAGTGTGTGAGAGGAGCACAGAAATATGTTAGCTGGTTAGGGTAACGTTCCTCCACCAAGCTGAGATGTTACGAGACATCGGAGGCTGATGAACTGATGACACGTTTTGAAGCCAGGTGCTGCCACTTATCAGGTATCAGCATCTGTTTCTTGGAAACGTGTGAAATGAATCTGAAAGCCATGGAGGCGCTGGTGCAGTAATCTGATCAGTCAGCACAGGCAGGGCTGCCGTGTGTATAATCCGTAACAGCCCAAGTAAAGATTTGGCTCAGAAAGGAAGAAGAAAATACTGCATAAAATATTTTTTCCCTCTATATCTGTGTGTGTGTGATGCAAGGTGAGCAGCTCTCCACTTATTACCAAGAAATGCTGTCAGCATGGGCATTGAGGCTCCTCAGCTCACCACTGCTTAGGGAGGGAGATGATCTTAGCACGTGTGTTACTGATCCCGGGGAACTGACTGTGATTCTCAAGTCTTTCCTGGGGACAGGTCCTTGTGGTCTAGCCTTCTCCCCTGTGGAAAGAGCAGTTGGTCTGGACTGGAGGTGTCAATGGAGGAGGTGGCAATGC
>Ga0181612_106287_pt1 | contig 13494 bp, 7 predicted proteins | sample HoacroProtozoa21_FD_119630 | JGI IMG/M metagenome (GOLD analysis project Ga0181612, IMG submission 119630) | Hoatzin crop microbial communities from Cojedes, Venezuel. Combined Assembly of Gp0051906, Gp0051904, Gp0051908 | reverse complement strand
GCCGGGTCAAGAGTACTGCAGGCAACAGTTGGACGCTAGGCAGGCTGACGCAGCGTGAAATAACAATACGAAGTGTGACACACTGTGAAATGTCAGCAACAATTGCGGCAACCCAGCCAGCCCGCAAAACCCAGGCATTCTAGATGAGCATTTTAGGCATTGCTGACTTGAAAAACGTGGCACATGAATCTACCATTTCGGATTGGACTGAAGCTTTACATATCTGCAGGTTACTGCCACTTACGCTTTGCAGAAGATATATCTACAAGTTGCTGCCGCTTATCAGTGGAAATATTGGTCATGCAAAGAAAGAGAATGCGTTGGCTGTTCAAGGAACGCCTAGGGCAAATATTTTACGGATACAAATGCTGAGTGCAGACTGGAGGCAAGTCGGACAAAATCTGCCGAGCGTGTGAGCTGCGGCGAAGGATGACACGCCCGGAGGTTATGAAGTTGCATGTTCAGGGTGGATGTTCACAAGCTCTGCAAGCACAGCGTCTTGGAAGAGAGAGGGTAACTGTGCTGTAAAGGATGCATGCTTTCAGTTCAGTTTTTACAAGTTTTTACACAAAGAAACTGATTTTTAAACAATCTTTTAACTCTAAAGCGTAAGCCTTTAAAGCAGCGCAAGGGAGTCAGGCACACAAATCTCATTATTCTGAAAGCTGCTTAGAAACTTTAGCCCTTCGAGTCAACATACCACAATGCATTCAGAAGTACAGTTTCAAAGAGTTACAAATGCTTCTAACAATTAGCTAATTTAAAAAAAAAAATGAAGAAGAAAAAATAGGATTTAAAAGGATTTAAAAGGAAAGAATTACAGAGGGGTTATATGTTAAGAAGGAGGTAATTGCAAGGGATTGAGAGGGGTACAGTAGGAAGTGGATGTGGTTAAGGCATTTGCAAGATTAGTTGAAGAAAAGCCTGGTAAAACTGGAAGGAGGAAGCCAAATCCTTGGACAAATGAGTATGGTTTCTTTGATGTATTTGAAGCTGCATGATTTATACATATTCAGTATCTGGCCCGCGGACCTTAAGAATGATTGGGTAAAAATAGCAATGAAAGCTTATTAAAATACAATCAGAAAAAGTAGTATATAGTATTTGATGCATAAAAGGTTCTTATATTTTCAGAGATGAAATACCCAGTCCATCGTTCCCAACAGCTGCAGGAATTTCAACCTAAGGGGTCTTAGGGAATTAAGCAACTTAACAGTAATGGAAGCTGTGACTTGCTATGCAAGCTGGTTTATTGAAAACAAAAATTGTCACAGTTTTTGTTACTGCTTTAGAGATGGATTGTGAGTGTGAAACTCATTTTCAAATGTTTCCTTAAAGGACCAGGATGATATGAATGTTAAAACTGGGGGGGCGCAGGTGGAGGTCATGAGGAAGGCTCTAGCATGCAAATGATACTGACTCTAATTAGTGCAGATACACCTTTTGAAATTCCTGCAGGTTTTTTGTATCTACAGAAAACATATTAAAACTCCTGGGTAAGTTAGGTGTGTGCATGCGTGCTTGAGGTCTCAACTTCTTCCAGAATGAAGAGGGTGTGAGGAGGTGCACCACCCCATAGGCGCTCTGGTAGCAGACGGGAGCAGTCTGTGCTAGACACCGAGCAAACACGGGGCAACGATACACAGCAAACAGCGAACAAAGCAAAAAGACAGCAGAGGAAGGTAAATAAAGAGCTGAACCAGTACATCACAACAGTACCCAGACTTCGTACTCCCTTGCTGTGCTGCAGATCTCCTGGGATATTTGTTTGTTACTGAAATTTCAAAACCAGAAGGCAAGAGAAGCTCCATCCTGACGTTAAGCAGACTCATTTCTAAGATGAGTCTTATTTCATTTTCATTGCTTCAGTGAGCCAGTGCCATGTTCAGAGCACTGTCAGCATTGAGGAAGGATAGACAAGCACAGAGAGTTTCACGGTCGTAAAAACAAATGCTGTCAGCAGGATACATAAAATAATGTATTGAATCTGAAACATGACATCACAGGAGAATGAAGAAAACCAGATGCATCTGCTAAGCATTTCTGGACAGATCGATCTACGTAATGCCGTTCTCCAGCAATGTAACTTTATTTTTAAAGTTGGATAGGACAGTGCTTCAGATCTGGCATAATCAGCAACAGACACCAGATATTTATTATGTCAAAAGAAACAAAAAAAAGCACCATCTTTTCTACCTCGGGACAAAACTCCTCAGAATGATCAGCCCCAGAACCCCTGAGCTTATCCGTGATGGAAAGCTGGGCGTGTTCAGGCAGCCACGTGAAAATCTGCCAGCTTGATTTCTGCTGCTTGTTTAGAGTCAGCACATTTAATACAAGGGCTGTTGTAACGAAGGCATGTGCTGCTGTGTGGAGGTGAGGAACCTCAAAGTCATAAACGTGGGCAGGGTGCAGGTATTTGTTAAGGACTTTGCCCATCAGATGTTCTTGAACCATAAAAGCCATTTACTGAATGCATCTGCCTATTCTTTGCCTTTCATACCAGGTCTCAGGATTCATCAGGGGCAGACTTGTATTACCCTAAAGTGCTGGAGGCTTGTTAGATCACTGTAGGAAGCTTCTCCCACGCCTGCAAGTAACAGGGAGAAGGCTGAGACACCAGAAGCTTTCAAAAGGTCTGGCTTTTTCTTAGTCTACATGGTCAGTGTAGATGCTGATGCTATTGCTGGTCCTCTTCATGCACCATGGGACAGGGTAAAACGCTTGCCTTCATAATGGAGATTATTGTGGATAATTGAACAGAGAGAGTCGTTTAACTGTACCCAGATAATTGACCAGGAAACTGGAAATCCTGGTATCAAGGTTGGAGCCTGATAAGGAACTTAAACTGTATGAAACAATATTTTTTTTGAGGGAGAGGAAACAATGACAGACTAACAAAAGGGCAGTAGCAGGAAAGGAAGGATTTGGTGAAAGCTTTGAATGATCAAAGAGGACCCCATTATCAGATGAAGCAATTTCTGGGAGGCATACAATGAACAATTTTAATTCTTCAACGACAAATCCAGATGTGCGGCCACTAATAAAAACATAAAATCTCTTTTTAAGATAATTGCATGCATTTTACGTGTACTATATGCACTTACCCTTTCAGAGAGTCAAAGTTATTGATCAATTCTGCCTAAGATAATAGCAGATCTCTGCAATAGCTACTTGTTTAATTTACTTCTGTAGGTATTACAAGCCAAATTATGGCTAGCAGAGTCTAAAATCCAGATTCTTGAATGTAGGGAATTTTTAAATTAACTTGACTAATACATTTTCTGAATAACAATTTTGTGTTGTTCTGCTGTGTACAGGGCAATAACGCTCAGAGTTTAAAGCCTATATAATCTACACAAAGAACTTCCCTCTTCAGTGCCCTTTTGTCTCTGTCTCATCAAGCCGATATGCAAACAGTAGTTAACTCCAAGAACTGTAACTTTCACCAAGAGTTTACAACCTGCTCAGCTACTTCAGGCTGAGGCATTTGAGAGGCTGGTCAGAAAAAAGCGGTGAAAATTTAGTAGCTTAGTTGGTGTTGTACATGATGGGGAATGACTAGGTCAGAGAGCATTTTGGTGTCTTCACATTGCTACCACCACAAAACCTGTCTGAACCGAATGATGAAGCACAAGAAGGGGTAACCCCCAAAGCAATAGGACAAATATGCTCTAATATCTCAGTAACCGTACTCTGTCCCACACCATCAAGCTTATTTTGGTATCTTACTTAATGCATAGCATTGGGAAGCCCATCACTGTTAAAAACACTTGTACAAATCCAGTCCATCCACCAGCTCTGAATTCAGCTGCATGACTGAAACCCAGGCAGAGCCTACCTGCCTTAGTGCACACTGTTGCCGCATATGCTTATGGGACTCTGAGATAACAGCCAGAAACGTGGGCCATGATGAAAGAGAGTCCCTCTCCTATGGTGAAGTCCAGAATCGCAGCAGGGGACCTTGGTGGAAGAGCAATGCGAATTGTGACAGCTTACACTCACTTGGAATATTATTAATATCACAGCACCAGCCTGTGCTCATTTTTTACCCGTCAAAATGGAATAATTTTATTGCCTATCTGTGGGTTCATCCTGAAACATTAAGCACAGAACAGTGGGTTTTCACACTTTCACAGCACTGGCTATGGAATGTGATACATCCATGTGTACTTTGCTGCAGGTGCACTAACATCTAAGAAAATCTGCTTCCCTGCTTCGAATGTGAGCTAAAGCATAAGATGACTTCTCAAATACAGTATGTAGACGTGAGGCATCATGTCAATGCAGGTGTCGGCTGACCCACAACCTCACATTTGAAGGGTAGGTACATCTTAAATCAGGCAAAACTCATGGTTGATACTGATTTGACTATTTCTCAAATGAAATTAAGAAAGAAGTTTTTCAATATGGATTTTTTAATGTGTTGGTATCAAGCATTTATGAGTAGCATTTCCTGCTTTAGTCATCAGCTCACATAGGGAAGGAAAATCAGTATGTGAAAAATCTACATCTTATTTACATTTGTAATATTACATAATTCTGAATGTATCAGTAGAAGTGTTTAAATGAGGGCTTTGACAGCAGTGCTGTACCAGATGCAGTGAAAATCCTTTTGATGTTTAAATACAGGAGATTGTGAAGACATAATTTGAAAAACTGAGGGTGAGGTTAAAAACCGTACCTCGCCACAAACAAGAATGTCTGTGATGTTCTTGGCCTATGTTTTAAGTGCATATTAATAATCTCCAATAACAGGTATTTCTTGTTCTGCAAGTAATAAGTTGTCTTGTCTTCCAATACTTTATCATCAGGTATATAAAAAAAAGAAAAATCTTTCTTGGTGCATACTAGATGAGTGCGTGTTTCTGAAGCATTGATTTTACAAGTCAGAATGCTTTGCCCCCAGGATGCACACGTGGTACTTCTTGAGACACCCAGCACCTTGCATAACTGCACATGAATTTAGCATTGCTAATTAATGCTTTATTTTTAGTACTGTGATTCTGTGCATCACTATTGTGATACACAGAACATGAAAGCAGTGTATCCTTACTTCAACAAGTGTGATGGATTATTTTTTGTATTTGTCGCCAGTTGTGTATCCAGTGCTCCACAGTGGCTGCTCATCTTGATTTAAGCACCTCCCCAAGCCAACAAGTGTATTTGCAAACTGTTTATGCCATTCTGGTAATAAACGCAGAAGACAGTAGCCTACAAACGAGCACAAATACTACTCAGCCCCTGATCATCTTCTGAGCTATAGTAGGCTTTTAGGTGATGTTCTTATTTATTTTGCAGCTCTCCTCTATTTTCTGGTCTTAATTTCATTAAACACCTTGTATACACTTTTGGCCTAGAAAAAGAAAAAAATATGTGATTCTTTTGAATAGCAGCATCAAATTTAGAGTTGAGAAGGCCATAGCTGGTGACTTTTATCCTAAAAAATGATGGAAGGTGAAATCTTGGCTCTATTTAAAAGAGTGGCAACATTCCACTGATTTCAAGTGAAGGTACTCATCCCTACTAAGTACTTTATATCCTAAGGGCTCTATAAATTGTTGCATAAACATTACATGGTTAGACTATGAAAAAACCCCACCCATTTGCCTTTAGAAAAGGGAAATTCCTCACCTAAGGTAAAAATCTTTGCTGCTAGGTTTCCGTGGGAGAAGCTGACAGAGGTAATCCAGCAGTGATGGAATATTCTGGGATTAATTAGACGTGGCCTAGATACACGCCAGAGAGCATCAGAGCTGACCTGAATGTTGCGAGGAACGGTGCCTCTGTCTCCTCCTTTCAGTTAATCAATCCTGACACCAAAGGCTTAGCAGGGCAAGTTTGAAGAGACCATTTCGATATAAGCCTGAAAGAGAGGCAAATTGTTACATTAATTTTTATTCATATTATATGTCTGCTTATTTAAATCTAAAATGTGTGGAAAACATGTTTTAGCTTCCTGTATCTTCTAGGTTAATAAGAAGTCAACTAGGTTTTTCAAGCAGTTAGCCAAGAGTCTCCAGAAGGCCTGCTGTGGATCACCATGCTTTAACAGAATATGAAGTTTTCCTATCGCTTCTATTTTGTCCCAAAGCATCATTTCAGGGAAAGAAAAAAAGAAATTAGTTACACAGATGCTGTGTCCATTTTCAGTTATATTCCAATATGTCAAAGCTGATGATAGCAAATGAGGAACGGGATCAACTTCACTTTGGCCTAAGGTTTACAGGAGCAGCTTTCATTACTCGAAAGGTCATGGAATGGGAATAAGAATAAATTAGTGATTCTTCAGTTTAATTTGAAATAATGTTAATTGGAAGAGTCTTCTGCTCTGTAAGCATGATTTTCAAGTTGCAACCAGGGAAATAAATTGATTTTTTTTTTTTTAAGAACAAAACTCTAAATGAATCTTTTCCCACTTACTCTGTACTCCAACTAACTTCTAAACCTGAAGGAGGATGCCCCTGAGTTGATCAAACTACTCAGAACAAAGATTTAGTCAAGCCAGTACGAAAATAAAAGTACAATCTGGAGATCTGCTACCTGCTAATTGCCAATTGCATGCACCTGGGAAATTTAGAAAACTTATGGTTTAATTGGAATACTCAGCAAACTAGTTTTTACATCATGGCAGTTATGCATTAGAAAAGGGGGTTGAATGGCAGTGAACCGAGAGATCTGGAAACCCGCAGTGTTTGAAGATGGATGAGATCCTGCCATTGTCACTGTTACTTGTCACAGGTGAGTAAAAAGCAACGGGGTTCAGCTTGCCAAGATGATGACTTTATTACAGTTCTTCACCTTTATTTCAAAGCCTTTTTGACAGGTCTAGGAATTTTTTTCTCTTAAGATCTGGGTTGAGGGTTTAATTTGGCTTAACTTTCAGTTTGGCAAAAGGATGGAAAACATACTCAAAAAACAAAAAGAAAGTTGTATTGATACCTGAGATAAAACTGTACTAGTTGGAAACTGTTTAATTCATATCAAGTAAGGATACCTGTATGTAACTTTGGACCTGAGACAAGGGAGAAACTTCCACAAAATGATGCATCTGCATGTTGTACTAAAGCCCTTATGAAATCTATTTTGTTATGATTATACTTAGTAAAAGACTTGAATGTGTGTAGTGTTATGGTCCAACAGCTGCTATGGCCTGCAATTCCACAAGCAATTCCCACAAAACATGCCTTTTATAACAGAATCTTTTCATTGATTTACTGATCAACACAACTTGGTGTCAGATAATAAATAATAGAAATAATCTACTGTTTAAGAATTTCTCTCCAGACAGCAGCTCACTAAGAAAAGGGGCTGCTCAGCACCCTGGCGTTGGTTCTCAACCACTTGCAAGATCAAACTTACAGTTTATGAAGTCTGAAATAAAAAATAAGAAAGCTCAGAGCTGTCTAGCAATGCTTTTATGATTCATTGCCACTAAGACTCTCAACTTCCAGTTACCAGTTTGTGATGGAGGCTCTGTACCGCAAACTTTAAATGATGAATGGCGATCGTCTTGCTGTCGCTTTCTGTGGCAGACACCTTCCCCGCTCCCCTGCCACCCCAGTCTGAAAATCAGTCTAACTTACCTCTGTCATGTGCTTCAGTTTCTATTATTTCAATGTTAATGTATAAACCTATTTACTGGACTGGACTTTTACAGTAATTATTAATTGACCTTTTACGTATTTATGTAAAATGAGGCAGACTACACTGTCTGGAATAGTACTTTGCTCACTTACCCTGTGACCAAGTTAAGGAACAACAAAAGACACTTGGTTTAGGGACTACTAACTGTTTACAGACAACTTTCTATTGTCTTTTTTTATTTCTCTAGAAAGCGTCAAAGGGCTTTATCTTGTTCAGATTTGAGACATTGACTTTATTGAACTTATCCAATGCTTTATAAATATTTAGCATCTTCAGTCATTAGGTTTTGTTCACAAAAGAATGCATCCTAAAAGAAAAAGCTGTCAAACTTATTGAAGATTTATAGCCAATATAGCAGGCACGATACTGAATCAGTAATACCCAAGTTACCAGTTATTTGTTAGACTATCAACAGCTTATCACTAAATAGTAAAAGTCCATAGAAATATGAACATATAATTAATTTATAGTTGTAAAATGTTCCATTTCATACCTCAAATGCACCGTGGATCTTGTTCAGACTGACAATTTCATCGCATTATCTCCACTAATTTACTATATTTTAAAAGTTTTTTGAAAAGTCAACCAGCATCTGAAATGTGGGTGTTTACACCATTCATTTTTTCAGCATAACAGAAATTGCAGGAACCTATTTCAATTTTCTCTGCCCTAGATTCAGGAAAAGATGCAAGTTAATTTCTGTCTGAAGTGCTCAGAAATATGACACCTTGGAAAAGGAGATTTTCTGGACCTGATACATGACTACCTACACTTACATTTGGCTCACCATACAGGTGATAGTTCCTAAAAAAGCCACTTGAAAATATATATATTACTTTTATTTTTAAAGTGGCAAAACCATGATTCTACATTCCAATTCTTTTTGAAATGAAACACCCACATAACAGACCATCCCATCCACTATTTTAATGAGATCTAAATCTGTCAAGGATCGTCAACACTCAGCACAGTGTGGATGCCTTCAGGACTTGCAAATCTGAAAGAGGTTAAATTTCTTTGGACAAAAGCAGTATTAATAATATAACATCATTCACAAACATTGATTGGTACTCAATACCAGAAAGTGCAGCTGAAAAATAATATATAGATTTTTTGCATCCTGTTCTTCAGGATGTAGGTAGAATCGAAAACCAGTACAAAATAATGAGCTCGCTTACTGTTGTGTGGGAAAAGAGGAGCGAGAGGTGATACTGCAAGAGGAAAACCCACTAAGTAAGCATGACAGGAGTACGGGGGCTACGTGCAATGACAGGAACTTCATAACATGTTCTTCATAAAAGTGACAGGAAAAGCAAAGGAGGCAAACTGCGCTCTGCCAAAAGCATCCATTCAAATCCTGAAATACGGAAGGATAATTTTTGGTAGGACACGCGTTGTTAAACCTCTGGCTTAAAAAAGAAAAAGAAGGATAAATGAGAATTACAGGAAGAATGGTGCTAAAGACCAGAGATCATGAACAGAAAACAATGAAGATGAAGCACATCTCTGTCTCATTTGCAAAAGCCTGTATTAAGCATTACCAAGAGCCACTTGTTTGATTTAAAGTGCATTTAAAACAATCACAGAAATTAAGAAGAATTTAAAGACCTGTACTTCAGTTCCTTTTTATCAGCTCTGAGGTTAAATACACATACTTTGTAAATATTCAGCACATAGCTTTATCTCCATCGTAGCGTGTGTCAAACTCCGCTCTTCCGGATTATTCCAAGCGGCGATGACCTCATTAATCCAGAATCTCCCTGCAAATCCCTCAACGCCAGGGACAGTGTCAGAAGGGAGGATGAGCCAGTTTAACAGAAGTTAAGGTAGATCTGGCCAGGCTTCTCCAGCCACACCTTCCGCTTCTGCCTTCTCAGATCTCAGATGCAAGCTCAGGAAGGAGTGTCTTGGATTCCTCCCGGACACCCCAGGATTTCCACATGCAGCGCTAATGGATCTGCCATAGCGCTAACACACAACATGAGTTTTCCAGAAGTGTCCATGGCCAACTCGCCTTAGATCCAAACCAGCAATATGGAAAACTCCACAAGCTTTGTTCAGAGGTGACCACTGAAACGCAAATGACCTGAGAAATGCTGGCAGTGGAGTGGGGAAGGCCAGAAGGGATGGGAACGGGGATTGCATGGAGCTGGAAGTTGTCACTGGAGCAGAGGCGTTGCTCATGTTGAGGGTGTCCAGCTTCGGAAAGCAAGTTACTGGCTGCCAGCTGGCATTTTCCAGCACTTTCTTCTTTAATCAAAGCATGACCAAGTTTTCTGCTACATGATGCCTAGAGTATACCATGGAGTGAAATACTGCACTAAATGAAGTGTTGGTAGTTAATTCTGCAGACTTCTAAGGAAACTGAAATTCCTTGAGGTCTACAACCCATTGCTAATTTCAAAGAACCTATTTACATGAAAAAACCCACTTGTGTTTTGTGCTCGCTGCGCTCAGTGTAGAAGGAAGTTGGTCTCTGACTTGCAGATTTTCCCAAGGAGACCTATGCGTTGTCGGGAATAGATGTGCAGATGAGAAAATTGGGGGATCTTGTCTACAGCAAAGCCTTTACAGCAGCCTGTTGTACGATGGCACTTCGTACTACATCATTTTCATCTTGATAGGCACAAAAGTCTATAGGAATTTCCTTTCAAACACTGCGCTAATGAACAAGCAGAGTGCTTTATGGTGGCCAGATATTCAGGAGAAGAGCTACGAGGCGTATCCAGACCCTGACGCTTCTCCAGTGTGAGCAACGGCTGAGATTTTGATGCGTGCTAGCGACCCAGCTCCAGACACCATCCCCCAAATCCCCGGCAACAAGGCAGCTGCATGGCTTAGGGGATTGGTAATCGGATACTTCACCTCAAGGTCACCGCAGGTCTCTAGTTCAAGAGCAGCAAGGCTTTGTAATGACTTCAACATCAGCGGGTGTTTGTTTGGAGGCATACGGAGAAGCGAACATACGATTTCAGTGCAGCAAGCAGTAGACACGTCCACATACAGACACAAACATTATGACAGTTGCCAGACTGTTAGAAACGCTTGAATGACAGAATATCAGTCTAACAGGGGTTGATTAACTCCCTAATAACAGTCAGGATTGTGTCTTGTTTTAGTGCTGGCTGAGTAGTAAAAGCATCCTGGTTTACACAGTACTTTGCAAATGAGAGAGGCAAAAATTCATGTTTAACCCTCTCGCTCTCCCTCATCAGCTTGTAAAAGACTTTTAAAAGTGGTTTTGAATGTAACTGGAGACAATCCAAAGCCAACTTTAACTTGAATTTTCCGTCTTAGCTGGCATGAATTCAGCAAGAACGAAAATCCGTTCTGCAGGTATTTTTAGGCACTCTACTACATAGGAAAAACTGTCAGTACAGAATTTGAAACTTCAAGGCAACCTTAATGAGGATAAAACAGAAAAAAACCTACTTCCAAGGTCAGTATTAACCTGATACTTCTGGACTCAGAGTGCATGGCCTGTCTGTGAGGAAAAAGAATGTGGATGATGCTCCCTGCTGCGGAGGGACCATGGCAGGCAGGCGTAATAGTAAAACCAACACGCGATGCCCTCCCCGATGTCCTGCCGATGGCAGTTCCAGAAGTGAGGGGCTGGCTGGCACCGACACCGCGTCCCTCAGCCCCCATTGCCTCCCAGTGGGCACCAGCCCACTCCCCTTTAGGGGAAAAGGCAGGGGTTTTAAGACGCCCCATAGAGAAGCCACTGGCCTCGGACAGCTAATGGACAGCGAGACTTTTGGTTGCTAAAATAAAACGCAGCACAAGCCTTGGTCACTTTCAAGTGTGCAGCGGTCGGTGATAACCATCGTTTGCCCGTGGGTCTCTGCAGAACGCAAGCCTCCATTTAAACAAAAAGAAAATGGAGTTTCAGCAGGCGACCTCACAAACATGAGCCCCCGTCGCATCGTCTCGCAGGCAGAGGGCTCTGTGCCTGTCACCCCCAGCTCTGACCAGCAGCAGCAGGGCCGTACCACATCTCACGGCTGCGGCCAGCCTCACAGCACCCTCCCTGCAGCGCTCAGAGTAACTCATTTTTGCTTTTCGCTCCTCTTGAGGAGTGTGCTCAGAGCACCAGCACAGGACAGTAAAAAGGAATCCCAAAAACGGAGGATAAAACACCGGGAGGAAATAGCAGCTTTCGCCGCAGTAAGGCCACTGGAAAGCGGTGAACGAAGAGTTGGGGGGGATCGTTCCCATACCCCTTTGACAGCCCACAGAGCTTCGCAGCTTGTAGCCCCATCCTGCCTTTTCCCGCTGGGCTCGGCAAGCTGAGATCTGCTCAGCGCTGGGCACCGCAACTTGAAGCCTTTCCCAGCAAAAAAACCCGGTGTGGTGTGTGTCCCCCCAGCCCCCGGTGTGGTGTGTGTCCCCCCAGCCCCCTGTGTGGTGTGTGTCCCCCCAGCCCCCAGTGCGGTGTGTGTCCCCCCAGCCCCCTGTGTGGTGTGTGTGCCCCCAGCCCCCAGTGCGCTGTGTGTCCCCCCAGCCCCCGGCGTGGTGTGTGCCCCCCCATCGCCCTCGTCCCTGTGCGGGGGCTCAGGAGCTGGGCGCGGGGGCTGCCGGCACAGAGATGAGGGCCGCAGCGGGGGCCGGTCACCCCATGAATCACAATTTCACACTCCCCGGGCTTGTATCCGGGTGTCCTGCTCTTGCTCATGCCATCAGAAATCTGGAAAAGCTGCCCCGAGATACCAAGGGTGGCTGTGCCCTCCACGGCGTTGGCTCAGTGACCCAGGACCCTCACCCACCACCCTCCCCAGCCCCCCCGGCTCCCCCCACGCTCGGCGCCCAGGCGTTGTCCCGGCGTGTCCCATGGGCAGCGGTGGGACTGGTGACGGGGTGCTCCACAGAGATGCCGCCGAGCTGCTGCACGCAGTGGGGTTATGGAGGAGGCAGCCGCGAGGGTTGGTCGCCAGAGCTGCTGCCTCTGCTCCAGCCTCTGAAGGAGCTGCTCAAGGAGCGTTCACCGTTCTGTTACTCACAATGAAGTCAAGGCCTCCCCTCCAAAACGCACCTGCTTGCTGAGCGTGGCGTCGTTGGGTGTGGGACACGCTAAGGGATGGAGAGCAGAACAAGCCTTCCATTGTGGAGCAGGGCCTCAGCTAGTTCGACCTTGATGATCTGGCCCTGTGCCCCTGATTGAGAAAGTGACAACTAAGGGGACATCCGTTGACCCAAAAAAGGAAGGTATCTGGCTCGTGCGGGACACGTGAACAGTGGAATTCACCAATCAAGTTACGAACAAAGCCGCATGCAACCAAGGCAGTAGCCTATCGGGATGCTTCTGATAGCACGTGAACAATAGTATATAAGGGCATCTTTGTAAATAAAAAAGGTTTTTGGCTAGCACCCCGCCAGCCCGTGCCTTTCATCTCCACATCCAATAATCCAGGAGGAAGCAGTTAACGACCTGCTCTGCCACCTAGACCCTCACAATTCCATGGGGCGGATGGGATCCACCTAAGAGTGCCGAGGGCGCTGGCGGACGAGCTGGCCTAACCCTAACCTAACGGTTAGGGTGAGGTTACGGTTAGGGTTAGAGTTAGAGCTAGGGGGTTAGGGTTAGCTTTAGGGGTTAGGGTTAGGGTAGGGTTAGGGTTGGGGTTGGGGTTAGGGTTAGCGTTAAGGTTAGGGTCGTTAGGGTTAGGGTTAGGATTAGAGATAGGGGGTTAGGGTTAGGTTTAGGGTTAGGGTTAGGGGTTAGGGTTAGGGGTTAGGGTTACAGTTAGGGTTAGGGTTAGGAGTTAGGGTTAGGGTTGGGGTAAGGTTAGGGTAAGGCTCTCCCTTCATCTACCCATCTACTGGCTGGGTAGATGAAGGGAGAGCCGT
>Ga0181612_154344_pt1 | contig 13495 bp, 3 predicted proteins | sample HoacroProtozoa21_FD_119630 | JGI IMG/M metagenome (GOLD analysis project Ga0181612, IMG submission 119630) | Hoatzin crop microbial communities from Cojedes, Venezuel. Combined Assembly of Gp0051906, Gp0051904, Gp0051908 | reverse complement strand
AGGGCAGCTCTCACTGCCTGATGCCCACCCGCTCCCAAACTGCAACCAACTCCCCCCCCCATCTTTAATACATACAAATAGATATCATTCCCTTAGTCTATGGATCATCCCTTTAAAATATCCATTGAGTTCATTTAATCCATGACTTTGGGGTCCACCTGTCATAATGGTCTTTCACAGCAGGTGACATGATGTGTGGTGTTGGATGGTGATGATATTACACAGTATAGCAAATTGTAGTCGTGATCCTTTTCATGGAGGTGATGAACAGCACCGCAATGAATACGTACTGCATGTAAAGATTTAGATACCACAATCATATAACCAAAGAAAGCAACATTTTGACCAGCAACTATTTAACTAATACAGTAAATGCATATAACAAAATATAACCAAGTTGTTTTAACACACTCTGGTCAGCCCTGCCGTTACCCCAGTGCTTTAGACCCCAAGTTGGGCTACTAAATGGACTGTTGCAGTTTAGCCCCAGCCAGTAACAAAGGACCACGTGGCCTCTCTATTGCCCCTCCTCAGAGTGGGGTGGGGAGAAGAATTGAAAGAAAAAGGCAAGACTCGTGGGTCAGGATAAGGATGGTTTAACAGAACAGCAAAGGAAGTGAGTAATAACAACAATGATATTGATAAGACTATACAAAAAGTCAACAGAAAACACAGAGCAACTCTCTCTCACTGCCTAATGCCCGGTGTGCCCCTGAGCCATAACTAACCTCCCCTCCTCCCCAACTAAGAACCGAGCATGACATCACATGTTATCACATACCCAGCTTGGCTAGTTTGTGTCAGCTGTCCTTCCTCTGTCCCCTCCTGGCTTCTTGTGAAAATTAACCCTATTCCAGCTGAACCCAGGACAGTCAGGTGTTTTTTGCCCTTTCTTAAACACATTTTTACACACTTTTCACATGAGCTACTGCTGCAAAAATGGCATGTGATCATGACAACAGGCAAATGGGGAAAGCTGAATATTCATTTTGTGAAAATACTGGAATAAGATGACTGAATATGTAAACTTAATTTCAGACTGTTCGCACACCAGTTTTAGTGGGCTGTTAATTTTACACAGTTTGAAATGCATTCGTAAGAGAGGCAGACTTTTGTTACTGGAGATAGGCATTCATAAAAATTGGTGTATATTTAAAGGTGTGCAAAAGTATTTTGTTTCATCTCAACTGTTATGAGACTCTTGTGATCCTTTGAGTTGTGAACAGATGACATTTCTGTCTTGGGAGATTTTTACATTTCACATCTGATGAGAGTGAAAAACCTATATTAAAATATTCCATGTGATGTAATTCTCATAACCCTATTCAAGCCGCGTCTGTGACTTTTCCTGGAAAGAGAACAAGATCAGATGTCTGTCACACTGAAAATAGTGTGACACTTCTGCTTTTGTAACAGATAGCAGCTGCTGCAACTGTGATGGCTGAGAGAGGAGTTTTTGTATACAGAAGACAGGAAATCTAATGTGGATGTCGTAGAATACCCAGTAATAAATTACAGTGGACTAGGCATTACACTTCTAATGGTCTCCTGAAAAGATCAAGGTCTGTTTTAAATACGGGTATATATAAAATGTAATTAACTATTTTATGGGGATAAAATATTTTTTTGTTTCCCACAACACTAGTATCAATTTTACTGTTGTTGCATCAAGCAGGATTATATGCAGAAAGGAGAGTAAAAGGGTTGAGAAGAACAGTTTTATATGATGTTCACATATAATTTAGAAAGAACATTATATTATCCTCTCCTTAACGGAAGTCACAATTGCATTGATGAAGAACACAGTTATTGATGGTAAATCAAAGTCATTAGGAATCAAATCCCTGACTAAGAATTCTGGCTCCATAGATGAGTTGCACAGGTTCTTAACTTGGGAACTCCCAGCATATTTTTAGATATTTTTCCAATTTAATCCATCTTGAGGAACACCAACTAGAACAATACCGTATTTTCTTTAGAGTTAGTGGGGATATTTCTTTTCCTTTCACTTACATGTATATTCTTGTTCTGCTCTGAAAGCATTATTAGCAGATGTTTAGGATGTAGGCTGGAGCTGTATGAGCCCAACTTTTCACAGCTGTTGCACAAATGTGACAAGGCCAACCTGCTCTAGTTGGCCCTGCTTTGAGCAAGGAGGTTGGACTAGACAATTTCCAGAAGTCCCTCTCAACCTCAACTATTCTATAATTTTATAGAGGAGAATGGAATGGAAAGGAATGGAAAGGAATGGAATGGACTAGACTAGACTAGATTAGACTAGACTAGAATACAATACAATACAATACAATACAATACAATACAATACAATGCAATGCAATGATCTTAAACATCACTTTGAATTCCTCAGTTGTTAAGGAGAACTGTGTAATGTATGACAAACCTACACAGTGATCTTACTGGACACATTACAGTTCAATTATTGAACAATTTTTTTTTTTTAATACTCCTTAAATGCAACAAATTAAAAAAAAGTTAAATCTACAAGTGTTCCATATTACCTATTCACAGAGAGAAAAAAATAAACAGATAAAAATGGAGATAATAAACACGGTGAAAAATTCATTCAGTGATATTTCTAGCAAAGACTTCTGTACACCCACATTACTGTATCTTGACTTTCTTATCCTCAGGAATCTACACTCCTTCTGGAAACATATTTGCTTCGTTTTCAGCTCATGGTCCTTCTTTGAATATTTTCTTCATGCTGAGATGGCCCCTGTACTATATTTGAGCAGGGTTTTGTAAAATTCATTGTGCCTTGGTAGAATACAGATGTAACTCTTCAGCAGAAAGATTGCAGGATGCTTCAAATCTATTGTAAAGTAAAATGGAAAAATCCCACAAAAATAATTACTGCGTGCTGGACAAAACAGGAATGGTATTGAGTTGGAAGAGATTCAAATAAGTCCTTCACTCCTTCAGCCTGGGCTAAATTAGATACCTGTTATGATCTAGCTTTTTCATCATAGGACAACCATGTTTTTAGATATTCTATTAGCTTTTGGGAAAATACAGAAGCTCAGATTAGTTTTTCTACAATGCAATAAAATTATATGTATTCTTTTCAAGAGTAAAATAGATTCCACTCTATTTTAAAATACTTTAAAGATTGTTAGTATCTTGTATATCTTGCATATGTATCTTAATATTTATCTTCTTTTAAAGTTTTTCACTATTATTCTAAAAGACAGTGAATTTTTAAATTATTATCTTCTTGCCTCCCTGATATATACCAGACCAAATATAAAAGCGTTATTGCCATGTGATGGGTCCAGAAAGCTGAATTAGAAACCCTAATAAAACAACTGCAGGTCAGAAGCTTTTCTATCAGAATACGCCACGGTATGAAATTGAAACACCTTGTGAAAATACGTCATTTTGTGTTGAATTTTTAGTTGTAAATTCACAAGAAATTTAATAGCTGGTATTCTTAATTTTATGTTATTATACATTTTTTTACTGCAGTATTTTAAAGAATAAATTCAAATTATTTTTTAAAAATATTGTGAAAACCCAAGCAACTAGATTTTGCAATCTTTGAATTTTCTGAAAGATACTTATACAGCTATGACTATCTGTATAAACAAGATACATACTTTCAAAATCTAATTCAATATGAAGTCAGTTAGGATTTTACCTTCTATAGTCCTAAAGGGTTAAAGAAGCTATTATATGGATATGTTACTGTTTAGAATTGTGGCAAACTGCTCTGTGCATTTCTGGCTACTCATTAGAAAACAACTAGTGCATTACTATGTAGAAAGAATGAAGAGCATGGTTTCCAGAGACTTTAATTTGTTTCCTGAAGAGACAGATGTATTCTTAAATACACTATAAGAAAAATCTACAACACAGATTTAGCTATTTGTTTCTACAAGACAGTCACTTGAATTTAACTTTCTCTGTCATTATGGTAATGGAACTATAATGTCTCAAAAACCAGTTTAATTTTGATGTCTCCTATCTCCGTGCAGTATGTTTTAAGGTACTGCAGCGCCATATCTTAACAGATGATGATGTCTGTTAATACTTCTTCCCTTTCAAATGGTGGAATCACTGGGTTGGCCTTTTCAATGCATAATTTTATCAACTAACCTATTTCTGTCTTTCTCCTGTTATGATTATTGTATTTTCCATAGATAAAGGTTTGTATTTATCCCAAATATGACTATTATAGTAATTTAAAAAAAAATTTTGGAGAAGTTTCAGATGCTAATTCTTTTCCACCCCTTTAATTTCTCAGTGCCTCTTTTTCACAGTTACCAAAGACTGCAAATATCTGTAAAAGTTAAAAAAAGGGGGGGTGTTGAGGTCTCAGTTTATGAAGTATCATGAAGGTTCAGGCCATATACTTCAAATTTCTGCAGTGAAAACATACAAATACATACACAGAGCCCTCCACCTCTATAGGTGTATACTTAATCCAAAATATATTTGAAAAATATTTTTGTTGTTCTTGCTAGAAATTCCATAATTTATTATTTGCAACATAACTTTAAAAATAGTAATGGGAAAAATGGAAAATTAGTTCTGTAATTTCATTTTGTACTTTTATGTGATTCAATAATGCTACTATCCAGTATGTCCTTAGAAACAAGGATTTTGAATCCATAATAATTAAAAAACAATGTCCTTCAACATTTCTGAGTTTGTATTTGTAAAATCAGAGGTAAAATAAGTAAGTGCATGCTATTGAATCTTATGTATGTAACTACCAAGCCCTGCTTAGACAGTGTTTCAGCACTTCTCAGTATGATAATCAATATATTGCATTTACAAAATGTTAATATTTTTACAGGAGTCCGTTTTCAGATAGAGATGTATTGATATGGTTACAGGAACATGTTATAAAAGTTGGTGGAAATTTTGCACTGTGTAATAAAATGTACCATTTTTTATGAGCTTACATTACAGTTTGCTATACTCTAAGACAGTCTTTATAGTACCTCATTGAATAAGTATTAGATACTTTAAAATTAATGAGCATACTTTTGTGCTTCAATGTTAAGAAATAATTTCTTCCTCAAATTCTTGTATAAAAGGTGATATCTATTATACATTTTTATTTAAGAGAACATGACACAAGTTTGTTGTTCAGCTACCACTAATCAAGAAGTTTTTACTTGATCCGAATGCTAATAATTATTCATGTCTACCATGAGTTTTCAAATGAAATGAAGTAAAGTACTAAGGCACCTAAAAGAAACCTTGCTTTTCCTTCATTTCTCAGGGTATCTTTAAATTAACATAAAGAAAGGTAATATTTGTTACTGTATTCTCAAACCTCTGTTTCTCTGAGCTCCAAACAATGCATCCTCAGCAGTATAATATATGATAAACTTTTAAGTAACACCCATGGATGTCATTTGAAATTATGCTCGAATTAATTTCAGGCATAGTAATAAGGTTTTATTTTGTACAAAGCTTTCAGTCCACTCACAATATATAGCATAAGAGGTGGAGTTTTCTTCAAGGTGTCTAAAATTCCAGTGAATAATTGATTATAAATGGTTACTCAGGAATATTCCTCTGTCCAAGTTGTGCATACTGTATTCACTGGACTATTGATTTAACTATTTGCCGAGGTATTTAACACAATTCTTCAAATGCAAGTCTTTGATAATTATCCTTCAAACATGCAATCTAGTAATTAAAAATAAATAATAATAGTATCTTTTTGATTGCATTTTTTCTTTGACAGATTCAAAATAAATGATACAAATACCATTCCTGTTAAGTTATATTTACCAGGATTACTTCAGTTAAAAGTTGTAGAAACTTAGCCATACAGGAGTGAAGTGACTCAAGAATACTGATGAATTATTTGTATTATATTAGAAACTAATTAGAAACTTAGCTATTCTGATCTTTTTAAGAGTGAGCTCTTGATATGGACACAAACTAAACAGATATAAAAAACATGAAGAAACAACATGGCCTATTATATATCATGAACTATCTTTTAAAGTGCATTTATATATAATCTTTTTAGGTATTGACTATATTTCCCTACTGCAAACTTCCAGCTCTGTTTTAGGTATTTTCTGGGTTCAAGATATTTTAAAATTGAAGCTTTTACTACATTTAAATAAAATATGTCATTCCATTTCCTCTTCTGCTAAAATGAAAATGCCAGCTGAACTAAATACCCTGACGTAAGCCATCGGTTGCCAAAATTTTATGATGGTATTATGCTGTAATGATATGCAGGTGAAGTCACATTATTTCTTCTATGAGACTAGATCATACTTTTGTGAACATATTTTGCTCTCAAGAATTTTGGGGAAAGCAAGTGTGATCAATTTTGCTGAGCTTCATACACAAGTGAGACAGCAAATCACTCACCCACAGAAGTTGGGAATAAGAAAATTATAAAACTCCTATTTGGATTGAGGTTGCCATTTAAAGTAATATTCAGCAAACTGTTTATAGATGCACCTGATGCTCTTTCTTCCTCACTTCTTAAACATTTTAAATTGAGAAAAAGCTACTCCACAGCTTTAAAAAAACATTTATTCAAAAGCAAAGCATATCAATAACAAGCTAAAGAGTACAACCAGCTCACATGGTACATAAACTCACAGGTCAAACAGTAGACTTCATGTAAAGTATAGCAGAAGGAACAGTATTCCAATCTGCCTCGTTCAATTGCTAAATCAGGTATGAGAAGATCTATTGTATACTGTGCATTAAAGATTTCAGAAAGTATACACCTTACCTCTCTGTGCCTACTGCAGTTATAGGGCCAAAAATGATAGCACTTTTGGGCTTCATCCTGCTGTCATTGAGGTGAATATTTTTTACAATGGAGTTTCCTGGAAACAGAACGGAGCAGAGATTTGAGCACCATCTTCTTTCAAATTCATGCTTTTAATAATCAACACTGAATGTTTTACTTAGTTGTATTAATAGTGTTAATAACAGGTAAAATTACAAGCACAAAAAAAGTTGTGAATAGTATGTCCTTGTGGCACTGAATGTTTATTTCATGAATGAAATAATATTCTGAGCTGGCATTTTGCTGTAAGTGCTCCCATATATTCATGTGCTGGAAACTACATAAGGGAAGTACAAATCACAAAAGAAATCTCCATAAGCATGCTTGAAGCTTCAAAACACTTATATCTGGGGAAGAAAGAGGTATAGAAAGAAAGTGACTCATGAATAGATATGAAAGAAAAATTCTTCTGGAAAGTACCATTCATATGTGCATCCTGTAACTGATGGGCAGGTGCTATTTATGCAGAATGGACTCTTTAAGATCCTCTGGATCCAGATACTGTCTTCTATGACAGTTGGTAATAGATAACTTTAATTTCCTCTGATAGCCTGAAGAATACTATGGATATAGTTTACCTTCAAGTTTTATAAGTGTTCAGATCCAAGTACAGCAGTTTAGTTCATAGATTTATGTTCCAGCAAGACTGATGTGGTTTGAATGTCAACACAAATGATGACATCTCCCACCATAAAGATATAGGACTAAAGCAATACTTCAGATATTCCTTTACTTCAGATATAGGGCTTCTGATACAGGACTAAAGGAATGTGTTCTGAGGACGTATGAACATAAATTGATTGTATCAGAAAACAGAAGAGGGGAAAAAGGTGAAACTGACCAAATTTTTTTAAAGGTGGGGCTTTTTAGCTACAAGACTTTTAATTTGGAAGCAACTTAAAAAACCCTAAAATTTCAAAATAAATTTTGAAATGAAAATTTAGCTGACTTTTCTGGCCTTTGTTTACATTCATAATCCTTATGTCTCTTCCTCTTCACACACTTTTTCCAACAGTACAACAGGAAAAGTAATACTAGGAACAAAGGAAAATCAGAGAAACAAGAGGAGTATAACCACCATCACAGACTGTCAATATCAAAGAGCTCTGGCTAGTTGTGTCTTTCCTTACTGTAAAGGAAATAAAATGGTATAAGTGAATAACTTCATTATTAAACTTCCTATATTTTAGAAACTTCATTTTTATTTATGTGTTTATGTATTTACATTTGTATTTTTAAAATTATACTTATATGCTTATTATATTTATATTTTCAATATGTATTTTTATGTCAATTATAATATGTAAATATATAAAATATCGAATACAATTCTAAAATATATAATTATATTTAAAAGCATATATAGAAACTTATTTATGTATATAAGCACATAAATTTCTGTTTTAATTTACAGAAGTACAAAGTGTTGAAGTTGCTAGATTTGATAGATTTGAAAACAAGAATTAATTAAAAGCCTTAATTGACAGACATGGAAACACCTAGAGAATGTTAGTCAAAGCATTCGGTGATTTAGATTTTCAAATCTGTGTTTAAGAATACAAGCAAATACCTTGTATTTTCAAACTCACAACATTTCACAGAAGTGTTAAAAAAATAGTAGTGATTTTAAGAGTATAAAACCTTGAAGGAACAACAGGATTGAGATTAGTGGTAGTTGGTCAGCTGATATAGGAAGCACTAAGATTGTTCTGTTGGAGGTTTATTGGTAAAGGAACATTATAGATGTTGCTCTATCACTTCAGATAAAGACAAATTGACCTTTACCTCTCAAAGTTGCAGACTGTTATAATGGGGTCTTGAAGGAACAAAAATCCATCTGTTTTCTTTAGCATGACCAATGGGAGAAAGCAGCTTTTGGAAACTGTAGCTGGCAGGTAACATTTAGATGAAAGGTTTGGAATGGTTTCTGCCAGATTTTACTTGCATATGTATGCTTTCAAAGGATTGTGAACCCTTCTTTAGATAATATAGGCCCTCTTAGAGATATCGTTGCTCAATGACTTCAGGGACTCAAGGCTTTATTTGAAATAAATAATAATACTAATTAAAACAAAAAAAAAGAAGGAAACCTGTGATTTTCACAGACACCTGTTTTACCAGGGATCTTGTTCTCATCCAGTTACCTAATCCGTGTGCATATCTAAGCAAGCATATGTATACGTAGCTACGGTAAATATGCTTACATGTTAGCAAATATACTTACATAGTATAAATAATAAAATATAAATATAATATACTGTTCATATAAAACTATAATGACATGTAATTAAATTATATAATTGATATCTTAATACCATGCATATATGTGAATAGTAAATCACTAAACATATCCATATATCTGCTTGTGTATATAAAATGAGTAAGCCTGTGACATCACAGTCACATGCCTTTTTTACAATGCTTGAATAAGACAGTAACACCTAATTGACTGCTTTTGGTTAAATACATATTATGACCCACTTTTATTTTTAATAAGGACCCCAGGGGTATTTAAACGGAGAGCCTGAATGTCGTTATCACACAGAATCACCTCTACATTGATCTGGTTATTATTATTTAAGATAACTGTTTAACAGTAATTATAGTATGCCACCCTTGTGAGGTATTTGGTGTTTGATGAGAAGTAATAGACCTTTGCTTTAGAGCATTAGTACTACTAATACTTTGGTTATTTCTGTCATTCTCCTGTTACAATATGTTCACTTCTTTCAACCAAAAATAGCTCTTAATTTCCTTCACCTTGCCTGAGCTTTTTAAGATTATAACAAGGTTGATCCATGGTCTTTCTGGCATTTGTAACTTCATGATTGCAAATAGTTTAATCCTTAGATGCAATAGTCATTATACCGATGAAAAGAAGTCGGAAGGTAATCCTTTTATCATTACCTTTTACCTTTCAATTCAGTTGAACATACAGTTTTGACAAGGTTTTATCCTTAAAAAATCTTCACTGAATGTATTTCTCACAAAATAAAGTTGATACTTTGGGAACATAACTGTATGATAATTTGGCAGAACACTGGTACACAATATGAGAATGGTATTGAACACAATCTTGTAATTTGCGTTCAGATGTCAAATGAATTTGTATTTAAGTGGAATTTAGGCTATTTTAAACCCATTTTTATACCATTTATGTCAGGCTTTAATACAAATCTCAGTGTAGACATGGCAATGCAGGGTATATATTGAGGGTGACATTGTGTCAAGTACTTGAATGTAGGAAGTTAACAGTTGTCTATAAGAAATAGAGAGTCCTGGAAATCTTGATTAGTGACAGACCTTCAGGAATTTTCCTTGATCTCACTTCCATACAAGTGAATCTGTTAAATGTAATGTAATGAACCAGTATTTCTACAGAAGCAAATCAAACCTAAATGTGGACATGACTTGCATATTTTTTTGTCATCAATTTTCACTGATACCCTCAAGCAAACTACTCTAACTGCATGAATTTTCAGATTGTTCTCTTGTCCAACTTCACTTCTCTTGTCCACTCCAGTCAGCCCTTGAATTTTGCAATATTTCAGAGAAAATTAAATTTAGTAAGCATTTTGGATTGGAGTTCTCTGATAATCCTTTTGTGACTTTGTCATAGTTTAACCAGGCAGCCAGTAACTAAGCACTAGACAGCAGCTAGCTCACCCTTCCCCTTACTCCCCAGCAGGATGGGGGGGGGGGAGAAATGGACAACAGATAAAATTCATGGGTTGAGAAGTTTAATAAGACAATGAAGGAAATACTAATACTACTAATAATAAAGCTGCTAATAATACTAATAATGATTCTAATAATGAATATGCAAAACAAACTATATAAAATACAGTTTTTCTCACCACCTGATGACCAATTCACAGTCAGTCCCTGAGTAGCAATTATGGAACCCTGAGCTTGCAGATTTCACAAAACTCTCCAAAAAAGACTGAACTCCCATAAAAGTTCAAACTCCCAGACAAGCATGGATTTGAACTCATGCAAAAGAGAAGTGCACAATACTGCCCCCCCCACCAACCCTCGTTCATAAACTGAGCATGACATCTGTGCCATCAACTATTTCCATTGGCCAGCCTGGGCTAGATATCTGGCTCTGCTCCCTCCCAGCTGCACACCTGTTCATTTTCTGAACATGGGAGACTGGGAGAAGTCCTTGATTTCATAGCAATAACTAAAACCATCCCTGTTATAGACATTCTTCTCGTACTAGATCCAAAACATGGTCACTACTGGGACGAGAATTAAGTCCATCCCAGCCAAAACCAGGACAGACATTGAAGAAAATAATGAAGACGTCATGTTCTACTCAGATTTATTATTCAGAACAAAGGATTTGCTCATAGTTTTCCAATACTTCTCAGCAGCCTGACAATTTAATTTCTGATTACAGTTTAAAGGATGATAGTTTTATTTTAATACTCATCAATCAAGTTATTTTCAAGGAAATAATAAAAGAATTTTCTGCCAGCATCCCCTTGTGTGATGAGTACTGGGGAGGAGAACTAGTCCAATTTATGCATGCTTTAATTTTCTTTTTCAGAAATATCGTAGAAATAAAAAAATCTATGATTTCTAGAATTTGTTCTTTTAATTTTAGACAAATTTTAACAGTGTTATTCTGAACAATATACTATTTTATTTGCTCTCTCTTCTTTCATTGAAATAGCTTCTGAGAAACAGGGTTCTTAAAGAAATGCATCTGAAGTAGAAGGTTGTAGAGGAAAATAGACATAGATCTTTGAACAGCAGAAATAAGAAAGTCATACAATACACTCTACTAAAATTGCAAATCATGATTTGCCTGGATAATTCAGAAGAAGTTAAGCAAAGCTGAGACCTTTGAGCAAGATCTGAAAAGCAGTACAATTTTTCTTCTCTTGGGACTGGTAGACATATGAGTAGAAATGTATTTTAAGAGAAAAAATAATGGGAGAAGATACACATTACACACTCTGTTTTCTGGAAATAGTGATGAAGATATTGATGATTGACCATAATGAAGATCATCTTATTTTCCATTCTTTTTTAACCTTTGGTGAAATTACAGCATAGGACAACAAAGGCTTACCTAGAATAAGTATTAAGCTTTCATTTACAGTAACCAGGTTAGACCAGTGATGTACAAAACTATCTGTAAACTACTGTTTGTGGCTTTATATATTTACTGCAGTGAGCAGCATTTGTCACACAACATGTGTGATAGTTTCCTTTGGAAAGAGCAGGAGGAAGAAAAAAAAGAAGAGGTGATGCCTCCTGGAAGGAAAGAAAATTGGGAGGAGGGTGAGACTGGTTTGAGGACCAGGAGGTGGCTGTGTGGTCTAGGTGAATGTCTAGGGATCACTTAGGCAGGTGAGGCTACTGTGAGTGCCTTCAGAGCCAGTGACTCCCATGGGAGCAGTAAGACATTGTGAATAGTCTTGGCAAGGCTGTTGCGCGTTGTGTCTCAGGGTGAAAGAGATTGCTCAGAGTAAGGAAAAAAGGCAGTAGTTGGGGACTCAGGGAAGAGTTTGCTGAACTGTAAAGATACAAAGAGCTTGGATCTTCTTGCCTTTTGAATTTTTTCTTTTTCTATGGTCATGAATATTTCTTATCATTTTCTAATCAGCTTAATCAGCATGGAGTATGGCTAGAGAAGAGCACGCTTTATCATTCCTTCAAAAGAGAAGCTAAAGTAATAAAAGCATCAGAAGAAGATCTTCTCCAATGCAGCTTCCCAATAAAATGGGAACAAAAATTTGAGATTTTAAATGGAGGTGGTAGTAGTTGGAGAGTTTCTACTTTTAAGTATATAGATTGAGTCTGGGAACCGAGGTCTAAGGACTGAGTTGTAACTTGTCTGATGAATATGAAAGCTGCACGCCTTAGGAGTTAGGTAGATAGGGCTCTTGGGATGAAGAATAAAAACTAGCAGTCACAGATATTTATGGTACCAGTGCAGGAGGGTTGTTCTAGAGGTTTACCTCAGGATGCTATGCAGAAGGCTGAAGCTAAGGACCTTCATCAGTAGAAATACTACCAGTTGCACATGAGAGGTCTAGGATGTATCTAGAGCTCTGAAGTCTCATGCATGATAGAGATAATCTTGTAAGGAGGAAAGATTCGGGCATGCCAGAAACTCTTGAAAGAACATGTGATCTGGAAGAAAAGGTGACAGCATAATTCTAATGGAATCAGACTGTTACAACTCAAAATTAAAAAGGTCACAGAGAACTGCTGATTGAGAAAAAATGACAGCTGCAGAAGAGCATTTGGTTTGAGTTGAAAGGACTGAAACAGGTATGACCAACATTTAATAGGTTTCTAAAAAGGCCAAGAGAAAAATAAAATAGTAATTACAATAAATAAAGTAGGCAAATTAGTTACCTAAATGCCAGCTGACTGCAGCATGCAATACTGAGTGAGTGGGTGAAAGTAAAACTTACTAGTGCTGAACAACACGAATTCTGGCATCCTAAAAATAAAATGGAACGATAGAGTGCTTGGCATCAAAAAGCTACCCTGATATAATAGACATGCCATAGACCTGATGGAAGGAGAGCGAATATGATGTGCGGAATCCAACTTCACAACTCAAAGAGTTATAAAGCAGGTATGTTTATTGTAGCGCCGGGTGCAAGGGGGATCGCTCCTCCAAACTTGCACGCCGAGTCATGAAGCATGCACCTATTTATTACACAGCTT
>Ga0181612_129527_pt1 | contig 13495 bp, 7 predicted proteins | sample HoacroProtozoa21_FD_119630 | JGI IMG/M metagenome (GOLD analysis project Ga0181612, IMG submission 119630) | Hoatzin crop microbial communities from Cojedes, Venezuel. Combined Assembly of Gp0051906, Gp0051904, Gp0051908 | reverse complement strand
TTTCTCTGACTGCACTTGGCAATAATGAAGCACCAGAGTCCCTCTAATAATGTTTTAAATAGGAGAAACCACTGCCTACACATCTTCTAATAAGGAGCATCCACTGAGTTTAATTAAATTGCGTAAATGAGAGTACTATTGTTCTTATCCTACACAACCTCCTCCTTCTTAAGCACCAGAAGAGCTCAGTTTTAAAGAATCTGCTGGAAGTTAATAGATCCAGGCTGTGATGACTGGAGTTGAGGAAAGAGTCAGAGACTTTCAGAGAAACTGTCCTGGCAGTAAATACTTTTCCTTAGATTCAAGTGGCTGCATAGCATGATGCATGGTGAACTTGTTTGGCTGCAGTCAATGAATGGTAGCAGAAGCAGCCACAAGTAATACTGCGGGCGAAGGTTGTTTAGTCTTTTTATTTCGTTCCATTTGTTTTATATTATGCTACGACTTCTGAGGAGGGGGGATGTAATAACCTTTCTGTTCCCTGCCACAGAGGGGTATGGAGAAATTCATGAAGGAAACAGCTGGACTGCCATTGCACATGGGTAGTGGGAATCCGTTTTATTTTTGTTCCATGCTTCTGTAATGTTGGGAGAGGAATAATGAGCACTTTGTTTCCTTCAAGTGGTATGTATTGGAGAGAAGGTGAAATGACATGTGAGGTTTTAACAGTTTATGGAAAGCAGCTGCGATGTGAAGAAGAATAAAATGGTTAGAAACACTCCCAGGATATGAAGCATTACTCCAGAGCTTCAATTTTGTGCCGTTACAGACCTGGAATAGACTGTTTTCCAGAAAAAGGGGCACAGTGGCATCCTTGTTTTCAGGGATCAGGTGCTCTGGTTGAGGCCTATCCTTTTTGGTAAAATTTAGAGACATATTTCCCTCTGTGACCTTTTACCTGAGCTGAGTGGGAACTGTGCCCATGCATTGATGCTATTTGGGGAGAAATTTGGTCATTGGTCTTCATATTTTTCCTTTTCTATGGGTTGTCCTGTTTTCTAAGTTTGACTTTCTGAGACAATCAATGATCTGTGCAGCACTCTGTTGCTAAAGAAATGTCCAAAGCACACCTTACCGTGTAAGATACATAAAGGATGCAGAGTTGACAGATATGCACACAATTTTCGTGCTTCTCTGCTATGACCAGAAACTGTAAGTACCTGTATCTAGAGATATTAAAATGTTCCTTTTCTTCCAACTTTGTCCTTGTAAAGAAGAATTATTGGGGTTGGAAGAAACACATCTAATCCAACAACCCTGCTCCAATTAGAGTAGGTTGCTCAGGGCCTTCTCCAGTTGGATTTTTATTATCTCCAAGGATGGAGACTCCACAACTTCTGTAGGTAACCTGTGCCAGTCATCAACCACCCTTACAGTAGAAAAGGTTATGTTAAGTAAGTGTAATTTCCTGGGTTTCAGTTTGTGCCCAGCGCCTCTTGTCCTGTCAGTGGGTCCCACGGACAAGAGTCTATCTCTGTCTTCTTTAATTTCTCCCATCAGGTGTTTATACACATTGATAAGATCCCCCCTAAGCCTTCTGCTCTCCGGGCTAAGCAGTCTCAGGTCTCTCCTTCCATATCAGATCCTCCAAGTCCGTTAATCATCTTCATGACCCTTTGCTGGACTGATTCCAGCATGCCCATCTCTCTCTTGTACTGGGGAACCCAGAACTGCACCCAACTCTCCAGATGTGGTCTCGCCAAGGGCTGTGTAGAGGCGAAAGGTCATCTCCCCCAACCTTCTGGGAATGCCCTACCTACCGCAGCCCAGGATACCACTGGGCTTCTTTGCTGCACCAGGGCACTTTGAAGCTTGTTGGCCACTAGAACTCACAGGTTCTTATCTGCAAAACTGGTCTTCAGCCATTCAGCTCCCAGCTGGTACTGGTGCATGGCATTATACCTCCAAAGGTGCAGGACTTTGTACTTTCCTTTGTTGAACTTCATGAGATTCCTGTAGGCCTATTCGTCCAACCCATCAAGGACTCTCTGAATAGCAGCACAACCTTCTAGTGTATCAGCCTCTCCTCTCAGTTTCGTATCATCTGTGAATTTGCTGAAGATGCACTCTGCCCCATTGTCTAAGACATTAATAAAGAAGTTGAACAGTGCTGGTCCCAGTACTGATCTCTGGGGTACACCACTTATGACTGGCCTTCTGCTGGACTTCATGCTGCAAAACACAACCCTGTAAGTCTGGCAGTTCAACCAGTTTTCAGTCCATGTCACTGTCCACTTACCTAGTCTGTATTTTATCAGTTTGTCTATGAAAATATTATGGGAGACAATGTCAAAAGCCTTTCTAAAGCCAAGGTAAGAAATGTTCACTGCTGTCTCCTCATCTACAAAACAACTCCTCACATTGTAGAAGACTACCGGTTTGCTCAAGCACAATTTACCTTTTATAAATCCACGCTGACTAGTCTTAGTTGCCTTCTTGTCCTTAGCATATTTTGAAATAATTTCCAGGATTACTTGTTCTATCACCTTTCTGGGCACTAAGGTGAGGCTGGCCATCCTGCAGCTCCTCACATTCTGCTGCTTGCGTTTCTTGAAGACAACAGTCATGGTTGCTTTTTGCCAGTCCTCCGGAACCTCCCCCAGTTGCCATGACCTTTCAAAGATAATTGACACTGACCTTCATAAAGGGGGAAAGCATGAAAATTAATCTAGCTGCTCTGGGTGTGTGTTGTCTATCTGCCTGCTTGCCTTGAACTTAAGTCAGCCATTTCAAACATAATTACATAGATTTGAACGTGACACAGCTTTTGTATGCACTTTTCAAGATATGTTATTCACTTGTGTTAAAACATGAAGTGGTAGAGTTTGACTCCGCCTCTAAGACCAGATTCTTGCTGGTGCTGATCAGTATTGTCTTTAACGGCATCACACAAATGAGAACATGATACAGGGGACGGCTATTTATGTGATTATAACTATTCATTGTAGATGTTTTTGATCATGCAAAACCAGTCATCTGTTTCTTTCTGTGCGATTACATAAACACTGAACATCTTGACCCTTCTTTGTAAGAAGAGTGATGTTATGAAAATACCCATCTGTGGTATTAATGCTCAGCAGCTGTGATCCTTTTATACATAAATAAAAATTCGTGTGCCCATCCATGATATCTGTGATATTTCTGATACCTGGTTCTTTCAACAAAACTGTATCATGGGAATCTATTTATGAAAATCAGTTGCTGCCCAGCCTCAACAAGACATTATGTTCATAACTTTAAATGACTGCTCTTTTCCCTTAACAACTCTGCCTGCCCCCACCCCGGCAGTTAAATAATTAAAAAGGAATGCACAAGAGTTCTATTTTTAGTTCCCATATAAGATTTTAAGCCTATTATAATTAAATACAAACTTACAAATTGCTTTTGGGAGTGTTAAGTATCTACAATTTCAGATAACATTGCTTGTTATCAACACGCCTGTAAACTAGGCCTGAAGATCTCAGATTTGATAGCAAACTAAATTATTTTAAATTAGTGGTCTTTCAGAAGTTTTTTGTTTAAACTTTATTGTGTCTCAGTTCCTAAGCTGTGGACTTAGCCTAGTAATGCTTTATTCATTATGAAGTATCTTGCAGTCTTTCAGAAATGAGTTTAAAAGACAAAGCAAACAGCTAGTGTCGAAGTATCAAGCCACAGAAAAGGAGATTGTTTTCTGGAGAGAGAAAATCAGTCTTTTCCTAACTTAATAGTCTCTACAATGTTAACCCTTTTGAAGATTAATTTTTATTTATATAAAAAGCATGAAGAAATTAATATGTCATGCTTCATTTTATTTCTCTAGGTCTAGATTACAGGATTGGTTCATATGAGCAAGGATAACAAGTTGTTTCTGAAAGAGCAAAGTTGAATTAAAAAAAACCTGAGGATTTATACACAATGTATATATTCGGTGTAAATACATATTTATATAGTCAGTATACAGTTTGATACTGCATCAGAACAGTAGTCTTAGTTAAATCAGAACTGATTGAAATCACTGATGAAACTTAATAAAATTTAATATAAGTGCTTAAGGCTTGAGAAGAAATTAATGTGTATATTAATAACACCATCAATGTTAATGATGAGTTAATAAAAACAATAGAAACAGACAACAATGCTCTTCCCCTTCTGCGTTCATGATCATAAACCAGCATTTTTTCATAAGTTCTGTCTGTGCTGTGGGAGATACCATGATTGACTGCACGAATGGGCACCTTTGATCCTTACGGAAAAAGGATGAAAAGCTAAATACAATTTCTGCAAACTTAATTCAATTGTTTGATTGCATAATCAGCAGTAGACAGCAGGAGTCGGGTGGAAAATTTACTTAGGTATTTCAGTCTTTTAATTCTACTCTCACAAGTGGTGCAACAATTTCAGAAGGAGATATTGGCCTAGTTGACCAATGATAGAGTGACACAGTGATGCATACGTCCTCTGTGTGGTAGATGACATAAGTGAGAGTAATTCAACTTTCTATAGGGAGAAAATCATGGAGTCAGAAGCATATTACTGTGTTGCTAAGGCGAATCAAGTGTTATCATTCTAAAACTGCGGCAGAGTATATATGAAATCTCCCAACCTCAGACCCCATAGTTTAAATGTCTGCGTATTGCAAAATTACTTCTCTATCTCTCAACTACCATTAAAATATGAACATGCTGCTCATTTTCCAGTTACTTCAGCCAAAATTTTTTTTTTTTTTACTCATCATTTTGTATGGAGGACAGCTGTGGGGTGTACTTTTATGTCTTGGATCAAACATGAACATTATTTCCATAACTTTCTTGATTTCGGTTGTCTCATATCCCTTAGAGTTATCTTTTGGATTTTTTTTTTTTAATTTGAATTTTCATAAACAATGAAGCTAAAAAAAGAATCCTACCTGCTGTCCTTCTCTACCACCAAACCCAACCTTCTCAAGATCAGTTCCAAATGAATCTGACAGAGTTTTAAGGGTTTCAAATTAATCATATTTTTACAAATGTCACTAAAAGTGGATATCTAGATGCACAGCAGAGAGTCTATTAATGTTCCTAGTGAGAGAGAAACTGCAATACATTCATGTTGTTTTTTGACTCTCAGGGTGTCCAGAAAGAAGAGAGACTTCTGGAGTTTTCTAACCACTAGACAACATCATTTGGACTGCTCATTTGTTTGGATGTCAAAGTTAGCTCCAGAAAACCAAATTATTTTGTTCTGATTGATTTTTTAGATTTTTAGGCAGAACAATTATACATTATTTTCCTATTGTGGGTATCTGTCTGGAAGTTTTGTTAGAACTGCTGGTATCATCAGACATGAAGCTCATGAGAAAATTGACCAAGTTATTTTCTAAGTCCAAACAGTAATATGAATACCTTAAAAATGGTTGATACTATGAAAACTCTAAATTACAGCAGGTGGGATTTCTCTTACACACAGGTTTTTAATTATTAGGCTGTGAACCTGCTCTAACGTCTACTATTCAGGAGCTGTAGTTACAAGTTTTTGAATCACCTTTGAACGTAAGCAAATATTCACAAACATTTCTGTCAAATGCTATAATGAAATGAAATAAACTTAGCTTCCTCCTGAGATCTCATGTGCAAGTAAGGTACATTCAAGACATGAACTGATGAAACGAAGTTATGAACCATGGGGTGTACAAACCTGAAGTTTAAGCCAAAGCTATAGTCTGGATGGTCTGATTTTGGCAAATCTTCAGGGCTTGCTACAGCAAATAAGAATGGTATAGATGTATTGATGAATTGGAGGATAACAGTAAAGAAACTACATTATTGGGATGAAAACTATGAGGAGGTAGGTGGAAGAAAGTGTAAGGACCTGTTTGAGTAAAATAATGAATATGAAGGATGCTGGAGTTATTGTCTAGGCAGTTGGAGGTTTGTTGATTTAGAATGGAGTATGTTAGGTAGGGAGACAAGAAACTGCCCTGGTAGCACGCAGTGAGGAAAACCAGGATGTGTGTTGCCAGCTGCCTACCTCCCTTCCTTGTCAGACTGGTTCAAAAACTGGTGAATCGTTGCAAAGGGAGGGGTTTTCTTGTTATTCATACACTTCTTGATTAATACAAGAGAGGCAATTGGCCCTGCTTGAGCTGGAGGAGTTGGACAAGACCACCTCCAGAGGTCCCTTCTGACCTAAAGCATTCTGTGATTCTGTGAACAATGGATTTTGCAAGGTTGGAAAAAAAGACTTTTCAGTAAGAACTCTGAATGTGGGCCTACTGAAGAGGCACAGCCTTACCTATGTACAAAATAGCGTTTTCAGATCCTTTGTGGGAATAACTGTCTATGGTGTCTCAAAACTCATATTCGCCTGTCTCCAAGATGACACCACAGTTAATGACCACCGGTTAGTGGAAAGATGGTTGTGCTTCTCTTTCTCAGTCAAAATAGATGTGATACAGACAGGAACTGATGATATATAAGATAGCAACACTATGCAGAAAGTACTAAGTGGTTAATGTACAGTTGATAAACTATCTAAGATACTGCTCAGGATATCAGGTTACATTATTAATGCTACATTGAAAGGGATGTCAAGGGGCTTTTGTGGTTTATGAAGTAAACTGTTTTCACTTGGTAGTAAATACAAGACGATGATGCAGGCAAATAGCAATCATGAAACCACAGCAAAGAAGCTTTAAAAATGCCAATGCATAGACAATGAACTTAGAGGGGAAATTACTAATTTTCAGAATCCTTTATTTTCTTTCACATAAAACTTAAAACTTTGGTGGGAGGTGTAACTGGCTATGAGATAAGTAGACTATTGTCCCAAACTATCAGTCACGTGTGGCTTTCTGTATTGGGAGGACAATCCCTTTCAGAATGACGTCACTTGCACAAATGAATAGGTAGATTGCAGCTGTTAGTCTCTGCCCACATGGGACAAAAGGTATATTTTTCCTCAGGAAATGAGAGCTACCACTTATTCTTTAAGACAATTAATCAAAACCCTTTTAAGCAAAGAATAGGAGGATAAAACACAGACACATACATTTTCTGTCCTGCTACTGTGGTCTAGGTAAGAACTTGACAGTAGTCCAAATGCTTGCTCTGAGAAGGATTTGGTGGTAAAAGTTAATCATCTGCTCTGATTTTCTATTTCCATGTTGGAAGATTCAAAGGAAAATTACTTTTCCTGGTTTTGTAAGATTTTTTACTAGAAATAAAAAGGAATTACCTTTATAGAAGAAACATATATCTTTTTATCCCTAAACCCTGCTGCTGATATTTCTGTGTATTGAAGCCAAAGGATTTCTTGGAACGCATTCGAACTTGCTCCTTCTAGTGTCTTTGGTGTCCTATGCGCAGATGTTTTCCTCCGAAGTGTTAGGATTATCTTGATTTGGGAGGAAACCCATTTAAAGTCGACCATGTCTTTACCTTTCTGCCAACTTTTTTAAAAAAGTCAACTATGATAAAAATAGTAAGGATAATAAACTCATTGACTTCATTCAAACTTCAAAATCAAAACTTGATTAAAAAGACAAAGTATCATCACTTTTCTTACCTTGGAGGTCATTCCTACAAGATGCTTTTATTTGTTGGGGAAAAACCTGGCACTTTATACTCTGGAGCTCTGGAAACTTCCACATTTTGCTACTTAATGTCTAAACTTCTGAATGAGGTTTTTAAAATATCTAAAAACTTTGGAATGCACTTTAAGAATGAGTCATGGGAAGTAATTTAAATACGCTTATCATTTAGGAGCTAGACTAAGTGATTAACTTGCAAGAATCATTCCTTACTAAGATGCTATATTTTTCCATGTATTTTATGTAGACGATATACGTTACATAATTTCTCTGAATAGTCACAGTGATCTCTTATCTTCTTCTCTTATTTTTTTCACCTTAAGTCAAAATCCTCATTTTTCTTGCTACAGAAATGATAGCCAGTTCCTAGGTCTTGTTTTACTTGGAAGTATTCCAGAACAAGCTTTTGGAATGATGTTCCTGTGGATACGCAAAATTCTGCATCTCACTGGACTAGAGGGCTTTTGCCATTCTCCCTGCCACTCCACACAGCATAGCTCCTCATTTGCACCAAGCAGCAATCTTCCTTGTATGCCTGCTATCCTAGGATCACTTGTCTGTATACTTATTCAAAAGCTCTCAACTACTTACAAACCATTTTGTATCTCTCTGTACCACATGCTGGGTGTTCTAGTTATTAGCCCCATTCAGTGCTGTTTGTGAGTCTAGTCGTATGGCATGGCTTGGATTATTTTTGCCCTGTGAGAAGGGAATCTTTCCTTCTCAGCAGTCAAGACCTATGAACAACTGTCACAGCAAATGGTAGCAGAATGTGAGTCAGAGCAAAACCAAAGCTCTTCAGTCAAGCTGTATTTGGGTAACTACAAGTAGTGCTCCTGCTGTATGTACTGAGAGAAAGTGACTGTAACTCTGCAAGAGATGTTGCCACCCAGTTCCGTTAGAGATGTTTGCACTGATAGGGGCAGAACCTTAAATCCAATTAACTTGCCTTCCTCTGCCAGTACCTGCCTTCTGAGAAGGCACAGATCTACTGGACATCAGATTCGGAAAGCACATTACATCTCAACGGAGACACCCATGTTTTCTCGGTTCTAGAAACCAGGCAGAGACTGCTGTGGAGCAGTCCTGCTGGAAGATATAAGAGAAACTGCAATAAAATCCAGTAGGCGCATTTAATAAGCTAGTTCCAAATGATGGCCAAACACTGCTATTTCTGGTGTGTTGGTCCATATGCCTCTTTGTGTGCATAGTATTTTACCAATGCCAGATGGTTAATGGTTGCTTGCTAAAACTAGAAAATTAACTATGTAGCTGACCAAGTATGTTGCTCATTCGTCTTCTTATTGGAAGGCTTAATTTCTTCTGTTTGGGTGGCTGCTTACCCCAAGATGGAGGTAATCATCGGCATTAAATACAATGAATAGCATTGTTGCTTGATTTCTAGAATGGCTTTTACAACAGACAAGAAAGCAAGGGAGGAATAGTACTTTGGTATACAGTTCAGTGTTTTGAGCTCTTATTTATACTATATGCATAATTCTGGCAGTTTTCCTTGAGACTGAGAATAAAACTCTCTGCATCTTGAAAGGTAGCAACAACCATTAATTTTCTTTACTAAACAAGAGTCCTATGAAAAAAAGATATGGCAAGGTGTCCACTGCCTCTTGCCTGCTTCCCTTTTTGTCTACTATTCTCACTTTCCTATTGGGTGTGGTCAGACAGAGTGAGAGTAAAACAACTTGTGGCATAGCTGTTTCTTCTGATTAACAGCTACATGATATTTCTTACTGTCTAAATACTCCAGGCTTTATGACCCTCAGGCATGCTGATGTAACAACAAAACAGTCAATTTTCATATATCTGGAAACTTTGTTCCATTGGCAGAATTGTGATTTCTTAGGATAAAAGAATGCTGAGAGATCTTCCCTTATCCTCAAACAGGCAACAGTCCAGAGCACTTGCCTTGTACCCAGAGCAGAGTGGCGCAGGGTGGTGTCTATCTGTAACACCAGGTACATCCTTTAACAATGGACTATTCTATGACAAGGGATCTGTTTCTGGATTTTCATGATGCTTCACAGCATCTCTGATTTCTCCCAATAAAGAGCAGGGGAAAGAGGAAAAGGCAAAATAGCAATGTCTTGTGAGATTAAACTTGTTCTGTCTCTGATTTATCATCTCTAGGTGGTAGCTAAATTTTATGTTTAAGCAAAAGAACAAACTTTTATTAGAGCTTTTTGTCAGTGTGCTCACAAAGCAGAAGAAGGGATAGAAGAAGGCTCTTGGAAAAGGCAGAGAGCTTTCAGGAAACTATTCAGATTAAGAGATGGTAATTTGAACAGATATAGAATGCAGTAACTGTGCTTGTGAACCTTGAGACACTACATATTCTCCACAGCATGTGAGGAGATTCAATGCCATCTGTGATTTTTTTCCCTCTCCCGCATAGTTAGCTGATGCTGCTGTAAAATGCCTCCTCTGGAACAGGAAGAGTCTCCTAAGGCTTTCTCAACGCATTGTTTGTGATCACAGTGACTTGGGTATGTCACTGTCATGTACTAAGTACATATGTGTACTCAGCTTGCTGGACTTCTGTTTCTCATGTCTTAAGTCCATCCTGTTGTGTTGAATCAGGGGTTCAGCTTAGCCATATACACAGCCCAAACCAGCAATGACTAATAAATGTTTACACAAATATAGTTAATTTCCTTCTTTGCAGAATGCTTTCTCTCTTCTTACAGCCAGCATTTAATCTCATGAGTTTGGGAGATTTTTAGATGCATCATTTTAATATGACTGGTATGCTTATAAAGCTTCTCTCTTTCCCATTTGTTGAAGAAGCTTTTTCACTTGCTCATGAGGAGTTTGTGCAAAGTGGAACTTATGCTTCAAGAAGCAGATAATGCCTTTTTCTAGTGGGACCCCCATGTTCTCTTTTGAACCCACAGGTCAATGTTTAGCCAATTTATTTAGGTTTTGGATAAACTTGTCTTCCTTATCTGTCATCTAGGAAAACATAGAATATGCTAAATGTCTTGGAATGACAAAAGTACCTCCACCATTCTTACTGAACAGTGTGGATGTGGGAGCAAAATGCTTTTCCATTGCCATCAAGCAGTCCTGTCATTATTCATTACACTTACTACTCAGGAACTTTCCACAGCTGCCAAAACAACCCAAAACACCCTGTAGGATTTGTGACTTGGTGCAAGAGAAAGATTAGGTGCTAGATACATAGGATATCTTGTTTAAACATAATTCAGATAATCAAAGTTCAGAGACTGAGTTCCCTATACAGTTCACGGAGACAGGTAAGTCTCTGAAAAAGAAGGGAAGCAATTCTGAACTCCTTTTCTGTATACCTAAAGCAGACAGTCTGAATAGCACTTCTAATACAACTTTGTGTCACTAAGTGTTGCCTGCCTCCAGGAGAATAACTTGAAGGTTGCTCTAGTACACTAAACTGGCTAGCAGTCAGTTAAAGGAGGCTGCGATAGTAAAGTTCCAAATTGGAATGACCACTTTCTTCACACTGCTAAAGAAACTGTTGATGTTTGTCTTCAGCTTCTGTTGCTCAGAGTGAGTTTGCACTGGTTTCTAGAAAAATGACTTTGCATAACACCATTCCTTGCAGGTCATGCCAGATCTGCATTAATGCTGTGTCCAAGCTGAAATCAGATGTGGTGTTCCACTGAACAATGCTGCTCTGAAACAGGGTTTTGTGGATTTTTCTTGGTCTTATCTTCCCCTGCTATCTCACTTTTGAAGTCTCCCAACTCATCTGCAATCAGCTAGACTCATGGCTCCTAAGACCTATAGAACTGCTGATGGTAGTAAATGACAAGATTGTAACATCTAATAACACCTTCCACATGTTGCTTTACTGCTATCTAAAACCTGGACTGCATTGTTGAAGCAGATGATTTATGGGATACTGGAAGATTTAAGTGAAAAAATTGCTTCCTTTATCCCTTTTAAAGTCCTAGAATCCAATTAGACATTGCACAGTGGGCTACAAAACAATTATGGAGTGCATACTGTTCACTGGAATACTTTGCATCATGCAGTTTTTCCCTCCAAATGCCATGCAACTGTTCTAAAAGAGCACTGAGCTGTGTGTGAACATGGAGATTAGCCTGTGCCAAAATACAGTCAGACATAGGTGGACACAGCTGTAGTAGAGAAAGATGTGCTTAAAAGTAAGATGCTTAACAGAGCTAAGATTATCTTTTGTTTTGCTTTCATTACTGAGATATTTCAGCTCCTAAATAACTGTTGAGGACTTTGGTCAAAGTTAATTGCAAATTAATTCGTTAACTTCTAAACATTTCTGTAAAAAAAGGAATAGGAAGAAATTAAAACCTCAAACCTGAAGTTTAATGCAATCCTGCACATAGATAGCAGCAGTTCCTAGAAAGCACAATGGCGGCGAAATATAGCCAGTGCTGTAACTGTTGAAAAGGTGTCTGTGTCTTAAACCCTGTAAACTGCACACAGAACTTGCTATATTTGTCCTTCTGGCTTCTGGCCTGGGCAGCAGTCAGAGCAGATGTGGCAGTAGAGTTGTGACCCAGCAAATGTTCCTCTCTTCTTGTTTTCCATGCTTTGTAACACAGAAGCAGAGGATTTGGCCCTGGAAGAAGTATTGCTCATATGCTGAGAGAAGGAACACTGGAGCTGTTTGTTGAACAGTACGGGATTTTTCACTCTTACTGACAATCCTGTTGTATTCTTTTTAAACCAATTCGAGCAGATGGAGGATGGTAAGATTTGTTTTTTCAGGAAGTGAAAATTCTCAAGACTCCTCAATAGCAGTGTCAGACAGAGAACTCCAGAGAGGACTCCTGAGAGGAGCTGGGAGTAGATAGCCAAATCTTCGAAGTCATAAAATATCTTAGTGACAGAAACTGAGGGGAGGTTGCTTCAACTAAGATAATTGCTGTTTCTAAGCCTGGGAGCTAAGTCAGGACTAAAAAGATACAATGGCAGGGGGAAAGGAATGTTTCAGTATTTCTTGAGTTTAGGCATGTGTCGGTCATGCCCCCTGACCCCCAGTTCTTTAGTTACTTTTCAAATTTAAAAGTCTATTAGTTTTCCTTAGGGAAGTCACTGAGAGAGAAGATCAAGGCAAACCTACCTTCCTGCTCTGATAGTCTTTTAATCTCATCACAGTTGTCTAGCAGGAATGGAAGGCATTATACCTTCTGAGGATACTGCTTTTCATGCCAGGAATCAACTTCAAACAATTCTGCTTACATGGGGTGTTTTTGTTTTATAAGCTTTTTCTTCTTGCGCTATTGTGAGCTGTTTACTTGTGGCATGCCTAAGAGCCAACAGTAGCTCCGATTTTCTTGTTCCTGCCCTTTGATGGTGCCTAATCTCCAATATGATGGCTGCTGGTGAGTCGGTGCCTCCCAAACCCCAGGGTTGAGCTGGCATTTCACACAGTATGCTGCTAGAGGTGGCTGAGCTTTTGATGCAGCTGTGGTTGCCCTTAGAAGATAGAGGAGAAGTTCTTTACACAGAGAATTATGTTGTGATTCAGATTTGATTTCAAGTAAATAAACCAAAAAAGATTAAAATACAACAGTTCAGCAGAAACATGTATGTTCTGTTTTTGTCAGTCTTGTACTTTGGTCTCTTTGCAGTAACATTTGTTGTTTTAGGTGGAGTGTCTTTTCCAATAATTATCTCATCTGAACAATAATTAAAAAGAATTTCAGTAGTCACCCCAGTTACGCAAGAAGTACGCGAAGGAACCAATACATTTATCTGAAAACAGAATCACAGAATCACAGAATAGTAGGGGTTGGAAGGTCCCTCTGTGGGTCATCTAGTCCACCCCCCCTGCCGAAGCAGGGTCACCTACAGCAGGCTGCACGGGACCTTGTCCAGGCGGGTCTTGAATATGTCCAGAGAAGGAGACTCCATAACCTCCCGGGGCAGACTGTTCCAGTGCTCCGTCACCCACAGAGTGAAGAAGTT
>Ga0181612_106941_pt1 | contig 13495 bp, 9 predicted proteins | sample HoacroProtozoa21_FD_119630 | JGI IMG/M metagenome (GOLD analysis project Ga0181612, IMG submission 119630) | Hoatzin crop microbial communities from Cojedes, Venezuel. Combined Assembly of Gp0051906, Gp0051904, Gp0051908 | reverse complement strand
GCTAATTGAAAAAATACTGATAATCAGTAACAAATAGAATTACTTTTACCTTCTTGAATAATATGTTATATCAGTAAGTGAATCAAAATTTAGACCATTAGGGCCATAGTACAGAATAATTCTATTTTTCTTGCTAAACCAATTCCAGAGTTCATTTGTGAAAACAGTTGATTTCGTAGAAAAGAGCAATCCCTCCTCATCCCTACCAGTGTCAGTGAAATGTATACATATTTCCAAATGACTATATAGCAGTGGTAGTGCACAGAAGACTTTAATTTGGTAAATTTTGTCAAAATTAATTTAGTCATTTTGCTGAAATACAAGGGAGAAGTATCTCCTTCCCATTAAGCATTCATTGCAACTGCTGTTGTAAGCATTTCCTTTTGTCTTACCATAATCACTAGCATGAAACCGTTCAATCATGTAACTGATGTTATTTTTGAACACTTGTTATTTAACCCTGTTGTCTGATTAGTGCATGTTGTGTTACCCTGACTGCCTTGAAATAGAGGTACGCCTTATCTGGTTCATCCATTATATTTAATCTACCACGTGTATTTAAGTTCTCACATATCTATTACAAATTTATTTTGCAGAATTGTAACAAATCTGGTTATCAGTTATTATCATTTTTTGCTTATGTTTAGTCTTTGCCAAATGTGTAGGCTACTCTTGTGCTTTGAAATACTGGACAGTTGAAATTAAACTTTGTCTTGTACTTTTTAAAAATACAGGTTTTGTTTCTTTGTTTTTAAGGAATAGCACCGAATACAATGTTAGCAAAAATGTGCAGTGATCGTAATAAACCTAATGGGCAATACAGAATTGCTCCTGAAAGACAAGCAGTGCTAGGCTTCCTAAAAGATTTGCCCATTAGAAAGGTAAGAAATACCATGACATTTACCCTGCAATCATGTGTGTTCCTTATGTTCTAAAAGCAGTATTTCTACTGAAGAAGTACACTTTTCTAGGTAATCTGCCCTCTTGTGTTTGATTTAAATTGATCTGGGTATTGGATCTGCAAATGGAAAATTTCCAACATAATACTACTTACTCTTTTTCAGGTACCAGGTATAGGAAAAGTAACAGAGAAGATGTTAAAAGCCCTTGGAATTGTGACTTGCTCAGAACTTTACCAGCAGAGGGCACTGCTTTCTCTTCTTTTTTCAGAAGCATCGTGGCATAATTTCTTGGATATTTCCCTTGGTTTGGGTTCAACACGTTTGGATAAGTATGTTTTGGGGTATTTTCTCCTGCGTTTACATTTTTCTAAATTTTTTGTTGTGTATGTTACATACTGTACATTTTAAAACACGCTTCATTGACATAACTATGAAAAATTGGTTTGTTTAATATATTTTTAAAGAACTGTGATACCTGTTGTTGTTATGACTAAGGTGTACACAACAGCCAAACATTAGAATTTGTACAGCCATGTCCAATTTATGACAAAAAGTCTTTCAGAGAAGTTGTGCATAAGTGTATATCAAGAAGTCAAGTCAGTATCATTCAGGATAACCTCATAATTACTGAAATAGCTAAATAGAAATGAGTTATCCTAAACAGAGGTGTTCAGTCCTGTTTCTTCTATAAAAACAACAAATATTCATTGTTTTTTATTACTACCCGATTGTAAGGAAAATCGCAGTGTTATCTGATCTTCCCTGGTGGTAAATTGTCAGATTTCCAATGGAAGTAAGTGAAGTTTCTGTGTCTCCTATCATGTTTATGTACATATTTGTAATATCGACTTGTGAATTTGCTGGAATAGAACTGAAGATTTTTGTATCTTTCTTTGTATCTGTTCCTTTAAGGTTCATACTGATTTGATGGCTTTGTAGCCTCCTGTTTGGGAGGGGAGAAATCAGTCTTGCTAGTGAATACATCTTTTCAATAATATGTGTCATTTCTAAGCCTGTCCTGGATACAAACATGGAACACTTGTTCTTAAAAAAAACCTCATGGCATTTTGCTGTTTGTGTAACCAACAGTCTTAATTTAGGATCGAGTCCTTTCTTTTAAATATTCCTTCCTTAAATACTCTTTGATCCTTCCCAAAGTGCTGAAATTCTGCATAAAAATGCCTTCACAATGATTTGATTTCATTAGGAGTTCCAAAGTGTCTTATGTACTTCTGCAAGACCTATTCTGTATTATTTGTGTTACTTCTCTGACAGTAATAGCTCTCCCATTTTTTCCATTTAACTACAAAATAATACATACAGTTAGCAGTTTGTAGACTAGTAATGTGCTAGCACAAATCTTTGTGTTGTTTTTTTTTTTCTTTACGAAAATATGTTGACTTGAAACAAGATATGTAGTAAGACTGACTTTGTGAAGGTGACTTGATAAAAGGTAAAACGTGGTGTTCCAAATATTTGTTTCTGTTAAGATAATGCAACCTCAAATGGTCCTTTAATAACTGGTGCACTCTCTCCCCTTGTTCACCCTGTTTAGGTGTTGTATAGTCTGGGAAATCTCCCAGTACCTTAAAAAAAACAAAAGAAAAAAAAAAAAGAGTTCTTCAAAAGCCAAGATTATTGTTGTGAAGGGGAACACGTTTGTAATGATTTTATCAAAGAAATTTGTTTCTTGGTTTTGTTTCTATTAGCACCAACTTGATTTCAGTGGTTTTAGTGTGGAGAAAGATAACCCTTAATGTACCAACATCTGAGAACTCAGTAAATGGTTCATCTTATGGTCATTGTCTTTGACAACCTTCTTTTAGGAAAATCTGAGGATACCAAATTTGTTATTCCTAACACTTAAAAACAGAGGAAGGACCTAAAAAAAAAATGCTCAGAGGAACTCCTTATCTGCAGCAGAGTTGTTAAAAGGTGCTCAATTAAAACTGGAAAAGAGAAAACAAATACAAAAAAGCCTTAACACATCACCCTTAACATGGGCCGTAATTTAGATGGAAAGCAAACTAATTCCTCAGATAAACAAATATGCAAATAAACATAGTATGTTCAGGATTTTAATAGCACTGCTTCACAGTTACAGCTAGGTGAGACAGCAAAGGATTTGTGGTTAGTTTTATTTTTAAGTAAGACTCCTGATACGAGAGGGAAGTTTGTTGGTTTGTTTTTTTGTTTTTAAAAACTGCTTATTGACATCTGTGGCTGATCTATGTCTTTACTTCATCTATGGTAGTTAAAAGCTTTTTGAAAAGATGTTCTCCATTTTCTGCTTGCTTAAACTTGATGTACAAGATTTTTAGAAAAAGTTAACATTCAGATTTCATAGAAGAGACTGCTGTTAGTTATTGAAGCATGATCAATTAATTCAGAGTTTATGGAAAAGATAACAGTTTTAGGTAAAGTGAGTATAATAAATTGTTTTTCTTTTTAAAGGGATGGAGAGAGAAAAAGTATGAGCACTGAAAGGTATGCCTCTAATATTGAAAACAAATTACATTAATCACTAAACCTACTTAATGCCAAGTAGCATATACTTTTCTTAGTCATATAATTTCCTTGTGTATTTGTATGTGTTAAAGAAGGGTATATACAACAAGCTCACTAAATCAGATTCCAGCTTTCTTTTTTTCCCTTGGTGTCAGAATACTGTGGAGGTACTTCTGTTGGTTTGTGTGCTCTATTTTCTTACCTGATTCTCCTAATGCCTTTAATGCATCAAAGTGGTCTTTAAGCCATAATACAGGGTGGAAATATATAAGGGCTTGTATTTTTTTATATATTCCAGTTTGATGTCAATATCGGTCTAGTAGCCTGCAGTCACATGCATAGCAAGTCTAGCATAAGGTAGACTTGCAAAGCAGACAACAATTTTGCATGGTTAACTAAAATTGGTTACACTTCCTAACTTTGAAGTGTTTTCCAGTGTAAAGTACCTTAAGAAGGTGGTGTATGTCATCTCCAGAAGTTTGTTTTTAAAAGGATATACTGCAAGAAGAACCTGTAGAGCACTGTAATAATTATCCCTACTGTCATGTGTTGTCTTTTCTTAGAAAAGAAGATGAGAAAAGATTCTTAGTCTGATTGAGACTTAATAGTTCTGGGCAGCTTAAGTAAGTCCTGTAAGGTTTGGTACCACCATAGCTGAGAAATTTATGGCTGTAGTCTTGTGCTGGTTTGCAGGCAGATAGATAATCTGGGTAGCCTGTTGTACCTTTCTGATTTGCTTTCTTAGTTCTGTTTTCCCTAAGGTAAAGGTTTTAGACTAGAAACCTCAATGGGCTGCTGAGATCATGAAACTAGGTTATATGGGGGGATGGGATGGGCCTGAAAAGGTGTTCTCTCTGTCCTGCCCCTTCCAGACTTAGGACTTTTAGAGCTTCCCAGTTACTGCAGTACTGCAATGATATAAATCACTGCAGTATTGCTAGGACAGAATGAGTTAGTCTTTGGATAATGGCCTGGGACCCATAGTAAAATATTCATCCTGTGAGTTTGGCAGCATGCAAACATTCTTAGGGGAATGTGGATCAGAACAGAGGATGACTATTCAATACGATCAGGTAAACCTGCATGTAACTTAGAGATGTGAAATCCACTGTAACTATAGGGACTTTACGCTCGTAAATGTAAAGCCTTGCGTGAAACAGTGAATCTGTGAGACCTTTCCAAAAGCGTCTGGCGCCTGTGAGTTTTGCTTCTTGCTTCTCTTAAAACCACTAATAACTGAAGGTTGCCTTTCCTCTCATGTTATTACTAAAAAGCAGATGCATAATAGAAAAAAAAATACTGTAATTCCCATGGTAAGAAGTTCTAGCAAAGGCAGTTAGCAACGTTTTTGGCAGAAAGATAGTTTTTCCTCCTCTGAGGCTAAACATAATTATCCCAGCTGGTATCTTTTTCTTAGCATCTGCATTATTTGTTTCTGATACTTGGCTCTGATGTTGACTTTCTAATCCTTTGTTTCTTCTGATGTTACACAGCACTGTACAAAGGAGATTAAATACAAATAACTTGGCTGGCTCCATGAATTCAGTTGGTGTTAGTATTCTCCCTTGCAAACATTTAAGCATTGATGACTTTAAATCTGATACATTTTCAAATAGTGCCTGAAAAATTGAAAGCCAAATTATTTCATTGTTTAAAGGGCTTTGCAAACATTTTGAAACACATAGATGTGCACAAATCTTTCTAATACTTGTATTAATATTATTCTTTCCTTGAAGTAAATCCTAAAACCTATACAACCTTCTTCTGATACAGTTTTGTCTAACTGTACAAAAAATACTTTTAGATGGCAGCCACTGAACAAATTTTAGGCTGCATACTGAAACAAAGATCATGTCTTTATCTTAGAACATTCAGTGAAATAAACACAGCAGAAGACCAGTACAGCTTGTGTCAGGAACTTTGCAGAGACCTTGCTCAACAGCTACAGAAAGAAGGACTTAAGGTATATATATTATTCTCTGTTTACTTGCAAAAAGACAACGCTTTGCACTCCTACTTACCGAATGCAATGTTAGTGTGAATGCTTTCAGCAGCATCTTACCATTCAGTCTATCTTCAGAAGTATGCGTTCTTTAATTTGCAGATATTTAGAATGATTTAGGCAGCATTTTGATATTGTTCATGTAGCTATCTAATAATATGTGTGGAAAAAATTAAGCTAATTAACCAATTACTTAGCATAAACATTTTATGCTAAAAGCAATGTTTAAAAACAAATAATAGAGCTGATAGTGTATGAGCTGTGCTTTGGTCAGTCATGTAATATAAATGTATTTAAAACATTGTGTATCTCTCCCATATTCATACAGGATCCAGTCAATAATCGGTATTTTAAGAATTTAACTTGTCCCAAACTTGCTGACAAGTTATTCATACTGTTCAGTGGTATGAATGGTAGGAACAGTCCCCATATTGCTTCTCCCCAGTTTCTGTTTATCGTTTGGAAAGAATAGTTCATCTTTTCTGTGGAGGTCTTTATCGTAAAGCAAGGAATAACGTTCAAGACCTAAAAGAATTGTGATTACTCTTTTTCAGCTGTAAAAGATTGTCTCAAAAGATGGCAGGTTGAAAGGGAAATCATTAGCTAAGCAGGACAAAGGAATAAGCTTGCAAAGACACCAGAACAAAAGGAGTGCCATTTATTTACATTTGGATGGACTTGCTAAATCACACAAACAGTTTGGAAAGGTATTGCCAGGGGAGTATCCGTGCCAACCACAGGTGGTGTGTGTGGCTCTGATAGCACCATGCAGGAGGAAGGAAGTTTTCAGGAAATCCTTATTTGGATATCACTTATACATCCTTAGTAGTTTTCCCAGCAAAGTTAAGAAATCTGGCACTGAAAGTTTCCAAATGAGGAAATAATATTTTTGTAGACAGGGTAGAAGTTGTGACTGCAGCCAGAGCATGAAATCTGTTGAACATGTCCTGGTGTCAGATGGTCTGCAGGGAACCATAGCCAAATGACCCAGTTCAGAGAGTTCAACTTCGGCAGCAGTTTAGGAGCAAGTGCAGAATCTTGCAGACAAATTCTTGGAAGTGCTGTAGATAAGCACACAGTCTTGGCTATGGCTTTAGGGCCCTTACATAGATGCTACATAATAATTGCTTCTGTGATGTGTATGATACGCTTAACCTTTTTTTTAATTTTATTTTTCTTTTTCCCCCCCTAGGGTAAAACTGTTACCTTGAAGCTAAAGAATGTGAACTTTGAAGTAAAAACAAGAGCTTCAACTGTGCTGTCTTCTGTTTCTACTGAGGAGGAAATATTTGCTGTTGCTAAAGACTTGTTAGGAACAGAAATTGATAGTGTTGCTCCTCACCCTTTACGGATAAGACTTATGGGTAAAATATTTCAAACTCATTCTTCCTTTTTGGAGTTATATCTTATGGTCTATAAAAGTAATAGACCATACTCTAAAGTAAAATTGGTATAAATGGATTTATCCTTTCTCCGTTACCCTGGTAGTTTTGGCAAAGTGAAGCAAGACTGGAGTGCTGAGTGGTGACTCAGGAATGTTTTACTAATTGAGGGTGTACTTTTCTTACCACCTGTTAGCCCAGGAACAACATACACGTTGGCATCAGAGTAGAATCTTAACACAGCAGTGCTTAATTCAGCTGCCTTAAAAGAGCTTTTAAATCTGCTTTGCACCACAACAACAGGTAGTTTCTGCCCATAACCTCTTTTAGAAACAAATGCTTTAAAGAAAAGTGCTTATAGGTTGAAGATGCTATATTCTGCAAGAGATTTGAAAATTTATGTCAAAAGTAAACTCTTGTGTTTCAATTCTGATCTGTGTGTTTCAGGTGCTTATACATTCTGCTTGAGCCATTCAGTGATGTATAAAACTTACTTGTCTATGTTTTAGAATGCGATGAAGAAAAAAATATTTTGGTGGAGAAGCTTAGTGCAAAGCTCTCTATCTGACTGAATTCTGGATAACTATATTAAGTTTATACTCTCATGTCATGGTGCAATCAGTTAAACTTCATGGGTATTGAAATCAATAATATGGTTGGGCAGGTGTTCAGGTCTGCTAAAATTTGATGGACCTCGTGATCCATTGTTAGCATTTGCAGGTAGTATAGCCGCCATTTGGAGGTTAAATGCACTTCTGTTGAGTGGATGTATACCTCAAAAGGTGTTAATGAAGAATAAGTATCGAGTTTTTATAGAAATGGTATTATAAGTTTGTTTTCCATCATTAGGTGTACGAGTATCAGGATTTCTAAGCGAAGAAGAGAAGAAGTACCAGCAGAAAAGCATTATGAGTTTCTTAAAATCAGGAGAAGAAAGCAGTTTTCTAAGGCTTCAGCCAGGGAAGTGTAACCAAACACAAAAATCAGAAGCATCTCCCAGAGGGAGTTTTTTTGATAAAAAGCGAGCTGCAAGGCAACTAAAGAGTGAGAATCTTGCTCCAAATGAAACTGTAGGTAAGCAGCTCTTTGATGACAGGAAATCGTCAGCAAATCTTGTGGAAAAAACAAAGAAAGTCACAGACTTCCAGAATTCTAATGTGTGTAAGATCTTCACTTGCCCTGTTTGCTTTGAGGAGCAAAGCAGCAATAATTTGGAAGAGCTTAACAGGCATATTGATGAATGCCTCAATGGGACTCTTGTTAAAGATCCTGTGAAACTATCCAAGGATCACAATGCAAGAGAAAATACACTTAACTTTCTTCCACAATGTGAAAATGAAAATGTTGATGAATGTCGAAAAAATAAAGCAAATCAATTAGCAGGAGCAGACCAGTCTGCAAGTACACCTGACCACTCTACTAGCAATAATACAGAAAAATTCACTCAGATAATACCTGATAAACCTCATAGAGAAAGACAGCCTAGCAATCTCAGTGATATTGCTAGAAATATGTGTATGAAACAGTGTCTCTTCCCCAAAAGAATGTCACAAGACCATGAAGACCATTTTGAAAAGACTGAACATAGAAAAGAAACAAGTTCATCCTCTGAAGCCAAAGATGACAGTGTTCTTGTTTGTCCAGTTTGTAATTCAGAACAGAAAACCACCAGTCTTGAGTCATTTAACAGACATGTGGATGTCTGCTTAAATAAAGGCCTTATTCAGGAGCTGACAGAAAAAAAAGATTTTCCTGCTAAGACTTACAATACAGAAAGCTCACACAGAGTTGGTGAGTATGTGCATTAGGAAATATTTGATTATTTAAAGTATCTGCTTGTACAATTAAAATAATTTGGTAACGGTATACTTCGAACTTCTCAGGGCTTTAAGGTTTTTGCAACAAGTTCATTTGAGTAAGGCCTGTGTAAGATTGAACACCTGTGTTTAAAAAATACTAAATCAGTTTTCATTACAGACTAGATTTATGAATGTGATGGTAGTTACACAGTGTATTCTCATTTGCCACAATGGTGACATAGGAATTCCTGCTTATTTCTGTTAATTGCGTATTCGCTACCCCCCAACCATGTTCAGAAGGGTGTTTGTAAGGCCACTGAGATTTATATGAAAATTAATGAAAACGTCTTCAACCTGGATTGTTTCAGAGATTCAGCTGACAGAAAAGTTCAATTATGTAATGTACTGGCAAAAACAGAGAGATGGTGAACTAAAGCATGAAGGCAGGAACTTGCAAGCCTGTTTTACCTCTAGCAAAATATATCACCTGTAACATGCCAAACCAGTAGCATATTTACTCAAGTAGTTTCTCTTTTTAATGAAGAGTTAGTCTTTGGCCAGATTATAGGATGTGTGCAGGTAGGTAAGTATCTGCTTAAAGTACCTTGTCTCTAGTCTGATTTGGGAGCTTTATCAGAGGAAATTAAAATGCTAGTATGTTAGAATTATCAGAGCACAGTTAAGACTTCCAATATGAGTGTTTTACACAGGTAATTTTATAAGCACTATTGTTGTTACATGTGCAAACAGGCTTTGTTGTGAATTAAAAATTTACTGTTGACAAAGATTCTTTTTTCCCTCTGCAGGGTAAAAAAATTAAAAATATAGTTTTCAGCAACCACCTTGAAAAATGAACTATGTTATGCTGAAATAGTTCTGAAAAACAAATAAGGTTCCAATTAATCCCTTAGAATTCAATATAACTAAAGGCTTTTTGTTTTTATCTTTTAAAAGTATTAATATAAACTGCAGTACTCGAACTGCAGATAATAAAATATCTGCTTTTTGAGACATATTGAATTCAGTTATGTTTTTTTTAAAAAAAAAAAGGCAAGAAAAGCTTTAGCCACAACTGTTCTTTTAAAAGTTCTGCCATGTATGTAATTTCTGAAGCATTCTTTCTTATTGAAGTAATTAATGGTTGTGTCTAATTACTTTTCAGGAGGTTTAAGCAGAGGACAACAGTGCACAAATCCATCACAAGGAACAAAAAGGTAAGGGTTTTCTGGAAACTCAAGTACACAATTCATTTTAAATCAATAAAGTTTAGAAAAATATTCAGCATTGTAGAAGTTGTGTAGGTATGCATTTTGTATTTTAATCTCTTACCCGGTTTTTTCTTTCTTTAACTGTAGGTCTGGACTAACAACTTCACAGTCAGTATCAAAAAAGGCGAAGTCAAGCAATTCCAAGCATACAATTGAAATGTTTTTTAAATGACTGTGTAGTAACATATTCTGTATGAAGTATTTCATAGTGTTTTATGACTGTAAATTAATTGGGCATTGGTGGTAGGCAGGATTCAAATGCCTGTCACTTTGGAGCCATTACATGCTTATGTAAATGGAACATGATGTTTGAGGTAGAAGCAGAGGTATAACTGAGGTAACTTTTTCCTTTTTCTAGAATAATGGGGTTTTTTTCAGTTGTTTCCAAGAATCAAAATTTGCTAGCACTTCATTTATATTGAATACATGGAACTTTGTTAAGTCACGAGCAGCCTCATGAATTCTCTCTGCTGTTCAACAAACAGGACAGGGAGATTAGAGCTGCCGTTGAACAAGCCTGTAGGGCAAGCTCCCTAGAAAGCAGGAATCATTATCTCGGGTGCCACACTGTGTTTACTGGAAGCCCTCTTCCCACACCAGACCTGCTGTCTTCTCTGTTGGTTGTCCCTGGTAGGCATAGTAGCTCAGGCTGGCACTTTCTTGGACAGTTCAACACCAAATTTATTTGTAGAATTAGCTGTGTGATAACAAAGAGGAGCTGCGTTGCTTGATTTTGGCTTATGAATGCCTGTTTTCTCAGTGGACACAAAAATTGATTGGTCTCATAGTTTCAAAGGAAAAGAGCAAGAAATCAGAGCACAGTCAAGCTTTCATTACTGTCACTGAAAATGACTTCAGTAAGAGTTTATGTACCAGCCCTGAAGGACTCACTGTGATGCTACAGGATGACTTCACTGATTTTAAAAAATGTTAATAAACCTGTTGATGAAGGATTCCTCCAGGTTAGTAAGATGAATGCTGTTTGATCCTTGGCCTTTGTGAAGACACTGAGAACTTCAATTTCTTCACAACTGTGAAATTGTTACTGGGCAGTAGCACTAAATCTACTCTATGTAAAAGGTCTTGTGGTGCAATAATAATATGAGTGATGTGCAAATATGCAAGATGCTGAACCTTCTTATTGTTTACCTGTCTTTCTCTTTACAATTATTTTGTATTTCTGAATAAATGATATTATATGAGTGCATGTGTGGAAGGAGGAAGTTGTAAAGTGCAAATATTTAAAATACTCTGTCTAGATTTTTTCTGTTCATACCAAATTGCTTAAATATAGACATTTTATTATAATTAAATATTTATCAGGCAAATAATTTATGATGACAGCATGTTTCTTATGAGTTACACAAACAGTGTCAAACCCTGTATGAAATATAAACTGCTTTTTAATTGCAAAATCTTTAAAAGAAGTGGCTACAATAGAAGCATCTGTTCCATTGTTTGGCTGTATTGGAAGTACTTTGGGGTTTGCTTGTTTTTTAAACAAACGAATGTGCACCTGATATGTTTTAGATGTCCAGGCTAAGTTCAGAACGTGCTTTTTTACGTCCAGACTTGCTAGAGTGATCTCACCATCTCTACCTGCTCACCTGTTTGTTTGCCAAATGCCACTCTACCCACAGCTCTGTCATATGAATTCATGTCAGTGCTCCCTTACCTGCATTGGACCAGAACAGGTGGACTAGTTCAGACTATGTAAGCTGACTCAGTTGACTTTTTCTAAACCAGGTCAGTGAGCATTCAGCTTGAACTGGAAACCTTTGGTGGGAGAGACATACAAGCGACTGAGGGAACAGTGACTTAAGCTACCACTGCTTTTTAGAAAGTGAACACCTGTCCCTTTATTAGTTATTTCTGTCTGATTCACTGAAGGGTCAAATCTAAGTATTACCTTGTCATTGTGTGTATTTCTTCAAAATGTGTATATTTACTTACACATTACTTAGCAAAAAGTAAATTGCTGCAAGTGCTTTAACAAATGAATGAAGTTTGGCTTAGCCTGGGAAGTTGTCTTACCATCTATTTAAAATAAAGTGTCATGGAGTTGTCTGGGTGTCATGAAGTTAAAGTTGTGGATTATGCTAGAGTTAATGTGGAAATAAAACTCACAGTGTGATTCTAAAGCCAGAAATGTCTGTCTCTTGAGATGTGTGTAAAAATATACCTTTTGGAAGGGTGATTCTGCATTTACAGAAGGTGCGCGGTGAGATTACTTTAATGTTTTCCATGTAAATTATTTACTGCAATGCAAAACACAGTATTTTTTTTCTATTCATTGTAGTTTCTTATACCACATTTATTAATGCTTCTATCTGAAGAAGGCTTTTGGTACATGATCAAGTATTTTCATGAACTTCTGTGAACGATTTTTCATCACAGTTCTTGTGGAGAATACTGTGTAAGCAATGTTTTTGTTTTGCATTTTTCTCAGTGTATGTGTAAGTTACATAATCGACTTTAAAATCTGTTTTCATTAGCATCTGGAATTTTCTTCATAGCAGTGTTTAACTTAATGTTTAAATTATTTCGTGTGTGGGAGCCATTCCACACTGACTATATATCCACAGTTCTGAAGCACGTGAATGATCTAGGTAAGAATTTTTGTGTAGTGTATCTGTCTTAGGTAGACATATATATACATATATATTCATATCTTGAATTTCTCTTTTAGTAATGAATGATAGGGAAAAAGGATGGCATTTCTGTGACCTTAATGTTCTTCTCTCCACCACTTCTGAACAAAGGAATGCAGACAGCATATGTGTGACCACAAAGCATTTGTCTATAAGGAGGATGCTTTGCAGAAATGGGACAGTCATAGACGTGCCCCCCTAAGAACAAGACTTGCTTGAGTTTACCTTGTAAATGCTCAGCACCCAAAAACTTAGGCAGTGGAGTAACATTTTCCTATTGAATCTGTTTACTGCTATCTATAGTAGTATCTTCATTTACTTGTGAGTTTTGAAATACCTTGCCCACGCAATGTCTTACTGGGGTTGGATGTCACAATGACCAGTTTTGTTTGTTAGTTGTCTGGCCTGAGTGTCTCAGAATCATCATTTCTAGAGAATTAGCTGTTGGGAATATATAAATACTTTGGCTTATGCTATTTTGTTCTTAGAGTTGCAGAAGTTTTACTTTGAAGTGTCAGTAACAGGCAGGAGCATCAGCAGATCAGAGTTTGGGCTTGAATTGCTCTGCCCTTAGCTTGATCCATGTTGGTATGGTTTAATATCCCTGTCTCTCTCTCTCACATTGTATAGAATCATAGAATCATGGATTGGAAAAGACCGCTAAGGTCATCAAGTCCAAATGTTAACCCATCACCACCATGCCTACTACACCATGTCCTGAAGTGCCATAGCTACACATTTTTTGAATACCTCCAGGGATGATGACTCCACCACTTCCCTGGGCAGCCTGTTACAGTGCCTGACCACGCTTTCAGTGAATATTTTTTTCCTAATATCCAATCTAAACCTTGCCTGATGCAACTTGAGGCCATTGACTCTCATCCTATCACTTGTTACTTGGGAGAAGAGACTAACACCTGCCTCACTACAACCAGGTGGTTGTAGAGAGCAATAAGATCTCTCCTCAGCCTCCTCTTCTCCAG
>Ga0181612_173612_pt1 | contig 13496 bp, 5 predicted proteins | sample HoacroProtozoa21_FD_119630 | JGI IMG/M metagenome (GOLD analysis project Ga0181612, IMG submission 119630) | Hoatzin crop microbial communities from Cojedes, Venezuel. Combined Assembly of Gp0051906, Gp0051904, Gp0051908 | reverse complement strand
TTGTGTAAGGGAGGTGGGGGGGGGGGGGGGGGGGGGGGAAGCAAGTCCAATTTTTCTGTCTTTTCCTAGTTTACCCTTTAGCATCTTCGAACATAGGATGATGCTTGGCATGTTAGGTTCAGCCAGTCCGTCTAAACCATTATCCTGTTTGGCTAGAGCTAGTAGGAGATGTTTGGGGAGAACTGTAAGAAATGGAGTGTATTTAGAGGGAGCTTTCTCCATATCTTCTGTCTTAGCAGTTTTGGGAAGTGCCATTCTTTTCCATGAAAAATTAAAGATCTTTGCAAAAGATCATTCGCCATCTGTATGCAATGTCAGATATTTTGAAAGCATTTTACTTCATGATTGGATAGCTATACATACTTTCTTAACTAAGCTGAATAGTCACTTACTGAGCATTGTATGAAAACTGTTGAACAGCACTGTATATAAATTGCCTGTAAAACTGGGAAACATTCATTGCGTTCTTTAAAGCAAGTGATGGACTAAAAAATGCAGGCTTCTCCTGCTGTAAACATCACCAGAAGTGTTATCACTGGGAGTACAGAAATGAGTTAACTAACCTTTAAAACTATAAATGAAGCTAGAATTGCCATGTGAACTTGTCACATCTCCCAAAAAATAATTAAATCCTTTTAAAGTTTGTTAATTTTTAATCTGGAAGACAGTTACTCTAGACCTATCCTCGAGTTATAATGCTAGCAAGAATGTCTTTGTGGGCAAATCTATTTTCATGCATGTGGTTATTCAAGATACCCTCCTAGAAAGCATTGTAATATTTAATTAAAATGTTAAAATATTTAATTGCTGTAAACCACAGGGGATACCAATGTTGTAATTGCATTTAAGATGAGGAAGAGAAGTGATTTGTTTTTCAAGTCTTGCTGACATTATTAGCAGTGGCATCAGTACTTTACCCTTTTTATTGTTTAAAAACTGATTAACTGCAGCATTACTGTAAAACAGGATAATATAAAAAGTTAATATGCATTTTAATACATCACATTAACACAGTTTGACAGCGTTGAAAGGAATGCCTTTAAACATGTCTGTAAGTTTGATACATTGCTACCTCGTTATTTGGAGGAAGTATTTTTTTCTTGTTCAGCCTGGCTGCTTTTTTATTTGTTTTGAATTTTTGTGATGGGCAAAATGTTTCTTTTTGGAATGCATGCTTGGAAGAATGGCAGAAGGGGGACAATATGAAATCTGGTATATGTTACAGTAAAGTGGTATAAGATATAAAGAGGACAAAATGCTTGAAATGATCCAATATTTTTTTATGAGTGTGTTATTATTAAAGAGAAGTTAAACTAATTGTGAAAGATAAATGACTGACAACTGAAAACCTGTTTGGGAATGTCATAAATTGGTTTGTGCTATGGAGTTGGTTTTATGAGAAAATAATAATAATAAATAGTTAATAGGGAAAAACTGCAGTCTAAGTGCCGTGTATTTCATGGCTCTTAATTTATATAAAAATGTTTGCTTCACTTGTCTTAATGAATGTTTCAAAATGTGCCCTAAACCAGTTCATAGCTGTATTACAATCTGTAACTTGCATAGTAGGTCAGAGAAATAAGTTTGTTTTTAAACTCATGTACTCTTACTTGCCTAGAGCCCTGCTCTCGGCTGGTGAAGGGCCCTGGTCCTAGAGGCAACGTACACAGGGGAATCCACCGTGTACATTTCCTTCTGCTGTGGTTTGGTGTGTGTGAAAGAACAGGAGGTGGTAGCTGCCAGAGGGTGATTCGATAACAGCCTTGGGGTGATGGTATTGGGGAGCAAGGAGAAAGGGAGCCAGACAGCCTGTATTCCAAAAAGACTGGGACTAACTGTTCTAGGTAGTTGGTATTGATGGACGGAGAGCATCTTCTGTGGGACTGCCACAGCTGGCGCTTACATCTGTGTTCCCCCATAGAGATGGGGAAAAATGGAAGGCAGGCTGCTTCTGATGGGGGGGTGTACAAAAGTTTTGGGAGGCTTCTAGCTAGGCTTCCTGCTCCTGCCTAGCTGAGAAGCAGAGATGTTCTTCTAGAGGGTGATGCAGAACATGAGCCTTAACAGCTTCTTTAGAAAGTTCCTCTTACTCTTGGTTGTAGAGGAAGTCTGGGCATATTGGCCTCCCAAGGCAGCGTTTAGTCTCTCTGGACATCACTCTCACACCTCTCTGGTGAAGCAGTTGCAGTGAAACGCTGCCTTCTGCTTACTTGTGGTAAAAATTAAGGCTGAATAATTAAAAATATTAGTACATACCAAAATCTACAGATATTTCTGATTTTGGAAATATACTGCTAAGCACACACGTCGTATTTCAGTTCCCAAGTGGCTTGTCTGTAAGCCGTTTTGACATTTGGAAGTTGCAAAGAATCTTGATTTTCTATAAATGCAGGGACAGGTGCTATTTAAAAAAAATCCTGAAAACAAGAAAAAACAAGTAACAAATGAACAAAACAAAAACCACAAAAAAAGCCCTCAAAACCTTCCCTTTTTATCTTAAACCTCTTTTTTTCACTGTAGTAAGGTCAGTTTGTAAATTAGTTTTGACCTTATTTTTGGTTAGATGTACAGCATGTAAACTCATGAGTTTTACTTAAGCAGAAGAGGATATTTGAATGGCAAAAGTTCATGCCCCAGATTATTTCTAAAACATGACAAAGTCAGAAAACAACTAATGTTGCCAATGTATTTTCGTGTAAATGCTCTTGTTTCAAAGCTTGCATCCATCGAAGGCTTTCTTCAGTATTTTGGTACTTAGTAATGATGGTTTTTGGCTGCTACAGTGAATTTACCTGGAGATGTTGGGGTTTTTTTCTTCTTAAACCAGAAAGAACTCTGCAATATGATCCTGGACTGCTGTGCTCAGCAAAGAACATACGAGAAATTCTTTGGATTATTGGCAGGGGTAAGTTCCATTTTCAGATTTTATACTTTATGGTAGATAATTTCATTGGTTTGCGCTATTTTTTGTGTGTCAAAGAAGTTTTAATGGATAAATAAAGCTAATAGTCTTGTTACTGTTCTAAAAATGGTTATATTCGTTGACTGGTTGTATTAGTTGATTAACATTTTTATTGCAGTAAGCATAGTGAATGCAGAATGAGAGAACTCTCTTCTCTTTATATTGTTGCTTTTTATGCTGCCTTCTTTTCTCGTTACGGAAGAACAATAAATTAGTGGCAAACCAATGGTACTGAAAAGAGGTTAAAGTATTATGAGTTACCAGAAAATAACCTCTTTACAGTGCTGAAGATTAATTTTGGAAGCTCTTGTCATTTACCACTTTGTTCAGAGCTGCTTAGTAGGTTTTATTTAGAGCACAAGACTGAATACTTACCTGTCATGGGGTTGTAGGTGGTTGGTTGGTTGGTTTTTTCAGTAAACAGCTAGCTCTTTGGGTTTGTGTAACTAATTGCTAATTGAGTTGTAGTTATTTCTTAGTTACTAAGTTTTACCTCTTGTGATGTTGACAGATCTGACTAGTTAAGATAAAATACTTGTCTTCTCAAGGGAGCAAGTTGTGTTGAAGGGGAGTGTTTTTTTCCAATTGTGGGGGTTTTTTTCATCCAGTATTTTAGGAAAGACTTCTGCTGACAGTCAGTGATGAAGCACCAACCATATGAATCTACATGTTCAGTAGAATATAAATGTTCATTTCCATGTGTGTTCCCTGCTGCTTCTCTAATTTTAAATGGTCATTCAGTGAAGTCATGAAAAACAGTTACATTTGATGGGGTTACATCAGGTGAAAATACTTGATGTAAGGAAGTAAAAGAAATTGCTGGATAATTTGCTGTAGTTCCAAATTGATAATTACTACTTTGCAATGCAGATGAGTTTCCTGTTCTGACAAACTGCTAAAAGCAATAAATGTATCCATTTGAAGGTGTTTTCTACTCCAAGGGCTCTTTAAAAGGAAAATCTTGCAGTAAATATTTGCACCATTAGGACACTTACATGTAGGTTACTTGCATGTTTAACATTTTGTTTAATCTGGTTGTTTAAATTGTACAATGTTGTCTCAGCGTTTCTGCATGTTAAAAAAAGAATATATGGAATCCTTTGAAGCCATTTTCAAAGAACAATATGATACCATTCATCGTTTGGAAACGAACAAGCTGAGGAATGTTGCCAAGATGTTTGCTCATCTACTGTACACCGATTCAATTCCCTGGAGTGTAAGTAAAAAAGGCTATTGTCCTAGATTTCTTTTCCAGTAATTAATCGCCCGTATTCAGAAATGATATATAATACATTAGTTTTAGTATTTATTCTATAGTGTGGAACTACTTGTATTTGTAGCAAACTGGATTATTTTAAGTATGTTTTCAGGCACTGTTGAACAAATCTGTGTTGCTCCATCTTCTCTTTCTGCCCCCTGTGTGTCATCATCTTCTCTCCCCTGTTCCCGACTGGTTGATTTAAGCTGTTATGTTATGGAGCTCAGCTGGAATTGGTTGATCACAATGTACTTTTTTAGAATTTTGAACTTTAAATCAGCAGTGTAAATAGCAGAACTGTCTCTAAAAAATAAACCTTTTAAAATTATATATTAAACTAAAAGCTTTGTAGAATTATAAGAAATTTTAAAATACTGCCATTTTGTGATTTAAGTGCCAAATAAATAAAAGCAATCTTGCATTCTGAGATATAATACAACATTTAAAAAGAAGAAATAAATATCTCTTTTCATACTGTTTTATTCTTGTTTCACAGCCTGGTCTAACTGTCATTCTTCAGGCGCACACAAGTCAGTCCAAATATTTCACCTCTTTAGAACTTAATTCCCAAATCTTTAACTTCCAAGAAGTTCACACACCTGATTTTTTTTTTTTTTTTTCTTGTGGGGCTTTTGTGGATAAAATAAATTTTTAAAGAATTACTGGCATAAATATGATTAAAAACTGCTCCCAAGTGGTAGAGAAGAATTTTTGAGGCGGAAAATCTTGGCTAGAAATTACAGGGTTTATGTTCTTGGTGGGGTTGAGGAGGAAATCAGTCTTTATTAGTTATTTCAGGAGGACAAAAGTTTTTAAGGCAACTAAAAGAGTGTATGTTTAAACTTAAGGGTGTTTTCGAATTATTTTTTTCTAAATATTTTCAGGTCCTTGAATGTATAATACTGAGTGAAGAAACTACCACATCCTCCAGTAGAATTTTTGTCAAAATATTCTTTCAGGAACTCAGTGAATATATGGGACTTCCTAATCTAAATGCAAGATTAAAAGATGAGTAAGTTGAAATTGTATTTTCAAAACTGTAAATCTAATTAGTTTCTTTATCTGAAAAAGTACAGTTAAGAACTGTTTTCAGGTTCAATTAAGACTGCAGTTCTGTAGCTGCAGTACTTCAAGAATAAGTTCATGTATAGATGTAGTCATTGCGAAGAGTCCCATTAAGCTGAGTGTATTACCATCAATTCGGGTTCAAGTATGTGCATGACCATTTGCAAGATGTATGTTACATTTTTATCCCAAAGCTATGCAGCTTTTTTATAAGAATTTTCCAAGTGCAAGTATTTTTATATATTGTCAGCTATATAGCTATGTAATAAATGTTACTGTGCTTTCTTTTTCTGACAAAACTTAAAGAAGCGCCTAACTATTAATAACTAGGATTAGTTGCTTATCATTAAGTGTGGTGTAAATAACACATTCTTTTAAGCCTGCATGTGACTTAATGCATTGTGTTCTGGCAACGTTCCTTTCAGTTGCTTGAGCTGTTTCTCATAAGTGGGGATTTCTTCTTTGTATGATGAAGAATTTAGTAGATGCTTTAGCTCATGAAAACTTAAACTTGAAACTATACTTAGGGCTCTGTTTGGGATTTCAGCATAGCTACCTAGATGTTTGAACTTCTTGGTCAACCAGTATTATCCTTTGCTATCACAGGTTACTGCGATTTCACAAGTCTCTTTGGGGTTTCACAAAATCAAGCTTTCTGTTGTCATAATCTGACAGCGTATATGTAATTCTGTGTGAGGTTTATGTTTTCATAAGAGAAGGTTTTTAAATAGCATTTTGATCCAATACATCAGATATAAACAGTGAAAATATTGAAAAATACATGAAGAATAAACTTTTGCTGTCCTGTGAAGATCCATAATTTATCAGTTTATTAATGTCAGTGAGAATTAGTGCTAAACTGGTGTGTTGTTTAATGTAGATGTTTGTTTCCATCAGAACGTTGCAGACTTTCTTTGAGGGATTATTGCCTCGGGATAACCCAAGAAACACTCGCTTTGCCATCAATTTCTTCACTTCTATTGGCCTTGGAGGACTAACGTGAGGAACACTTTTCTGATTTGATACTTACTTTGCTACTCTCCACTCTCTTCTGCCAAAAAAAAGGGAAAATTTTTTTTTTTTTTTTGTTAATTAGAGATGAATTACGGGAGCATCTTAAAAATGCACCAAAGATGATAATGACACAGAAACAAGATGTTGAGTCATCAGATTCTTCTTCGTCTTCAGAGACAGACTCTTCCTCAGATTCCGATTCTGACAGCAGCAGTAGTAGCTCAGAGTCATCCAGCAGCAGTGAATCCTCATGTAGCAGTGATAACAGCAGTGACTCAGGTACTTAAACACTAGCTATAACTATTTACTTCTCTTTTATTTACTTCTATACACTTATATCTATTTCTGTGTATGCTTGTTTTGAGGAAAAACTAGGTATAGACACTGTTAGTTTCTCTGCTAATCAATTTTTTTGAACTTACCAGTTTTAAAATATTAAATACTGCTTGTGGAAATTTACTTTAGAGTTTAGGGAAACCAAGTTCAGTTTTTACAGACTTAAATACCTGAGGGACGTTGTTTTGAGGATTACTTTTTTACACAGTTGATACCTGTTGCACAGTACTGTCACTTCAGTTTAGTGAAAGATGGGATTAGTCGTTCCCTATTAGTATCTCTTTGGGATGCTTACTGGTGAACTGTAGAGACTAATGTCTACAACTCTTGCTTGCTTGGCTTGACTGAGTGAGCTTGATACTGCTTGTGTCCTTCCCTGTAAATATGTGCCTTTTCAGGGGTCAGAAATGACACTGTTCAGTTCTAGCAACTTACTCTCGTTCCAAGTCTCCATTTCTAATTCTTCTTCCTCAGGAAGAGTTTGTGTGGTGATATAGTGAAGGTTCTTGTCTGTAGAGAAATCTCCGAGGAAGAATTAGCTTTTGCTGACAACTTAGTATTTTGTAGTTTTATGTATTATAATTAGAGCTTAGAATCTTACACCATCCTGCTGATATAGAACCTTCTACTTCACATGAAGTGTCATAAACGTTGTAATGTAGAAAGTATATGCTAGTATGAGTTAATGTGTGCAGTCCTCCCTATTGTACAGAACGTGAGCAGATGATAACACAGCATGACTTTCTATAGTACAGAAGCTTGCTGATTCAAAGTTAATTTGATTTATTACCTGCCTTTGAAATGAAAATGTTGATAAATCAAATAAAAGCAGTGTGAACTGCTCATGCTTGGGAGATGCATTTTTGTTCTCCACTGCAGTCTTACTGTACAAAGTTTTGATTTGTGTGTCATCGCGTTAATGACGACGAAGCACTGGAGGAGGGCGCAGTTAAACAAGGTCAGAGAAGGCATTAGTTCAGCAAAGAGCCAGATGGCTCCTGCATAGGCAGCTGCAGCTCTGCTGAGCTGTGTGATAGGAACCAGAGAGGTCAGTCCTTGGTGACAAACCAACTGAGTCTGCAGGCTGTTAGTACGAGCACTTTATTTTTATAAGTTTAGGACCTTCCCCTTTACTACTTATCCTTTCTCCATTCAGGTACACATTCATTAAAACTTGCAGCCTGCTTTCATTACTTTTTTTTCACTGGTTCTTGTGTACTTAAATACAGTGGTCAGAACACGTATTTGCGATAACTATATTCTTTAATGGTAAGCTTGATTGAGGCCCATTACTGATTATAACTCCAAGTCTTCCTGTGTTTTGCAGCTTTTTAAATCTTAAAATAACTTGTTAGAGTTGAAAGGCATTTTTCAGAGGAATGTGCTACAGTATTTCAGTGTTTTAACACTGCAGTGTACAAGAGAAAATGAACAAACTGTTGATTAGAAGTGGAGAAATTGAACATATAGCTGAATTAAGATTACTGCCTTACTGACAGTTAGTGTGTGGAACTTCAGCAGCTAGCTCAACTCAGCACTGCTCTGGAGAGGTCATTCCAACCAAACAGGCCCAGTAGAGGACAAAATTAGTGTGTTACCAAAGCAGCTTGTTCCTTGGTGTTTACTTTCTTGGGTCTTTTTCTGCATTCTGATGGATGTTAAATAATAGGGAAAACACTATTTAAAAAACTTAAAATATTAAGTCTATCTGAATTGATCCATCATTGCATTTTATCAGAAAGCCAGGAGGCCTTAGTTCAGACATGAGACTAGCCAGCTGATGTGGAACTTGTATTTGATGTGCTATTGAATCAGTTTATGACTGTTGTAATTTCAAAACGTGATTAGAAACATTTTAGCTGACATGATACTATAGTTCGTACAATGAGGTGAATTAATGGTTATTCTAAATGACTGTTACTGATAAATACTGTCGAGTGAAATCTAGAGGTTCCTTAGAAAGAGCAAACAGGAAGAGTAAGGCCTTTTCCACTGAGAAGAGCAGTACTGTGCAGAAGTACAGAAGTTAGTCTTAATCTTAAAATTGCTGACAAAGCTGCCACTGTGTCTCCTGAAAATGAGCCAGAGGGACATTGTTACGTTGCTGTGGTACCACTATCTCAAGCCATTTCAGCATGCCTCTGTTTCCTCAGAGGACAGTGGAGAATTTTCCCCATCTGCTGTTTTTAGTCTCAGTTGACTTAAGCTTTTCCAGGAAGTAATTGGAAAAGAAAATGGCTTTAAGAGACTGGATGGTCTGGGAAAGGTGATCTTTCTAAAAAAAATTATTTGAGAGTGCTTTGATGTATGACTTTACAGCATATGCCTGGTCCTTTTGTATCATCAACAAGAGGATAATGATGGGTAGAGGTTCTCAAAAATCAGGCATCACTTGCAGATACCTAAGGGATAAAAGCCCTGCTGATGGATGCTTGTGAGTGGCAGCCACACCTGTACAAATCTGAGTTGTTCCTTCTTAAGCAATTCACTGGGGAGGGGGGAAGCAAGGTTGTTGGAGTTTTGTTAGTACATAGAACTTCAAATTCTTTCAAATATGAAAGCAGTCTTACATAACCAAAAATTTCTTGGATCAACAGGTTTGCAGATCTTGTATCAGATCCTCTTTAGTGAGTTACTCTGTTTCAACACTGATATGACTGCTTAGTAATGTTTTGCATTCAAGTGCAGGTTGGTTTGAGTATTTTTGTAAGTTGAGGAAGAAGTTTCTTTTTGGTTTGAGCTGCATCAAGTTCTCGATACCTGTACAGGTAAACTCTTAAGGTTTTGGGGTGATGTGTTGTAACCTTGCTTTTTGTTAACGTGAGGTTCTTGTGTTAACAGTGGCGTTATGGAAGTATAGAGGAAAAACAGAGAGTAGTCTTGGGCTTGATAGTCAGCTCACACTTTCATGGAGAATTTCTCTTTTTATGTAAAAGAAAAAGCCTGTAATGCATACAGACATTTAAAAATAATCAGTACCTGTTCAGTTAAAGAGTGGGTAAATTTTCCCCCACTGCATGAGACGCTTACTTGGGGGTGGGGGGGGGCAATAAAATCAAAGCTCATTATTTTGAAGCCTTTGTCCATATACATACCCACAGAAAATAACTCTCTAGAACTTTCTATGTAGTTTAACAAGTTAAACATAATAAATTAAAACGCAACCTTATTCCCATAATTTGTTATTTCAGATGTTCCTAAAGCCAAAAGAAAGAGAATGCAAAAGAAAAATAGAGAAGCTGATAAAGTTTCCAGGAAAAAACAAGAAAAGAAAAGGAAATCACTTGAAAAGAAAATGGGAAGGAGGTGGCAAGAGGAAAGAAGTGATACTGAGAGCAAATCGGAAAGAAATCACCGAAATCTGAGAGAATCACACAGGAGAGATGACATATCAAAATACCATCACAGAGATGAGTCCAATGGCAGAGACTGTTACCATAGTGGAAAGGATAGGAGCCATGAAAGAAGTAAGGATCTAGAAAACAAACACAGTAATTCAAAACCAAAGAAAGCAGAGAGAAGAGCTTCTTTGTCTGATGATGAAAATTACAGACACTGGAGCAAAGATAATGGACATCGCAGCAGAAAAAGAGAAAGATCAAAATCTGGTGAGAGAGCCCAGAATAATTCAAGTCCGAGAGAGGAGGAACAAGAAGACCGATACAGAAATGGTTCAGAGAAACACCGAGAGAAGTACAGCCGATATTCTGACCAGCACAGAGAAACCAGAAAGAATGAGGACAGACGAAGGGAGAATTCCCCACACAGACGAAAATAATCCCTGACTAGAGTTTGAAATAAATGTGCATTTCTGGGCTGTAAAAACTGTATTTTAAAATCTATTACTGAATATTAAAAAAAAAAAAATTTTGTACAAAGTGGTAGTTTGCATCTGTAAATTTTATCAGACTTTTTCAAATTTTCAGTACCGCTTTTTTGATAATGATTGCATTGAGTCTTTCTGTTAAATTCTTCCTTTGGAAATATGAAGCTGTTTATTTTGTGAATAAACTGTTAAAATATCAGCGAAATTGGTATTTTTGTCACTTAGTTTGAAGTATTGTAACTATATCAAGTATTGTAACTGTAGTCTGTAAAACATTGGCTTTTAACTTGTTAATTGAAAGTCATATACTGAGGCCAGTGTGTGACGGATGTCAGAAATTCAGATTACAATGTGAATGTTACATGAAAAGGCTTTATAAAAATTTTCGAACATCAGCACGAGCACTTCAAGCATTCTATAGCTGTTTATTCTTTCAACTTTGCAAATATGAAAGCAAGTTTGACCAAAATTTTCAGGAAATACTTCAATTGATTTTTTTTCTTCAAGAGTTAAAAATTGGAAAAGCGATATTGCTGTTCTAAATGGCACATTTGAAAGTGTGTCAACTTGTTCTGTTACTTTTCACAGTGTTTTTTAATATTGTAACATCCTGAGCTGGTTACACTTGTGATCTTAGAGACAGGGGAAATAAAGTTGTTTTTTCTAACGGAGTTTTATTTTAAAGTCATAGACTTCAACTCTAGCCCTGCAAAGGAAGTGTTTAAGGAACATCTTTCCCAGTATATAAAAAAATAAGAAACAGAAATAAGAGGTTTTTCAAATCTTGTTAGACGTTATGACCTACATGGCTTGAAGTTCTCAATTTTTGTAAACTTTGCTTCCAATAAAAAAAAAAAAAATCAGCTGCTGCAGCAGTTTATATTAAATATTGTTCTACCTGGAGTCATTTGAAGCAACTAGCTCAATGTTCACCGGATGAGTAATGAATCAAAATCATCTGGTTAAGACTTCTCTTTTTTCTTTTTTTTTTTTACTTTGTGAAATGAATACTGGGCATATGAGAACTTACACATTTCTTGTGTAAGTCATATTTCATCGTGTATAAAGCATAGAAAGAATATTTAAGCTGTTTTATAACAGAAAATGGAACAATTCCTAAGGAAATAGATCACTTTGCCTAAATTTGTCATAACATTTTTCTAAGAAAAATACCACATTTTAAAATTTTTTTCTGTGTTTAACAGAATTTTCCTGCAAGCTTTCATACTGCAGAGGAAAAAGTAAGGCTTCTATCTTGTTATACCACACAGCTAAAAATGCTTTAGGGCATCATGAGGAGTATGTTGTTTAAACTGTGGTGGGTTTTTGTCCAACGCACTTCTCATTTTCAGAACGATTGGTGCATTTTGGCAGTGTGTGTTAATTCCAGGAAAAGTTAATTTGAACAAATGCTTTCTAAAAGGAATTGTGTTGATAATTGTTGTGCTTCTTCAGTAGCTCTCTGAACATCACTGAAAACTATCTCTATTTCATAATGGTTTAATTGTACAAACTTAATTTATCTAGAGTAACACTTCCCTTACTATGTTGTAGGTTTAACAGCATAAATTTCATTAACCCATGACTTGGATATATTCTGTTCCAAGTTAAAAAGCTTGTTAATTACATCTTTAATAAATGGAAATACATTAAAACAATTAATGTGAACATAAAACATTTATTGAAAGCTAAAGTATTTTATCTCAGACATGCTGATCAGGAAATGCCAACATCTCCAATTTGTTATTTCATACTAGCTGCTAAAATTCTGTCCTCTTTGATGGTGGAAAAAAGGGAGAGGGTGAGACCAGGACTTGAGCTGGGGCCTTAGCTGCATTGACAGTTTCTTGGTGTTGTGCTTGGTTTTTTTATTTCCAGAAATATTAATAGATACTTAATAGAATGACCCATTAAAAATAGCTGTTCTTTTTACCATTACTGCTATGAGCAGGCTTATGTTGGCTAAGAGCAGCAAGACAACGAGCAGTGGTTACGATGTGTGTGTATGGCTGGACGTGTGCTCGGATGAGTGGCTGCGCTGTGGCACACCAGCAGCGTCTTCATCCTAGAGCCCGTGCTGCCCACAGTCGGCGACACCGAGCGTGTTCCCAGGGTCTCCAGCCCGGAGCCAGTGCTGCCTGCCGTTGGTGCACTGGGTGCATCCCTGTGGTCTCCAGCCCAGAGCCCATGCTGGCTGCATTCCCAGCCCTTAGCAGACTGGTGCTTAAGGGCTTCCTGAGCCAGAGGCACCATGTGCATCACAGAAAAAGGCCTCATCCATTAAGTGGCCTAATCCTTTAACTCATTTTGGGGGGAATTCTGCAGCATCCTGGGCCGGGATTTCCAGTATTTTACTGTACAGTATGTGTAAAAGTATGTTGTATAGCTTCTGCCTGATCACGTTCATTTGCTACTTTCTGGTGTGTTTTCTGCCGCCTTGTGTGTGATTTTTATAGACTTAAACCTGTATGTTCTTTCCCACTTCTTTTCCTGTAATCCCTCCCTGTATGGGGCTGCTCCGTAGCCCTGATCGTTCCTCCTGCTCTTCATTTATTTGTTTAACTCTCTAAAGGAAAAGAAATCAGAATACTATGTAGTGTTCAAAATGAGGATATTCCAGGAGTCGCATAGTGACATAAGAGTTTGGGGGGTTTGTTTTCAGTCCATCTCAGTTGCTGTGGAGCTGAATGGTCCACCGTGATCCTGGGCTTTCTTTGCTCAGCAGTAAAGGGACTCATGCATCCATAATTAATAGTGAAGCTATAGGGTGTGTTTTGAATAGCAGTTTTGACTGAGAGACTTCAGGAAGTGGGGTTTCTATGACATTTTTCACTATTCTGCTCAGTCATTCATCCTTGTTACTTAAAGACATGATTGAAGCAGCCTAGCCTTATCTTTCGGCAGTTGGGTCTGGTTATGACTTCATTTCATAGATCTCTGCTATCAGAAGCCACCAAGTGTAGGTACCTTCAGGCTGTGTTCAGGTAATGGCTTGGTTGCCTCTCAGACCAAACAAATCATACACAGCTTTGGTC
>Ga0181612_156827_pt1 | contig 13496 bp, 6 predicted proteins | sample HoacroProtozoa21_FD_119630 | JGI IMG/M metagenome (GOLD analysis project Ga0181612, IMG submission 119630) | Hoatzin crop microbial communities from Cojedes, Venezuel. Combined Assembly of Gp0051906, Gp0051904, Gp0051908 | reverse complement strand
CCAAGGCATTACCATCACTCACTCTCTTGCTCTCGCTGTATTTTATTTAATCTATACACACACACACAGAGCTCTGTGTGTGTGTGTATAGATTAAATAAAATACAGCGAGAGCAAGAGAGTGAGTGATGGTAATGCCTTGGGCAGTTAGGCCAGTGTTCTGTCTGATTGCAGCCAGCAGCTAGCAGCTCTGTCCCCAGTTTTAAACAGCATTTGAGAGAGGAAATTAAGTCTGCAAGGTATTATTGTCACCTCCTGACGCGCGAATAACCCTTTCCAGCGTGTAGCCAGTGACAAGAAACTCCCGCACGCCTGACCTGAGTGGATCCACGGCTGCAGAAGTGTCCCCTCAGGGAGGGGACGGTCACAAGTTGCCCCCCTTGCAGTCACTTTTCTCCTTGTCTGTGGCAGCGAGCGCAGGACGGGCGTTCCTTTTGTCGGCCTTTGGTGGAGCGTTGGCAGTCGCGGGGTTGAGGTGGATTGCTGCGACCACGTGCAACACCCTTGGGACGCTGGTGGTGGTCAGCAGGGTCACCGGGGCCAGACTTCCTTCTCCATTTGTGCTCGTGCATCCTAATGATCGCTTCGTTGTGGAATTGGTGCCATAAACGAATGGGTAGTTACTTCATTTAAGACTGAAGGAGAGACTTCAGGCTGTAACTTGACCTGACATCCGGCAGTACTTGAGATTTCCACAACTGTTTTGTCGAGGGAGAAAATGGTTTGATGCATTTCTCTTCTGTCTCAGCGGTGCAGTGAAAGGGAAGCTATTAAATACGTATCTGCTAAATATCAAAAAGAACCCCACTTGTGAAATGTACTGTATACGAAGGTTTTCGTAGCCGATGCCGCCGAGAGGAGGGGGGTGCGAGGCCGAGGGCTGGGAGCTGCGGGTGCCTCTCCGGTGGGAGCGGGCTCACCACTGCCCGGGGCTGGGCGGCCCCGCACAGACTGTGCCCCGGGGCCCGTCCCCAGAAGTAGCCAGGAGCAGCTTTGCTAATTCAGAAATCAGGCTCTGTTTATATTAAGCCCAAATTGTTTGCAAAAACTGGAAGCAATTCAGCTTGTGCAGTTTTAGAGCTAATTATGTGTATGGAAAATACTCAACTGTACCAAGAATGTAAGAAATCCTCTAATTTATTCAATACATTGTTTCACAACATATTTCACACTGACTGTTGCCACTGAACCAAACCTTATCTCAGGTCATTTGCATTCATCTCCTGTCTGTAGATTAAAAAAAAAATAAAATGAAAATCATTCTCATTTTCTTAGTTTATTCAGTAATTGCCAAATGGGTTCTGGTGCAGCAATGCAGACTCCACGTACTAAACTTTTCCAGTTGCTGTTTGCAAAACCTTTTGCTGACAAAATCCAGTGAAGATAGCCAGTGAGAGGCTTTTCACCCAAGTTTAATAAGGTAACTAAATATGGCTAGGGTCTGAAAGTGGAATGGTTTCCAGTTTTGTTACCAGTTCTTTTTGTTTCGGCTCATGCTGGTTAACCCCAACGCCCGAGCTAAAGGTGCTTACACAACTTCCTAGCTGGGACGGGGAGTGGGAACCAGTCCTGCCCTACCACCAGTGACACATCTGTAGGATGCCAACTAGAGACACATCCGTTTGGTTTCACCCACCGATCATTTTGTTGTAGCATGTTGCAATTCTGCATGTCTTGGCTACAATGGTTAAAAAAATTTCTCTGAATGAGTGGACAGTCAAGACTAATATTTATTTTAAAAAAGTAAAACTAAATTGTAAGCACTTTTTTGTAAAACCAATGTCTGTTTTGTTACATACTTTTAATGTTGTGCTTTGTAAATGTCTTATTTGTGTAATAAATAAAGTTAATGCAAGTAGAAGTGCTGGCACTTACATCCAGAAAATGATGTAATTCCATTTTATTTTATTTTTAAATACTTTCTGGCTTACTAATCAAGCAGCAACCCACCCAGTTTTCCTCTTTTATTATTTTGTTAAACTCTGGCTTCAGGAGAGTTCAACAAACGTTCGTAGTAAATGGATATAATTTCCTAGTTAGCAAACCAGTCATTAAAGAATACCTCTGGTGTACATTATTACAATGATCAATCAATATCAAAGTACTGAGCAAAAAGAGAGGAAAGGAATTCACCAGGACAGCTAACTAAAATCTGGGAAAATAATGTTGATTAAGATGGATTTGAATGACTTCAACACTGAATCTGAGGCACTCTTTTTAACAAATTGTTTTCAGGCTTAATAACGTGTGTATACACTACACTGCACACCTCTCAGGAATATTATTGTGAGTACAGTCTGCTTTTTTTTTCCATGGCTTTTTCTCAGCGTGACTGATTAAATGATTACTTCCATTTTTGTTTGTGCTGACAAAGATGACAAAAAGATTATATTCCTGTAGAGGGAAAGGGTGAGACAAATCCACAAGGACAAATTAGATTTATTGTGAATCAGATTACCTGCTTTGGAATATTATTGTCTAGCAAAAACTGTTTTCATGGTTTCGGTTTATGTCCAGTTGTTTCATCCGAAGCTTTCCGGCAGGTCCGAATGATCCATTCGTGCTCATCATCATCTAAAAGGGAGACAAACGGTGTCAGATCTGCTCTTTGCATCACTAGGGTCCCACTCAAACAAGCAATTTTCCCGTTGAGAAATAAATCCAGTTTTAGCCGTTGGCATCTCTTAGAAGACTTTTTTTGTTTGTTCGTTTCTTGAAAAGATTGTGTGCTGTTGTGTTGGAGTTTGTCAAGGCGGGAGATACTGGATCTATGGCAACGACTGATTATTTGTTCGGTAAGATCAGCTTGGGCAGAGCTATGAGGCTTACACATATAGATTTTATTCTTTGAGTTTTTCGCAGGAGATGTGCAGGAGATATGTGGAAACTATCAGAAATGGAGAGACACATTTTTAACATTCTGTGTCTGCATTGCTTGTCGGTTTATGAATAGAGAAGAAAAATCTATGATCAAAACCTAGGTTCTTGTCTTCCAGCTTTCCTTTCAGTGTTGTTTTGGAAATGTACATTACGACAGGGAGCGATAAGCTGATATGGTGGCCGGTAGACGTATTTTAGACCATCTTCTGTGTCCTTTGTCAGTATTCATGTCTGTCTTCTTAGAGCATAATGACAGTATGGGAAGAAAAAAACCTCAAAGACAATGTAGAGAGAACCAACTGTCCAGCAAAGTTTGAATAGAAATTTTGTGTGTGATTACGAAAAAATAAGTTGGCAAATGTTAAGTTGTGGCTTCTTAATTCTAGGGATTTAAACAGTCTTGTCTCCAAAATCTGTTCTGCGGCCTTGTCTTTCGTATTTGTGTAGGGGAAGAGAGATCTGTGTAGTAGACCAGGAAAAACAAACTTCAAAAAGCCTTGAAAAAAATCAAAGTATTAATTAAAACAATACCTGTATTTATTTTTATATGAAATGTATTAGAGCTGCTTCTTGTGTTTACCGCTGTCTTAACAAATTCATATTAGCTGCTTCTGATGTGTTTCTGTCCTGCTTCCATGTAAATTTTCAGGGGTTCGTAGCAGCCCTTATTACTGGAAAGAACAGATGACTGTGAGCAGGCTGGAGCCGAGGGGGCTGCGATCCCAGTGCTGCGACCGTCGCGTGGCACAGCGCGTAATCCCGTTTATTTGCGCAGCTGAGCGCCCTGCTTAGGCAGGTCACACGCGAGCGAGAAAGACGCGTGGTGCTCGTAGGAGTCACATTTTCATGGAGATCGTTTGATTGTGGAGTTGTAGCTTTAAGTTAAAGTATCATTTGAAATGCAAAAGGTAGGAATGGCCTGGGAATTAAGTTGTCCTAATCTAAGAAGTGGAAGTTGACAGCAGAGTATGTGACAAATTAGGTCTTGATGCACAAGCCTTCAGGCTTGGTGGTTAATCTCGTTGCTTGCAGTAAGTTTTGAATCATCAGCTTTGTCTTTCCATTTTTTTCTTCCTTTCTTTTTTTCATGGTAACCTCCCCTTTTTTCTCGTTCCTGGCCAAGCGAGTGGAGCGCAAGCCTTCGCTTCTCCCGAGGTGCTGCTCACACGCAGCTCTGCTGGCACCCTGCTAAAAGCAGAGGTAAGGCAAGCACCTGCCAAGGCATCCGTCCCTTGCCTGCGCGGCGGCACTCGTCTGCCACCCTTGCCAGGCAGTGGTCAGCAGGGCCGGTGAATCACAGGAGGATTTCCCTTGAGCCAGCTCTCCAGTTTGCTCTTTTCATACGATCACTGGTTTCCAGACAACGTGCTGGCTTGTGCCTGCTGACCCTCTTCTCATTTCCCACTCGGGCTTGCTGGCTTGCAAAAGCTCGGCTTTGGTGGAGAGCGCCCGCCTCTGAGCAGTGCCCCAGTGACCGTGAACGGACTGGAGAACAGACTGGTGCTGCCATTGTTCCAACAGCTCAGCCTGTAGCCTGGCTTTAATGGCTGCAAAATGGTTACCGTTCGGATCGAATAGCTAAGTTCCATTATTTCTGTGTTTCGCTGACATGATCTCTTTTTTATTCCCTATGCCCATGAATCAATAGGTCCATAACGAAACACCCTGTTAACGGCACATTGCTTATTCGGGTATAAACTAGAAGAAAATAAATGCTGAAAAATATGCTAAAAGGGAAATTAAAAAGATGAGCACCGAATCTTGCTTAAAGACCACGCAATCCTTACAGAGGCAGAGATTCCACCGAGAGCTGCAGCAGGAATGCAAATGTGGTCCTTAAGCTTTCTTAAAAACAACATCACAGCCATAATCAACGTGCTGGCTTTTGTTCTATGCCCTAGGTGTTCCAGCATGGTAACGACGCGATCATGTGAGCCTCAGCTATAACAGATACTGTCCAGCCTGGGTAGCTCGCTGATTTTAGCTGGAATTGCCTTGACTAAAAAAATAGTTTATCAGAGCTTGTAATAATTGCATGAAAATGAAACTTTGTCCATTTCTGCCGGTGAAAGAATAAACAAACCTGACACATGCTATATATCCCCGTTATTTGGCTCGTATTTGGGTACAGATATACGTGGCTCACCTGAGGACTAGAAATAATCAGCCTGCCTTCCTAGGGAGAAACCCGCAGAGCTCACTCAGCTGAGCACCCAGGGTCCAAGCGCCGAGAAAGGCAGATGCGAACTTGGCTGCATATAACAGGTTTCCAACCCACCCTTGGTTTGCCTAGATCGCTCCCTTGGGCACTCCGGGCTTTCACGGTCTCCGAGGAATTGCTCTAAGGATTTTAGCTTCCCCAGACCTGTCCCAAATTATACTCGGTTCACGCAGTGCTCTGATCCCATGCAAATTAAATTCACGTTCATAAGCACTGCTTAACTTGCACATAGTTTAATCAGATGCAAAAACCGAACGAGCTATATGAATTTCAACTTTGTATATGGAAAGGAAAAATAGATGTAATGGCTCAATATTTGAAAAAATAACCTAAAGTAAATCCCGAGAAGTTCCACCCAGGCCAGGCGTACTGTGCCGCTGGCCCTTGGTCCAGGAAAGGGGAAACGAAAGGATTGATCCAGCACAGCGAGAAGAACCACAAACCCAGAGATGAGAATGGCTCCAGGGCTAGCTATGTGAGAAGAGGCAGGGAAATATTAGAATGTAAAGAGTTAAGCTATGGTAAAACATACTTTTGCTACACTAAAGAAGACTGGTTGATAATTACTGTAGTTTTAGGGCTATTTGAATCAGTGCAGCTGCAACCTCTTCAGTAGTAACCCCTGAAACAAGACAAACTGGGTTTATTGTACTGAACAAGTCTTAAAGCTCCTCCCTGATTGTTAGTAATTGGCAGCAATGGACTTAACAGCCTCTTGACTACCCTTTTTACACTCTACCTGACTGTGCAGCTAACAATTTAAATCACAGATGCCGATCCTTCTTTGTGGCAGCTGCTTGTTAACTACACGTTCCTCTTTTTCTGTCACTGGCTGCTTCCATAACCCTGCAACACCAGGGTTAGATTGGAGAATCACATTTCATCAATATTTAAAATGGAATTAAACCTTGAAGTTTGATTAATGCTACCAGATAGTGAGTTGTAATTACTATTTTGCAAATTGCAATTGTTTGAATATGTTAATATGATTGTCTAAGCACATCTTCACCTTCAGAAGTAATTTTCCCTTTAAAAAAGATTTGAAAAAAATACAAACTCTTTAATCAGTGGTAAATTATCACCCTGCGCACAATTAGGTAGTATGGGGTTCTTCATGTTGTGTGCTGAATTTTGTGTCAGCGTATTTATCTTTAAAAGTTTATCCTTTTTTTTAGATTTTCCTCAGTAGAATAAACATTCATGGAACAGACTTTGCTGAAACAGGACTAACCATGTTGATATTTGAAGGTAAAGAAAAAAAGCTTTGTTGAAACTTTTATTGCAGTCTGGTGTATCCCTGTTCAGTTAGTAAATGTTAACAAGTTATTTCTTCCAAAGTTAGTGAAATGTAATTATTATTATCAGGACATATCATCGAAATCTTGAAACGGAGAGAGGCAGCGAGAGGTCTTAACGGATGAGCTGTTAGAACATATGTAAGTGTTGACCGATTCTTTTGAATTATTTTCTTGTGTCTCAGTCAAAAATAAGATCAGTTTGCTAGCACCCACAAAATATATTCTGAATATTGTGGGGCAGATCCTCAGCCAGCCCAAACTGGGATAGCTTCTCTTGTATTTTTGCAATTAATTCAGGCTGTTTTCATTAAGCAGGCAGAGGCATACAGAGCCAACCCGGGTAGCCACCCGCACGACCGAGCCCCAGATACGGCATCTGCCCACCGCAGATGATTAATGAGGGGTGCAAGTCCTACCGATCTGCTGTTGGACACTGTCTACACAGTCAACAGGTCAGTTCAGATACAGTCTTTTTAGGCAAGTAAGACCCAGCTAAACCTGTCCGTCATACGGTGTTTCTCTGTGTAGCCCATTTCAAAATCAGTTCTTCTCAATAAATACCGCTTTGCAAGTTTCTTCCTCATTTTGGGTGGCTTTTGGGGAAGCTCCAAGTGCCAGCAAAGCCCAAACAGGTGTCTGTCAAAAATGCTGTTAGGTGTATTCCACGGTGAGTTCAAACCACAGTCCACTTAAATCAGCGGATTTCTGCTCAACATCTCTGCAAAATGAAACCACTTGTCCAATTTTCAATGATCAGTCTAAAAGTAGGGGCAGAAGAGACCTCCCCAACTACACACTCCAGATTTATCTCTCAGCTGGGATTAGAAACAGCTGAAAGTTCAGGGTGGGCTTGCTTCAGGGTGCTTCCAAGGGACAATTTGAAAATACACTGTAATTTAGGTGCATTTAATCTTCTTATATTAAATGCATGTTGCAAAGTTTAGAGTTATTTGCTTCTAGCTATTGCGTTTCTGTGTTGCTTATGGAAACTTCAGCTGTGAGAGACTTCTTAGGACTCCGCATGCTTAGGTGTCTGCCCTGATGCAGAGTGGAGACTGCCAGCAAACAGCAGTATCGTCGTGCAGGCTCCTGGATTTGCCCTCTTAACTAATGCTTTCCCAGGAAACCACCTAGGAGTGTGCAGGAAGATGTGCTGCATTGAAATTAGAATACGTAGTGGCTCACACAGGGAAAAAACTACATTGTTTACCTTAAAAACCTTGCCTAACTCTGTGTTAGGTCTTCATACTGCAATTCGTAGCTGTACGTGTTCCTGGTGTCTTAAAGTCTATACCGGAGGCCTGATGCACTCCTCAGTGCACTCCAAAATTCAGATCCTTGGGTCCCTCCTCGGCCCAAAGGCGAGCTGGGATCAGACATGGGTGTGCATCGTCCCTCTGTTCACTCCTGCCTCCGTTAAAGGCCATGGGAGCAAGGAGGGGAGTAGCTGTGCCCTGGCGTGTCCCTCCATCAGGGCGACCAGAGGCTGACGGTCCAGCCTTCCCAGAGGACACAGCCATGCGGTAAGAGCAGCTTTCCACGACTGGTTTGTAGGAGAGTGTGTTTACACTAGACAATCCTTGAACAAGAGCTGAGTTTCCTCTCAGTTTGCAGAGGGCCAAGCACACGCAGACCATTGTAAACAACAATATAATTTCATTCTTTCGCGTGCCTGGCTCCTCCCATCACCCGCAGCGCAGTTCATCATGTTCTTCCACTGCACAATTACAATCACATGCGATAGCATCGCAGCCATGGATTCTGCCTGGCACACCCCTTTCATTTCCACTGCCCCCTCGGGGTCCCGAGCACCACTTTCCTTACTGCACCCGACCCCACCAACATCAAGGCTGGCAAGAAAATGGAAAATATGTTTTCAATTAGCCTTTCCTTCCACCCACAAATTCTCACCCTTCCATTTACTTTTAATTACTGTAATTCCAAAATGGCCCCCAAATGAACTTTCCATCTCTTGTAAAACTTGTTTTCACATGAACTGTATGGTTGAACATAAATGCCTATAAGACTTGTGTATAACCTATCTAATGGATTCACAATGGGATGGCTAGCACGCAAACAAAGTTGTTATTCTTGGCATGCCACTATTTGGAACTGAAACTTTCACAGTTTTCAAAATGATAAGTATTTTAAGACCAGGAAACCACAAGGAACAATATATCTGCAAAAGCTATAGCTACTGAAATGACTGTAGTAACCTAGACCGTGATGCATATATTAATATTATCATTGTTGGTTATTGTATTGAATATAAATCATATTGGTTCATAATCTATTTTACGGAACAGAGGATATTTTATATTAAAACATGTAAGCCAAATTTAATCTAAAAACATTGTCTTGGTTACACGGATAAGAAGTCTCCAATACCTCTGTCACCTGAGCAGACTTTGACACTGAGAAAGACATAATAAGTATGCGTTTCACAATATCATTCAAAATGTGCCTGATCTTAACACATTTCTACATAAAAAGATATGAAAAGAGCATGTGATGGGTAGGAGAATTGGTCCAACACTTTAAAAAGTGTTTAGGGTAGAGTAAGAATAGACATGAAGCTACATCTCGTAGGAGTCTGGGACCTTCTCTTTAAATTATGTAGACTCAATTTCCTTCTGCCATCTTCCCTTCCACACTCATTCATTTGCCTTGCCCACTCAGCAGTCCCCAGTTTGATCCTTCTAATGTTCTGCCTCTCCTCCTTCTAAGACTTGTCCCCTCAATCAATTTATTTGTTAAGCGTTGGAGATCGTTTAGGTCCAAAGCTCTCACAGCAGAACAAAAGCTATCTAACTGAAAAATATGAAGCGATAGATGAGTAGCACTTGTGGAGCCAGATGAAAGAGCTAGAATACAATTTCCAACCTTCCTCTTAATTTAATATTTTTCGAATCTTCCGACTACCATAGAAGCAGCGAGCCTGGCAAGCAAGTACCTGAAAACTGGAATTGCGTGAATGTGGGCAGAAAAATTATGTCCCGGGACTAGATGCAAGAGAAGAAGGTATCTGGGAGACGGAGGGGCAAGACCAAAAGGTGAATTTGTATGGAGTTGTGTAGAGCCTCGCAGGCAAAGGAAACCAGCTGAGTGCCATAGCAGAGAGAGAAAACCCATTCTGCAATGTTATTTTGGAGGAATGTGAATCAAAGAGGCCAGAAAGAGGAGTTAACAGTGAAAAGGACCAGCTCTTCAGCTGTTGCAAGCAAAGCAAAGGGCTACTGATGTTCGTATGCTCTACTTGGGTAAATGGAGAGTAGTATTGGCTCTCTGTTTCACAAAACCCTCGTTTCAGAAATAAGTTTGTCAGCCAAAGTAAAGAGAAAAAGATCAATGGATTGCAATAAACAGCATTCAGCATAAAAATGAGTAAAATTTACAATTCAGTTAACTTGTTAAATGTTAAAAAATCAGCAAACAATAGACACAATTTGTTTTGTTCGGAGCCCAGAGGTAGAGACCAAATCCTCTAAATTAATTTCTGCAAAAGCTGGGTTTTTTTCCAAACAGGTCTGGATCCTATTCGTTGTAGAATATACTGATTACCAACTATTTTTAAGAGCTTTACACAAACATTATTTCTTTTGTTGTGTGAAATGCAGAATCAGCCATCTGGCAAATGCCCCAGAGCTAAAATCTTTTACATGACATATAATTCAAAATGATTAAATATACAACAGAAAATAGCTATAGCATTGCACTTAAAATAGCATGAACTTTTACTGCCGATCAAAACTGATTTCTTTAGCTTAACAAGTATCCAAAGAACAATTATTTGAAGAGCTTTTAAGAGTTTCAATATGTAGTAACTAAACCTCATCTAAATTCAGTATCTTAAGTCAAATAAAAAAGAAACAAATGTACAAAAGATTAAATGGTCCTGCGTTATAAGTAGACATTTAAATCTATGGGAAGCTAAATTAATTCGAACGAAAATACTATATTCCCTCCGTATGTGTGTTGCTGGGGCTTTCCTCTCCATTGCTAAGGGCATCTGCCAAAACAACTCTTACATTCTTAGGCAATGACTAGGGACTAGCCTGGAGTCAGACTGTTCATCCACTCCCTCCATCATCAGAACGGGCAATTTCAAAGAAGAACAGGGAATAAAGCCCCGTGCGTGATCCCTAAGTGCAGTCAATCTTTTTTTCCTGCACCACAGTCAACTTTAAGTTAAATTTGCTGTCTTTTTTCCAGAAATACTCCAGGCCTGAAAAATTGCCAGGTCCTCATCCCACACCCAGTTCTCCAGTAGTTTATGAGAAAGAGCACGCAAACATCTGCATGTATTTGGGGTACATGAGGGTAGGTACAGAAATATTACCCTGCCTAATTATTGAGTGGTTATGGCTCTGTTTCTCAACTACATTTTTCAGACAAGTCAAAGTCTGCATTTCCCAAAAAGCACTTGGTGCAAGTCCGGTCTGAGCTGTAAGACAAAAAAAGTCTTAATGTCGGAGATTTATCTCATGGATTTGCATACTTGGATAAACCTGAAATGGATGAATACATCGCTGCCGACTTTCAAAAAATTCTGCTTTGAAATTCTTTCAGACCGAGCATGAAAACCTTCACCCCAAGGTAACAACATGAGGAAACTGTAAGTCTGTCTGTCATTACTAAGGCTTAGAACTAAAATTACTTCACACCTTTGCTGTGGAGCTGGGCCAGCCTCACAACCAAGGAACCTCAGACGTTCTAAACCCAGACTTTTCTAAACTATAATGAAATAATGTTCGTGAATCTTGACCTTTTCAGCTCATAATGATTCCTGAAGCAGCAGGATTTTTCCTGCTGCTTTTTACATGCCTTTCAGGCTTGTAGAAATCCTAAGCTGATTCCTGGCTGGCTTGGGATTGCAGCAACACCAAAAACTCTCCTCTTAGTAAGACACTTGTCCTGGTTTTCCAGGCCTAATCCTGCTCTTAATCACACGTATGTTAATTCAGTTACCTGACTGAGCTTTTAGTGTGAAGGCAGGCTTTGTGTCCTCCTGCTCTCGATGTTATATGAAGAGATGCATGTATTTCAGGTAATATTGACTGCAGTATGGAAAGCTACTCTACGCACCACACACATAATTAAGCCTGACGATGGAGTATGAAAGTAGTAGCAGAAATATTCATATATTATAAGGAGCAAAAGCATGGTTTATATTATTTAACCCATCCTTTGGAGAACCACAGGAGAAACAGAGCAATATTCATCAGAAGTGTCTTTGCTTTTCATCAAAAGAGAGGGGACCCAGGCAATCTCCTACAATCTTTTCCATCTCAGTAGGACAAAATTTCTATTTCTGACAGTATTTTCCTTTTGAAAGCTGTGGGCTTCTCTGATATTCAGGGGTTCTAAAGCCTGAATGTCATTGCTCTACTTGTACCTCCTTGCTTTGCGTTAAACACAACATCGTATATTTTCTGCTTTTCACTGAAAAATTGGGAAATCTTCCCATCTTTCTATTGACCAAACTCTGTTACAAAGGTGCCAGGAGTCCTATTTCGGGGGGGGGTAAAAAAAAAAGTAATACTCCTAGTGAAACAGGAGTCTAGTCCCAGTATCTATTCAAAATAAACAACGTATCTTCTTACAAATGAGCATTCCCATTCTTATTTATGTGTCCAATTCTGCGTACTTCGCAATACTGGAAAAAAGAAAAGACTGAAGAACACATGGACAATCAAGAGAAATTTGAGCATCCCTGAGGAAACGGAGGTTTAGGGACGGAGCAATAACTGCAAGATTGTAATGAGAATTTGGAAAACTTTGCTAGATAAAAACGTCTAACAAAACTGTTGCTGTCATCTCATTCCCCGGGCCTGATTATGTTTTCACGATGGCTCTTGCACTGCTTTAACAGTGAGAGCTCTTTAAGTAAATGAGTATCAGACCTCCACACGAGCGAAATGCAAGGCTTGCCAGAGTGAGCAGGAGTCTCTGCGGTACTCTCCATCCACTCCTCCCAACAAAGCAGCGGTGGGAGCAAACTCTGGCGTTTCACACGGCGTGTGTTTTCTCCTCTTCTGGAGGGGTACCTGGACGCTGCTGGCTGGGCAGCCGTGTCGGTGCCAAGGCCCTGTGCTCCCTCACCCTTCTTCACAAACAGCCGAGAAACAATCAGAAATTGCTTCATAATAGGGCCAGGGTGAAAGGTGAGAACTGGAGTATTCTGAAAGCCTGCTGCCAGACCTGAGGAAGATAGTGTCATTTTGGTAAACCTGTCAAGCTGTTGTAAGAACTTCCTGAATGCTTCCTACCATCTGCTTTTGATGCTTTCAAGACTTGGCTGGAAGCCTGGAGGTTTTCCTGCTCCTTCCTGCCCAACCTATAATGGAGTAATTCTGGATCTGTTCCCTGTCATCCCAGCCTCTTCCTCGGTTTCTTCTGCTTACAGCTGGGTTTTTTTAAATTTATTTTTTTTTTCTTTACTGCAGTGGCCTTGTGCCCTGAATCATCTCTCCTGGGGCGGCAAGAGTTCCTCTGATGTTGAACAAGTGCCGGGTTTTTCAATTGTGTTCATGTTCTTGAGAGGAAGGGTCTGGCCTACATGACACATTCCTTCTTCACGCTCACATCAACAAGTCCAACTTTGTGTACAGGGGCTCTCAGTGGAACGGCCACACAAAGCACATCTCCAACGGCTCCCTCAGACTGCACGCTGCGCGGGTCTGCTTGGCGAATATTGATTGATATAATTTGTAGGGTTTGAGATAAATGTCATAAAGGACAATGAGTTCAAAGAACAGATTAAAAAACAATAAATTGAATTCCAAGGCGTTCCCTCCTGTACTAATCTGTGTAGGTTCCTGTGTTTTTGGAAAGCATGTTGCTTATCTTCCTCATCAGTAGGCCCACTGCATTCCAGTATTTTGGATCAATGCCATTTGTAATAATCCAGATCAGTTTTTATTCAACTTTTATAAAACAGGCCATGTATCATAGGGTATATTTTATAGCAGATGGTATCTCCAATTCATTTAGCCCCCTCCCCTTCACTTCCCTCCTCCAGTATCACAGTGCATACTTATAAAAGCTCTTCAAAGTAGAGCCGAGCAAAATTTTTTTCAACAAATAGTAAATTTGCTG
>Ga0181612_120276_pt1 | contig 13498 bp, 5 predicted proteins | sample HoacroProtozoa21_FD_119630 | JGI IMG/M metagenome (GOLD analysis project Ga0181612, IMG submission 119630) | Hoatzin crop microbial communities from Cojedes, Venezuel. Combined Assembly of Gp0051906, Gp0051904, Gp0051908 | reverse complement strand
TTTGGGCTGGAGCATGTGGACAGCTTTGTAAGGGTATAAAACGCAGCTTTCTGATAAATAAAAGGTCTTCAATTTAGATATCGGAGCCCGTGTCGTCAATCTCCTCTAACTGGCCCCAGTACTGAACCCTGAGGAACACCATTTGTGACTGGTCGCCAAGAGGCTTTAACTCCACTCATCACTGCTGTTTGGGCTCGGCCACCCAACCAGCTTTTACCCAGCAAAGAGTACACCCATCCAAGCCATGAGCAACAAGTTTCTCTGAGAGAATGCAGTGGGAAACAGTGTCAAATGCTTTACTAAAGTCCAGGTAAACATCATCCACAGCCATTCCCTCATCCACGAAGTGGGTCACCTTACCATAGAAGGAGGTCAGGTTAGTCAAACTTTTGTAAACACACGCTGACTTGGCCTGACCACCTGGTTCTCCTGTTCGTGCTGCGTGATGGCTCTCAAGATGATCTGCTCCGTAACCTTCCCCAGCACTGAGGTCAGACTGGCAGGCTTCTGTGAAAGAGAATAATGTATATAGGAAACACAATTTACTTTGGTTTTGTAGTGTAGTAATTAACATAGTGATGAGGAATATTTCTAACGTTCTTTATTCTATGTAACATTTACTCCTTAGCATAGATACGTGAATTTAGACATTTTTACTCTCAAATTTTTTTATATTAGCAGTTTGTCAATCACTTGACATTTTTTAATTGCTAGTAATTTTTTTTTTTAATGTATGATTTGATTTTCTAAATAGTGTAATTTTTTATTCTAAACTCCCACAGGGTTACTTGGTGAACTGGGATGTCCAGAGACAGGTTTGGGATTATCTTTTTGGAAAAGAAATGTATCAAGTAAGAATCTTTTTATAATTACAGATTTTGTGTAGGTTAAATACTGACTAATGGAATTAACGTAAGTATGTCAAATATTAAATAGAACTGGTGAGTTTACTGTTCTCTTTGAAAGTGCCTTCAATGAGAAATCACAGGATTTTTTTCTTTTGCAAACTGAAGAAAATGTTTACTTAGAGCTCTGCTGTAGGAATTTAAAAAACATTTAAATTCTTCAGTCTTCTGTGTCTTCATAGTGAGTTCAGTTCACATATGTTAAGAACTTAACATCAATGTAATTAAGAGTTCAAGTTAGTAAAAATAATTATAGATAGATACAATGTGTTTTAGAGATCAAGAAACTATTGATGTAAAAGAGAGTGATGAGCTAGGTCAGTAGACCAAGAGACATACACATTAAGTAACCATCTTTGGCTAACCATTTTCTGCGTATGAGGAAGTTGAATGTACAAAATATAAATATCTGATACTTAATTTTTCTAGTTTATCACATGAACTGGATTCAACACAAGAAGAGTAGTCTCTATTAATTTTTCTTAAAAGTATTGTTATATTCTCTGAAAGATTTTGGGTTTTTGTAATGCCTAGGAGGCAGAATGGTCCCGAGAATGAATGTAACACCTCAAAATATCTTAGTCTGCATACATAAAAATACACACTGCTGGATTTTGATACTTTGCTGTCATTGTAGTTTCGGAACTAGATTAAATTTAGTCATGGTTTTGAGGAGAATTTGTTTTTAATGCTTTTTTATGAGGGAAGACTACAGAGAGATACAGCTGGTAATACATTTAGGGCCATATCCAGTTATGATTGAAGTAACCCTCTGAAGTCCTCTCTAAGGAGTCTGAGATATCATGCAGAAAGTTCAGAATCTTTTGGTGGCCTCATTAGAGATCACTGGACTTTTATTACTGATCCTATTTTCCACAGGACTTCATCACTGAATATTAGATAGCTGTTTTTGTGGAAGTGCTGAGCTGAGCTGTTGAAGAGACTGACCTTTCTGTAGTTGACAGGATTAGTGTAAAGTATCTTACGTTAGTATGGTAGTGTTCCTTTATGGGTATCTCTTTAAAATGTTGGATTACAGTTTGTAAGGATGGTAACAGGAGCAGGATGTGTATGAAGGTGTTCCCTTCAATTACGTTTTTACCCATTAATTTGATAAAGTTGTATCACTGCTCATGAAGTCTAAAAAAATTAAAACTTTCTAAGGTTAGCTTCAGGCAAGTGGTAGTCACGTCTTCAGATTTACATCATCTTCAACTGCTGCAAAATATGGTAAAGGAGTATTAGTTTCTAAGCTTTGTGTAATGACAATCTTAATGTATTTTTCATAGGTGGATTTTGTAGATACCAATATTATTATTACTGAACCTTATTTTAACTTCAGTTCAATACAAGAATCCATGAATGAAATTCTGTTTGAAGAGTATCAATTTCAAGCAGTTCTTAGAGTAAATGGTGAGTCTGTCTCCTTCCAGTTCACATTCATATATTTTGAAGGTTCACCGTGAAAATAAATAAATAAATAAATGCATACACACACATATGTGTATATAAAGATAGTAAAGAAATTACTTGATTTTCTTCCTATAGGCTACTATATGTACTCTAATGGACTAAACATTTTTTTTAATATAAATTCCAGCTATACTCTTATACAACTTTCTTAAGCGTATCACGTTAAATAATTAAAGGATGTCTGAGAGTCAGGATGACAGAGATAACAGATGGATTTTGAAACAGGATAGCATTTGAGAAAGTCTACCAAAGATCTGCATGAAGACTTTGATAGCTTTACTTTTCTGGGGGAATGTGGTGGTGGTTTTTTGTTTGCTTTTGTTCTGTATTAGGAAATAATATGCAGCATTACAATTGTGAAATGTATTGTGTGTTACAGGGACTGTGTAAATAATATCACAACCCTCCTGAAAGACAGTTGGACATAGGATACTACTTTAGATAGGCTTGATAAATTGTGGTGTGATTAGACTGCTTGGACTTTAGGAGGGGAAACTGAACATAGACTGGAATTCTTCAAAAAGAATAAATGGGGGCATATACAGTACTGAATTTTATCCACTGTCAAAATTAATTCATGTGTTGGCTGTAGTATTACGTACTGAGGTCTTGGAAGTCTGTCAAAGGCATTTAAAATATGAAAAAAGTACACTTTCTTACAAATGTAAATTCCAAAAGTGTTTATTCATATAAAAATGGAATTAAGTTTTCCTGTATTTCAGCTGGAGCTCTCAGTGCGCACAGATATTTCCGGGATAATCCCTCTGAGCTGTGCTGTATCATTGTGGATAGTGGATACTCTTTTACACACATTGTACCTTACTGTAGAAGTAAAAAGAAGAAAGAGGCAATCATCAGGTAAACTGCAGTGTATATTTTCTAGAAGAATTGTTTGCTGTGCCTGAAGTTAATAATGACAGAATTCCTTGTGCTACTCCTTTTCTGCAGGATTAATGTTGGAGGAAAACTCTTAACCAACCATCTGAAGGAGATAATCTCTTACAGGTAAAGCATGCTGATCATCATCTTGAGACGTGGTATGAAATGAGCTAGAAGTTTGTGGGGATATTCTTACTGGTTTTGTGAATTTTAGGTTAAATGCTGTTTAAAGGAGAAGGGAATATTTGTCTGTTATAATCTGCTAGCTGCCATCTTGAGCCTAAGCTCAAGATGAATTAAAATGAACTTAAGCTCTTTGACGAATTAGGCTGTTAGTTTTTAAAGTGCCAGCGGTTTTGAAGTTGCTGAGGTTAGCTGTGTGTTCACAGTTATACAAGTGCTTACATATTTTCTGTGACTTCTCAGTAGATCATCAGTCAGTTTGCTGACTGATTCTATCAATACCACACCTAAAATTCAATAGGATCAACTTTTCATTAGGATCCTTTAGCTCGGAACTTTATCTAGGTAAAGGTCTTTGCTAGTTCAACTAATTGCATGATTATGGTTATACTTACTCAGAAGACGATGGCCGAATGCAGGTAGATGTTTGTATTTATTGAACTGTGAAATAGGAAAATATTAAACTCCAGTAGACCAAGAATGCTTTTGTAAATTGAATACAAGTTTTAGATATTGAATTGTAAAATAATAGAATACTTTAGGCGGGAAGGGACCTTTAGAGGTCATCTAGCCCAACCCCCCTGCAGTGAGCAGGGACATCTTTAACTAGATCAGGTTGCTGAGAGCCCCGTCCAACCTGGCCTTGAGTGTTTCCAGGGATGGGGGGGCCTCCACTACCTCTCTGGGCAACCCATTCCAGTGTTTCACGTAATGTTTGTGTTGTTCTGAAGCGTTAGCTTGCATTATGTGTGCAGGTAAGCGTCTGAGTTGTTTGTGGAGAGCGATACTGTCTGTCTCTGTTGCGAGAAGCGAAAAGCAGTTGTGATGAGGCTCTGCAGGTAGAGCTTCATGCAAAGATAATTCCTGCTGGTACTGGGCAACAAAGTGAGCTGTCGTTGGGTTTGGGGTGTTTTTTTGTTTGCATGCTCAGCTGGCTGGCATCAAAGGAGGCAGAAAAGAATACCTTAAGTAAACAAACACGGGTTTGACTATAAGCAGTCGACGAAGGCCTTTGGCAAATATATAGAAGTGTTGCTTGTTTTAATTCTAGGAGGAATTGTTCATACTGGACAAGATATCTTGATGGGAAACATTTTCTAAAAAATAAAACCAAAAACATTCAAATGTAGTCATATGATGAGACTATACTAACTTGAATCCTATCCTTATCTGAGAATTTATGGGACCCTGATGAATTCAGGGGTGCTGTGCACAGGCATACATCGTCAGTTCCTATAGACTGGAACACAGAGCTGCCTGCTGGTTTATGCTGTTAGATCTGGGATTAGTATCATTGGAAACTTTGTTCAGGAGCTCCTATTATAAATTCTTTTGTATTATATTACTAGTGGGGTGCTTACATTAATTTTAAGATACTATATTTACTGGAATTAGTCACGGATTTTTCCCATGCTTTTGCTTAGCATGGTAAAAGCAATGATATAACTGCTGCCTGCTGTCTGAGTGTCGATTGTCACCTCATGCATTCATTGCTAGAATAGGGCTGTAATTTGAACAAATACGCTGATTTGATTATGTGCTCTGAACCAAACAATCTGAGGATGATTCAGGGTGAATTTTCAGTGACTTTACCATCCTTGAATTATTTCTTTATTTTTACAACTATTTGCACTGTTCCTGTCCTGTGGCAATCAGCTTGAGTAACATTCCTAAATTTCTTTTAATTTAGGATGGATTCCTATATAACTCTTTCCAGTGCAGTTCATTGCTTTTGTGACTTATGCAAACATTAAAGCAAATAGTGTTACACTGGTAGAAGTATTTCTGAAACTGGAGAATATAACCCCTGTCCTTTGTTTAAGATGAATTGGAAAAAAATTACCACCACATCACCCTGCCTGCTCTGTTACTAATACTAATTATTAAGTGTTAGACTTCAGCTGTGTGATGGAAGGAGTTATTCTAGAGACGAGTAAGGAGTTGGAATAAATTGTTGGAATTTTTTAGTTTGAGATGTAAAGAATCATAGATGCAGCAGTGTTGGTAGCAAAACTATACAGGAAACGCATAGCTGAGAGAGTAAGCACTTGTGTCTGGTAAAGTGATGGCCCAGAGTTGTGGCCAGAGAATATTTCTCCTGTTGTTCTGTTCCTGTTGTGTTCAAGGAATAGAAGGGTATCTTGGACTCGAGTAATGCTGTGCCAGTTTTCCTGAGTATTGCATTGTTTTCCTAGTCCTATTCAATAAAGTCTGATTTTTCCCAAAAGTGATGGATTGTTACACATGTGCTGTTGATTTCTGGATATAGAACAGTCCTTGGCAGAAGCATTCAATATATTGCATATGTGCCCTGTGAGGGTATAGCATGTCTGCAGTCAGTCTAGGGTTTTTGCCAGGAAAAGGCTACCTCATGTCTGGGAACCCCAGACAAATTCCTTAGAATTCATCTAGATGAGATTAGAAAAGGGGAAAAAAATATTGTAAACTGTTAGAAAAATAAGACTACAGGAGACCTGAAGATGTTACCTGTTATGCCTTCTTGATGGAAAATGATGTCAGCTACACCTACGACTCCTACTATTCTTAATTAAAATTTCATAACTTGTTCTGAAAGACCTCTAGGAAAAGGTTCTCTGGATAGAACTTCCTTGGGCAACTCATCTGCATGTTTCACTGTCCTTAGTTTAGAAAGTTTTTCCCTAAAGTCTAGGTTTAACCACTTCTTTTAACTTATTTTCTTAGACCATGTGTTCCAGTGCTTGATTATTCTAATAGTTTTCTCTCTACTTGGTCCAGATTTATCTGTCTTGAAGTCAGGCATTCAAAACAGATGACAAAAAAGGAGGGAGGGGATGAACGTATACCTCTATTTCATGTGTCTTGAAGCCTGTTTATGCTTCAGGTATCATATTTGCCTTTTTTTTTTACTGCAGAATAGCATCGTTGACTCACCTTCTTCTTGGGATCCCCTCTATTAAGAATTCTGAATTTTAATTGTCTTCCACAGTAGTTGCAGACTGCCTCAACTCTGTGTTACTTGCATTTAATAGCATGCTCTCTTCCATCAGCAAGTCGTCGGTGACCATTATTAAGGGCAATGACATCTAAGGAGTCTTTTGTGCAGCCCTATTTGATAGATCTCTCCACTTTGGCAACGTGTGGGTCACTAATGTGCAGTCATAATTTTGCTTCTGTCATATAGTAGTTTGACATAGACCAAGCTTCCCTGGTTTGCATAAGAGGACATCATGGCAGCATTAAATGTCTTAAGTCAGAGCTTTTCATTTTGTTACAGAAAGAAATTAGACTGATTGATATAATTTGTTTTGGACAAATCCATGTTGGCTGGTCATAATCTCCTTGTTATATTCCAGGTGGTTACAAATGATTTGTTTGTTCCAGAATTTTTCCAGGAAACTGCAGTAAAGCTGCCTAGCCTATAATTTTCTTGCTTGTCAGTTTATCCTTTTTGATAATAGGCATTAACTCTATGTTTTTATGCTTTTCAATGGACTTGCCTGTCCCCTACAAGTTCAGAGATAACTGCTAATCATTGCTTCAACTAGTTGCTTAGGTAAAAAGGGAGGTACGGTATCCTTTGGATTACACCAGAAAAATATCAAACTCTATAATCAAATTATCTTCTTAATGAGGAAAAAAACCCTGATAAACCCTGACTATTGGCTCTGTGTGAGTCTAGGCATCTTGCAATTTTTGCTTTAGCAATCCCAAAGTGGTATGTGATAGCACAAGAAGTTGAAGAAAGACCACAGTCTGCCGATGAATAAACTGCCTTCTCCCTTTGTCTCCTGCAGACCATCTTGCTGCCTTTAATAGCTTGCCATGTATTTCAGTAGTTGCCATGGCAGCTAATAATTTATTATTGAGCTAAGTAATAATTACTTTATAATTATAAATCCAAGCAACATGCTGGCACATCTATCTGAAAACTTATGCACTAATTCCTTTCATATTGATCGTCCTCGCTACTTGATCTTTTTGAATTTATGAATTATGTTTTATCTCACCTTTTAACACTGAGTAAAATTAAACTAAAGTTTTTGTCTTGTAACCTCTTTTTGAATTCAGCTGCTGGGAAGCCTCTCGGACCAGCACACCACTAGGTGTGTACACCTTTGAATGCCTTGATATAAATCCAGCAGAAGAGGAAGTTACTTTGAGCGTGCCCTTGTACTTATATTTGAATACTTTTTCTGCCTTTTCTTAAATGTTCTTTTATTTATATATATAAATATCAAGTATTAATGGAAAAGATACATATGTGTGGTAATGGTTGTAATTTTCCTTTCAAAGATTTCAGTGAAAATTTCCGATAGAAACTGTCCTTTCCCAGATACTGACAGAAAGCAGGCGCTGATTTTGTTGCTGATGTGTCTTTATGTTGCCTGTCTGCCTATACGGTCTGTTGTCTCTTGTTTCTATTCTAGACTTGGTCTCTTTAGCAACCATAATTTTTGTTCTGGATTCATGCGTTTCCTAGCTCTTGACTAGAATCACCAGGCTGAGAGAGAAAATAAATAATAAGAATAACCATGAACGGAGTAGAAAATGGATGTGGCTGAAAATTGAAATATACATTAAGTGCAAATGACAGAAATAGTCTTTTCCAACAGAGTAATATTTTCAGATAAGCTGTTGACAAATGCGTGTTTTCCTACTTGGGAGCTGCATTTCTTACGACAAAATTGAGAACCACCTTTACTTAGTACCACTCCTAAGGAGCCTGTGTGAAGCTTAGTGATGAAGTAATAAATCAAACAGCCTTGTTACATCATGTAGTGCTCACAAGTTAGATGATTATTTAATCATTGCAAAATCCCTGGTTGTTTTTTTTTTTTTTTAAAGAAAAGGCAATCAAATCTTGAACTAGTTTTGTGTTCTGTTTTCAGAATCAAATTGCCTGCCTGTTCATCAGCCGCAACTCCTGTCAGCCTATTAGACCATTAGGTTTCAAATTGGAGTGTTTTTAGGAAAATAGGGATAACATGATAGTTTTCATGACGGATGTATCTGCCGTGAGGATATGGTACAGACCTCTGCCAAGACAGTTTAATCTAATGTGTTGAATGTGTTTGAACTGTTCTCGCAGGGATGTTGAGATGCTGTAGAGACATTTGTTCCTTATGCTCACTTATTTAAAGATCAATCTTGATTTAGGAGATATTGTACTTCACTGCTTGGCAAAGTGTCAGTTCTGTGAAGGCACTGTAAGATTTGGCTAAAGTATTTAGAAAGGAAAAACTGCAAAAGCAGTTTAGTCAACAGTTCAGCAGTTATAAATCTGGAAGTACTGTCACAATAGACGCAAAACCAGTGAATATAGCCTTTATCTTTTTCTAGATTGATGGGTTTTTTTCATACCTGCATGGAAGGAATGGATTCTGGTCTGCATTTCTGGTACAGTAGTTTTCCCTGAAGGTGTTTTAGATGATTCTACAGTTAAATAACATAAAACATTTCAGAGTGATTTTCAGTGCTGCTTGATAGAGAGTTTAAGCAAACATTTTCAGTTAAGTGATAGAACGTAGACAAATAATTTAAAGAAGGAGTTTTTGAATTTAATAATATATGTGTAAAAGTTGTATTACTTTCTGTGTATTTGTTTTGCAAGGCAAACTGTTTTCAGATGCGTTTTCATCTTTTGAATATCTTTTCTCATCAATAACCAAAGTGCGGCACCCTTGAGAGTGTCACGCAGTTACTTGTTTTTGAATCAAACTTATAAGCAGGCCTAAGTACAAAACTTCTTGTCTGGCAGTGAGCATGTTGTTAAGCAGCAATAACACATTAATGCCATGGTTAATGTTCATTCCATACTTGACAGAAGGCTTTGCAAACCTCAGTTCACTGCTCTTAGGTTGTATTATTTTCTTCAGTTTTATTGAAAATATCTAAGCTACCTTAAAGTCACATTATACGTAGAGGGTGCTACCAAGACTGCTCTCCCCACAAGCTCTGCCTGAAGCTGGCACTTTTACACAGTGCAGCATATAGATGGTTCATACCTGGAAGGAGAACAGCTGTGTTACTGTGACTTTCTGCCTCTTCCTGAGACTTGCTTCAGCACTGCCCTGAGGCAGCTGTGCTGATTGCAGGTCCAGCCCCAGGTCCCTGGGGACCTCCATGCAGCACTCCTTTGTGAATGCAGGTATGACTAGGGGCCCAGGCCATAACCTAGTCAGCAAACATACACTTTCCACAAAACCTTGCCGAGTTTTTTAAACAGTTTCTGGTATCTGGTTGCTAATAAAAAACCCCCAAGTCATTAAAAAAAAAAAAAAATCACCATTCCCTGCATTTGAGTGCTCCAAGTAAACCCAGAAAGCACATTTGTGTGCTGTTGGTTTGACTGTTGCTGTTGGTTTATCTGTCAGTTTACTGTGTGTCTATCCTTTTCCAGTAGGAGATGGGACCAGTTTTAAGGCCTTTAAGTTTGAGACCAGAGATTTGGCAGAACACTACTGGTTTCAGCTAAAGCTGCAACTGATGCTGACCTGTCCTACTGCATTGGTAACTTTCTCCCTAGTGTACAGATTTATTGAGACTTGTAAGTGTGATGCTCTTAGGTGTACAGAAAACTTATTGAAAGTGTTTCTCTTGTAGACGTTGTTCTATACCTGCATGGTAGTTCATGTCTCTGCCCTACTGTTCTCTGCTGTGACAGAGCTATAACGTCAAACTGAGCTTTAACCATCATTTGTCTATTTAGTTGCTTAGAATTGCTCGGACTTGCTACTGAACGATTTATCTAACAAACCAGAAGGCAAATGAATCTGGCTTATAAGTAATGATCAAACTTATCAAACCCTGGGCTATTTACTGCCGATGCATGTTCTCCTGTCTTTCCGGGGTCAAAGAATTCAGCTCTGATAATGTGAAAGTTGCTAACAGCCAGGGAGAATTCATGATCAGGCACTGCGAGGGCCTTGCTATGTGGTTGGGTACAGCTGCTATAAGCTTGTTCTACCCACTGCTAACGTCCATGCTAAGCCTACAGGGCTCTGTTGTGCAGCTTGCATCTTGGGGGTGACCTGGTGAGCTGAAAACACAGGCGAGAAGTCAAGCAGGACTTCAAGCTCTGAATGTGAGTTTTCTGCTGCCAAGTCAGTGATTTTTTTTTTTTTTTTTTTTTTTTATTTAAGGCTACTTTGTGGTTGTTACAGTGTGCTCCTGACTCTATTCCTTGTCACAAGTGACTAAAGAGGACTGCCATGCAGGGCCACCACTCTGCCTTTGTGTCTGTAGCTGTGTTTGCACTGGTTATAGCTTTCTGTTTCTATGCACAGCATGTGGAGAGGTGGTATTGCTGCTCCAGCTATTAAACTACAACAGATATCTTACGTCTTTTCAAAGTGCTGCTTGTTTTTTTTTTTTATCATTAGCACTTATTTTCTTCCAGTGCTTTCTCCTTTATTGACTATAAAGAATAGTTTATTCATGTTACATCTTAATTTTGCTGTTAACATGATTGATTGGGAAAATGTTCTTGTAACTAATAAAAAAACGTGTGAGATAGAAAACACAAATGACATGTAAGCTTATTCTATAAGGTTTGCTTAATTGAAGATAAACAAATCTATTATCTTGCAACTATTGTGGCTTGTATATGTAAATGGATTTCTAGCAAGTTCAGCAACAAGACTCAACACCCTGCTTTTGACTTGGCACCAGGTTTTATTTTACTGCATTTTTAAAGATTCTTGAAGGAGTTTCCCTCCTAGTTCTCCTGGTTCCTTGATATATAGACAAGATACCTTATCAGGCTTTTTCAAATTTTTCCACAGACAACTTGGTGATGGTGGAGAATTATAAGTTGTGTTGAAAACACATTTTTTTGTTGTGCGTTTTTGCAGCCTCCTTCACAGCAGACAAGTGATATAGGAGCATCTAGACAGAACAGCAATACAAATATGAATGGTAGTGAGCACAATGCAGACTTCAAATGTTTTTCTTTTTCAATTTCAGAGTATAATCCTGTTCTATGAGACGATTCTTAATTGATAGCACTGATGAGCTTTCTTTTATTGTTATTATTTTCATAAGATGAGAAGCACACAGCATAGGAGAAATGAGTAGCTTGGGATCACAGGAAGGAGTGCAGCTCAAATGTGAAACAGTTGTTGGAGCTAGGCAGGCTCATTCTGCCATAATTACCCCATTGACCCACAAATGAACTTTACTTTTCAAAGAAACTGTTTTGGAATGTTTCCGGGGGAAATTTTGCTGTTGATGTGTGAGCATACAGTGCAAGATGCTAAAGATATATCAAAACTTGTGGCTAAGTATTAGCATAACGATTAATGCAGCTGCCTAGTGCTGCTACACAGTCATTTTGTAGTGCACCATAACATTGAGTGCGTTGTGTCCTTCTGAACAGCTCCTGTCCATGGAGTTGTTTGATGCTCAAAGATATTATTTCTGGATTTTTAAAATTCAGTCCTTAGTGAGTATGGAAACTTGGGGGCCTGATCCTGGATAGCCCTTTCTATTAAAGGGGGACTCAACACCTTGTAAATGGGACCAGAAGTTTTTTTTTTTAAAAAAAAAAAAGTGAGGTAGTGGTGTGGGTTTTGGTTTGTTCTATTTGTTTTATTATTCATGTAGCTGAAGACTTCTTTCTCCCACTCCTTTTAAAGGCAGGGACCCAATTGCCTTTGCTGGTCCTTGATCCACAGGCAAGCAGGCAGAGAACTGTCCCACATTAGTCAGCTTCTAAGCCTGACTCTTTCCTTATATCTGTGTGAGTCACTACAAACCAGGACCCCAAGACATGATCGCTTAATCATTTTCTAGTCTGTAAATCTCTCTTAAGAATGGGCTAAATATACTGGAGCATGATTTTTTTTCTATTATCTAGTTCTTATGAAATTCTTAATATTTCTGAAGAGTAGATTTACTGTGGCTACTCAGATTACCATTTTCATGTTATCAATGAAGTCTTTCAAAACATACCCCTGGCAAAAGAATAATCCTGATAATTCAAAGATGAGTTACATTTGATGAATTTAATAAATTATAATATATTAGAATCTAAAATGGTCTAATGGTGGTAGTTAATTAAATGGACAAAATTCTTAATATACTAATGGCCTAATTCAGGAATTAATTGTTCAGCCTTTGCCTTTGTAACAATTCAGATTTCTTCCTTCTTTTACATGGTTTTAATAAGGTAACTGTAGATATTCTTAATGCTTATGCTGGCATATTTTTGTTGAACTGATTTGTAGAATTTATTGTAAATACGAATATTGGTATTAGATTCTATTCTGTGTGGAAGACGACAAAAGGAAAAAGTGTTTTTGCAGACAAATACTCTGCTTCTTCAGGAAAGGCATCTCTTGGGTAACTTTCATTTCAATTCCTTGCCTGAATAATTAAAACACAAACTCGAGACCTTTTTCTCAACACTTCCATCGTCTATTTCTCATTATGCTTCTTGATGAGATTTTTAGGCTTCACAGAACACCGTCTAGGCAGCTAATCCGATGCAGTGCTAAGATCACAGCGCTTCTTGTGTAATTCTTATTAGGTTAATCAAGAAACTTACTGAAGCAGGAGGTTTTTTAAGGCCTGCCAAATTTGAAACCATAGATCAAAGTTCATAACCCTCTGACCCTTTTGCCCTAACTTGCCTCAGCAAAGTCTACATGAATGGCCTTATTGTGAATATGGCAATGTCCAAGAGCCTGTACATTTGCAATTGTTTAGGCTTAGGAGAGGCATTGTGTTGTGACTGATGAAATGCATTTTCTTTCCCTTCTGAAGTGTAAAGGTTTTCACCTCCATTGCCTATACATGTGCTCCGGTGATCACAATAGCAGTTAGGTGATCCTTGTTCCTGTCAGACTGAGCACCCAGTTTTATGACAGAGTGTAATTAAATGGCTCAGAAGCCAACATTAGGAAAACAGCAGTGAAGAACAGGGGAAAATCTTAATTTCCATATGGTCAGCCAAGCAAGAACAACGCCAGCATTGTGATTTGGAGTAGGCAGTTAAGCACTATTAGAGAGATGCCTATTCTTTACATAGTCTGTTGAATGCCACTGCACTTCTTTGATTACCCTTCTTCATGGTC
>Ga0181612_110016_pt1 | contig 13498 bp, 5 predicted proteins | sample HoacroProtozoa21_FD_119630 | JGI IMG/M metagenome (GOLD analysis project Ga0181612, IMG submission 119630) | Hoatzin crop microbial communities from Cojedes, Venezuel. Combined Assembly of Gp0051906, Gp0051904, Gp0051908 | reverse complement strand
ATTGCTCCTGTGCATGGAAGAAGTGTTGTTTAAAGAGCGACCAGCACTCATGGACCCCCCTGCCTTCGAGAGCCCTGGCCCACGGGATTCCTCCCAGTAGCTCCTTGAAGAGGGCAAAGTCAGCCCTCCTGAGGTCCAGGGTTTTGATCCTGCTTCCTCCACGCAAGATCCTGGTATTAGTGAAATGCAAGCCTGCTCTATTTTCTTAAAGCTAAGTATTCTCAGACTCTTCTCTTACAGTACTGTAAACCAGGAATAACTTCAGTGAATTCCCGTGTGTTACAGCAGTCTAAGGCTCATGTAAGGGGGAAGAGAATCGTGCTGTCTATGCTCTATAACCTACAAGCAGGGTGAAGAGTTTACGTAATGGGTTTATAAACAAAAGCCCTTCATCTCTGTAATCCATGACCAGGGAATAAATCTGTCCTGCATAAAAAAGGAATGAAGACCCACCTTACAACCCCTCCTATGAATAGTAAACTTGAGGTGCAAGCCAGTGATTGAAACAAAGGAATTACAAGATAAGACATGAATATTGTTTTCCTTTCTTACAATAGGTTTGGAAGTGGTTTTGCAGTTTATTTGTATGCAGATAGTTCTTCTGGACAAGATGGTGTGTGTCTAAATGTGTAATTGTAGTGAGAAGATAGAGACTGTGTAGGCAAGTTGCCTGTTCAGTAATCTTTATTGCTACCAATGGCAAAATGGAAAGTAGTTTCAGAGTGCATTGTCTTTTGCCTGCTTAACAAAATATACTTGCAAACAGGCTTTCCATCACTGTCTTCAAATACAATACTATAAAAATTATTTCAGAAATGCTTTGAGTGAGATAAGTAGGCAAAGCAGCCCCAGCATGGTATCCTTCCCCTGTGAGCTCTGTACAAGTGAGGGAGATAACAAAAATTTGTTTCCTAATACTCTTTCTAATTCTGATCCCAGACTTGTGATTGTTGATCATCATTGCGGATTAATGAAATAAAGACTTAATCGAACTATGAGTGGGGCTTTCTAAAAATAGCTAAGTGTTACCTATTTCATCAAGAACTAGCACATATGCTGTAGTAGGTCAGAAGCCTATCCTGGCTCTAATTGACGATGTCTGGAGGAACAAATGAAGTTTATTCACTGCAATGTGTCTGAGGTGTAAGCATGAAAGCTGAAGAGTGGAACTGAAACAGCTTTTTAAAGATAAACAAATTAGAAACAACTATACTTATTTTAAGGATATTATCACTTCAAAAATGACAACAGATTAATGTGAATAGGACAAGATGCACAAATCAGTAAACTGTTCTACTGCGTTCTCTGCAACATCCCTCAGTCAATATGAAGAACAAGCTTTCCTGCATTTTGTATTACTTCTCTGAAACATCAAACATTTTCCTCAGAAGGACAAAGGCTATACTACAGATACCAACAAGAAGACAGATTTACACTCCTGTCCCAACTGATTCATTTCTAAAAGAATTCAGCCATATCCTGAGACCTTCAGGAACCTCTAACAGCCTATGCGCCTCATTGGTTTTATACATAGCCATAAACCACTGTATGTTAAACCACAAAATCAAAATTATCATCTGAACTAAGTGTTCTCAACTGGTGATACTCCCACTGTGCTCCCTCTTCTGACAGGGCAGTATATGAGGAGAAAAGATGAACAAAGAGATGCTGCCAGCCAAAGAGCTGAACAACACTAATCCACCAGCCTTCAAGGAGAAGGAGTAGTTCTGTGTAAAGCTGAGCCTCTTTCTAATCATGTGGATATCTAATCTCTATATCAGAGACATATTAATGAGCACAAATGAGGGTACAAAGACAATGAGCTTTGCTAGACTTCGAGTCTACTACAACTATCTTTGGGTTAGAAATCCAAAGCAATGGTGAAGCCAAGGCGTGGGCAAGAAAAAATGGTTTTCCCGTGACTTAAACACTCCCTGAAAAGTACACAGAGACACAGAGGCAACAGAGCCTCCAAATGACTGCAAACACGACAATCTGATTTTGGACTGGTATGCTCTTTTCATCTTAATTTAATGAACCAGTGAATTCGAACTAGTGTTAAAGTACACTGTTCGTGCCTCAAGTGCTCTGTTACACCGTCAGATTTTATTCACACCACCTGAATAATAAAGCCAACAGAAATCAAAGTTTGAGCATAAACAAGGAAATGAGATGATGCCAACTTGTGTGGCAATTGTAACGGGGCCAGTTGTCCATTTCCCCTTCTCATACAAGCTGATATCCTTAAAAAAGAAAAAAAGACATGCAGAGAGGATGAGCCAGAGAGAATGAATACTGAGGCACCTACCTTTAAAGCACCTAACCCAAACAAAGAGTGTGACAGCTTACAAAGGAGGCCTGCACTGCTTCACAAGCGCACATCTGTGCAAGCCAATGTGAGCAGCTGTTCTGTGCTGGGGATCAGGGAGTAGTGGGGGTAATTGGGGAAGGGTTTGGTTCACATGGCAGCAGCCCTTAGGGCTCTTCAGGAAGAAGGAGGGCAGGCCAGGAACAGCCTCAGCTGCCATCCTGACGCACTTCTCTATGAGGATTAAGCCTCCAGCTGGACTAAAGTAAAACACCACCAGCACCAGCCTCTATAAAACTTGCAGCAGTGCCAGCAGTGGCTGATGGTGCCTGGACAACCTGCACTGCCAGCAGTGCTGCACATCTGGCAGCCTGGTTCTCCCGCCCTGACATGAGAGCTCATTTCCTCTCTGTCCATCAACCACCAAACTGAAACAAAACTCTTGTAAAACGACGGACATGATGAGAATGGAGCAACTGAAGTGACAAAGAGGATGAGATCAAAGGAAACAAGTGTTTATTACAGAAAGAGTTCTCATCTCCCCTTTGACAAAGAGGAGAAGATACTGCTCATTTTGCAAACAGTTATCCACCAGGGACAAACAGGCACTGAAGAAAATTCAGCTCCTGTCTCTTCCAGTCTGCTTCTCTGCACTAACACATTCCTGCTCAAGTTTTACAAACTGGTAGACGAGATACAAGGATCAGAAGAGTCTATGGTCATGCCCAACACTGTTTTATACAATAGCCAACACCGAATCAGCCAAGACTTCTGCAAACCTCACATCTCACACTTCAGCAAGAATTTTCTTTGAAAGGGAAGAAACTTTGCATAAGTGACTGATCAAAGAGGCACACCGAGTTCTTGTTCATATGACACCTCCTTTTGTTAAGGTGACCTCCAAATGAAACGTGGGTCCTCAACTGGGTGATCAGAACACCCAGCACACTGCTGAGAGTGTAATGATTCAGAACCTAAATGCATCTATTTAATATCTGAAAGATTATCTTGCTTTATAACACAGGAACAATCAGAGGATCAGAGTAATTGTTTCGCAAGCACAGGCGCTTTTTGTTCCTGTAATCCACTAACCAGGAAGAGGGTCCGACTTGCACAACAAACAGAGCAGATTAAATTGTTAGCTGTCACACACAAGATAAAAAAGTCGTTTCTGTGCCTCCAGTGGCACAGGCTGAATTCAGTTCCAGAACACAGACAATCTTGCCAATTCCTGGTATTATAAATCCATTAGTCAGCCTTTACCCCTCCTGAAACAATCCCCTTCCTCAAATGCCTTTTAAAAATGCCTTTCTCATGATGGATCCCTTTGTCTTGTGGTGTCTGGACACAGAGAAGGAATTAAGCTCGTATTTTCAGGCTTTTCCCTGCAGAACAGCTGAGCCAAGAGAACTAAAATGCAGTCGTCTTTTTCTACGAAAAATTAGGGTCTCCCCTTCCAGAAGTCAAGGCTTCCAGAAACCTGCACTCTGATGAAATGTTGGCACTCATCAACAGATCATATTCTTCTCTGACAAAGAAAGAAGCCAGTGGTGAAGCTAATTTTGACACAAGAGTATCATTATGAATGAAATTTACAATAAGCATTACATTAACTTATAGTTTTGTAAAGTTTTTATATGAATCCATGACACCATTAAAACATAAGAAATTGATTTTTTTTTTTTTTATGTATGATAAAGTAGAGAATTGTAGACAACTGCATCTTCAAAAGAATCTGGTATAAGCTAGTAAGAGCCAGCCACAACAGATTTAATACCAAAGTAGGTGCCTCTAGTTCAAGCGTAAACTATTGGGCTCACTCTAGGCACAAATGGCAAATCTCTGTGGCCTGAAATATCAGTTTTATAAATACAAAAACACTGATTTATGTTTTCCATTTATACTAGCTCAGGAAGTTCCAGCACTGATACAGTATTTCAGCAGAGCTGCCTGTTCTACTTTTTTTTTTAAAAAAAGAAGATAATTCTATAGCTCACAAATTAATAGGCAAGGAACTACTCTGAACCTGTACTTTGCAACTGAGCAAACCCAAAATAACATAGAAAATCTGGCCCACACATAGAAAATAAAGTTGAAGAATAAACTTGCAGGATTTCATTTGGGCCTAAGCCATTTTTTTATGCATTAAAGAACTTGTACGTGTGTACAGAAGCAGCACTTCATTAAGAAACAGCAGAAGCCGAGGTAAATGTGTTTGAAAACTTCAATTTCAAATTAAATACTAGGGGAATCTATTTGTTTACCTATCCATTTAGATGATCTTAGTTCCTCCAAAATCAGTTTTATAAAAGCTCTCCTCCTCTACTCTGCCCTCCTATATTAGCGAAAGAAAGCGCTTCATGAAATACGCATGGACAACACCCACTGAAAATGTCAATTACTATACATAAATGCATCATATACCTCCATCTGGTATCCCATGCCCTCCTAGACTTCCGTTAGAGTCACTGGAAATGAACAGGGCACAGGTCAGAAGGAACATAAAAATGGGTTGGGGGAACCATGTACTAAAAATGCATGCTTCTCTCCTTTGACTACACAAGAAGTTTAGGGTAATTGCCTCTGATTCAGGCGTCAACCCCAGAGACTTCTGAAGTCAGGTGAGATGAATCCCAGCACAACCAGTTTGCTAAAAGCACCTGTATGCGCTCCATAAGCAGTGACCTCATGTGACTCAGAGGAGGGACAGATAAACAGCTGAAGGAGAACCTTGCCAGAAGGTATTGCTGAAATCCAGACTTCTTTATACAATCACAAATGTACACATGAAGAATATAAAACAATAGAAAAAATAAGAATTACCAGACAGAATAGTCTTGCTGAGAGCTTTGTCAGCTACCACTTCACTCAAAAGACGACTCCCTTTTTTTTTTCCATAAATGGTGTATTATATTTACATTATATTTAGATTTTGGAGGGACAGGCTCCATTACTAATCAAGTTTATTTTGCTTGTTCTCCAGCTAAGATGTCTTTCCTTCATAAACCTATGCATATAATTTACTCCATTTTTCAATGCAAAGTCAGTCCAAACATGTCATTGAAATTCCACATGCTTATTTTAATTGGAGGATATGTGTTATATATATATCATTCTTAATGACATCTATGCTAAACTGCATCTATAGAATAATCTCACTTAATTCGATATCCAACTAGCAATCTAGAAGGTATCTTAAATGCCCTATCTAAAAATGCATTTCAAACTCAGAAGAGTATATAAATTGTGAGTAGCTACTAAAGTGTTATGCAAATGTCTTTGGAGGATGGGGACTTTAAACTCTAAAGAAAGACAGCAGTGATTCTATTCTCCTAGGGATTTGTTACAAAAAAAACCCACACATATAATTAGATAATATTCAAGAACTGCATACTTTTCTAAGCTATTCAGAATCCAGGTTTCTCAGAGAATACAGAAAACTTCACATTTGTTCTAATCACCACTACAGAATCTATTTCCTAATAATTTCCTATAAAGAAACAGAGAGTAATTAAAGACAACCTTTAACATGGGGAAAGAAGAAAATTTAGCAAAAGGTAAGCATTCTGAATGAACACTGAAAAGGCAAGAACAAACTTTTCTTCTATTTTAATGTAATTAAAAATTTTTTTGCCTTTTCCTTAAAAAAGTGAAAGAAAAGAAAAAATAGTTCGAAAAATTGTTGCTTGAACTATGCTTAGTTATAATTAAAATCCATCCGAAATCACAATGTAGTATTCAGAAAGCTACATTTCAGGTAGAGGCTGTTCAGCTGGAGATTTATCATACCTAAAACTAAACCCCTGAAAACTGACAATAGAATGCATTTCACTGATTTGCCTAGAGTGAAAGACTAGTTATTAGTTCTAGCCCAGTCATTTCTGTGATCTCATAACAAATTCCTGAAAGAAAAACATACTTCTTTTTTTCAGTGCTGAATGCGCTCTTCCTTGTCATAGGGCATTCATCTTCTGTTGCTGCTACTGCTGTTGTCTACTGGAATGGTTTTCACACAGGTGGTGTGAGTATTACCAAGCACGGGTCTGGCAGCCGTTTGACATGTAGGATAGGTATTTCCTATACCTTTCCTTCTTCATTATGAAAGAGCTGTGAGAAGGTTTGTTCCCACACTATGAATTATGTGATCTAGAAAGCCAAGAAGTTTAGCTGTAGGTTTGGGATGGCCCTAAATCACTCTTTAAAAGAAAATCTCTATTTTAAAAGGCTACTCATGGGACTGTCCAGCTTCTTATTTCAATCTCATGAAATTCCCATTCCACTCTCATGCTCCAGGCTGTATCCCCTCACAGTAACACATCCTCCCATTTCCTCCCTCCTGAAATGGGAGGGTGTATAAATCTAATCTTAGCACATTAAATCTTCCAGCTATTTTATCTTCAACAGGCCTTAACTCTATTTTCAGTCATTCAAAACACATTTTTCCTAATGAAGACCCAGCCCCCTGGGAAAAGAGGCCCAAATTTGCCCATCACAACTGTCATTCACTCCGGCCCTCAGCACATACCATCACCTGAGACAGGTCCAGGTCATGAAGTAGAAGTACAGAGCACAGCCTGTAGGTGCCAATTAGTGTTCAGATTCAAGCTGACTCAGCTTCTGTGGCAAGACGCTGTCCAAATTTTTTGTGTACCAGCAATTTTCTGCTTTCTTGTGCCTATTCTCTAGCTATTACTGTGCTTCACTATTAAGATCTTTTTTCTTCCTCAACTCCAAATATAGCTACTGCTTCCTTAGTCTCTTGCCTTTTCTTAGTTTTTGTATTACAGGCTAATGATCTGTCAACTAATATTAAATTATTTGCTCTCCTAATTGCCTATTTTCAAATAATAGATTGTAGAATAAGGTGGCTACCTTAGCACTTTCCCCTGTACATTTCAAAAGAAGAAAGAATTGATACATTAGAAATGAAAGGCTCAAACCCCAAGAGAATCCTAATCCTACTTATTACTCACAAAAATATTTCATCCACATTATTAAAATATTTTACAAAATTTCTACAGTATTTATTTTTTCATCCCCCTCCAGTGTCAGTTACTTTCATTTGGAAGCCTATGAGGTTTTCCCATTTTCAGATCAAACATTCAAATCAACCTGAAAATTTAATAACACCCTAATGCTCTATTTTAAAACGGACAGAAGAAAATACAGTTGAATCCACCGATGCTTTTTCCACCTTCTAAGAATTCTTCCAGTATGCCAATAAAAACGAAAATCCAAACCACAGACAGCTGACCAGGTTACCAGTTTGAGATCAGTTCTGTTATATGACATGGGGGCTACACAGTCAATATACTCAAGAACTCAAACTTTCCAGAAGTTAAAGACTCAGCTGATGAGGCTCTCCCTTTACAGCATGGAAAATACAAGAAAGCAGAGGTGCCAATGGGATGCACACATACAAGAAACACGGTCCACCACCTGTCTCCTCTAAATCCTGTAATTATTTTTCTCGGATGGACTTTTGCTCATTTTTTCTTCAACTCTTCCTGGACTCTACAACGAATCAACTACACTCTGGTTACCCTGAACCTCAGAACAGACTGAAGGTAGAGAAAGACATGGAAAAACACTGACTAAAGACCTGCTGACAACTCATTAGAGACACATTGGAGGAAGCCAAAATAAAGCTCCTCTCTTTCAGACCTTTCAGATTCACAAAACAAATTTGCTCCAACACTCCACTGAGAGCTTTGTCCTCATTTCGCGAATGTGCTGCAGCCTGACAGAAAAAAATGTGTGGGTTTGAAGAAGGAAAAACAAAACCTTGTATCATCACAGGGCACTGGCAGAGGCAGTGAGGAAATGGTATAACGTTAGTTATAGTAAAATTGCAGTATTAAAACCATTCACAACAGTGTTGCTTCCTTTTTGCTCAATCTTTAGCTCTGAACTCATGTGCTTTATCAAGTAAGCTGTCTCAACAGACAAGAAAAATCAAGATTGCATGACACCGAGTTAAACCTAGTAACATCAAATATTTATGGTTTATTCAAGGCGATTATGAAACTCCATAAAACCTGTTCACAGATTATTAGTACAGACTGATAGTTTTACCAAAAGTGTCCTCCTAGCAAAAAATCAAATTCACTTTAAAGGCTAACACAGCAGATGGATTAATGTGGAACACTGCTTAGCTTTCAACCACTTATTTTAATTATTATACACTAAAAAAATCTGTAAAGATTCAAAGTATGCTCAAGGTCCTTGGCAATGTGCGACATTAAACACAGAAAGATTAAGAAGTTTACAGTTATGCCTAATATTTATTTCTCAAGATAGGCAGAAAAATAAAATACAAAATAGCAAGCTAGACCTTAAGCCAATGTAGGTAACCTAAAACCTTTAATGACTGAAAATAGAATCATAAAATAACTTTCACATTAAAAAAATAGATAACTGTATATTTCCTTTTGAATGACAGTTAATTACTAACAAAAACAATTAACAGTAGCCAAATATAACTTCTCAAAAGCGTAATCATAAGATAGTTCATCTATAACCTATTGACATAATCCAGAGATGATGGAGACACTCTTAGGTAAACCAGCCCTTTTGTCCTTGAATCCACAAGTGCGACAGATGATCACCACTACAGATCACACAAGTGGCAAAAGAGGCTTTGACAGTACAGGTGCAAAGTTACGAGACGTGGCACAATTTCTTTGGTGTGACATCCAGCGCCAGGTCAGGGTTTGTCATCTGCAAGGAAAAAGAATGCCTCTGTTGCTCCTTCATAAACATTTCGTTTTCACGATTTTCCTTTTGGGGCATTTTTTTGATTGTTTTTTACACACTTATAATCATGAAGAGTAAGATCTCACCATAGTTGCTAACAGCGCTGTTGGCCTCTTTGCATAAAGTTTGTGGGAGGAAAAGCCACGCAAATATGCATTGCTATATGCTTGCATTCCAGTAGCATATAGAACTTCCCTAATCAGTGAAAGTGACCTATGGTCATATCTCATGGCTTCAGTCTGAATCATGGCCTTCTGGCTCTTCCACAGTACCTACTGTGAGTGAAACCATTAGTGAAAAAGAAGCGCATATTACTAGACAATTACTTGCTCACATGCTTAGACTCACATTTTCTAAGTAACTAACAATAAAAACAATTAGAACCAGCATCAAGATTTCAAATGCTACCTATTAAACTGAGAAAAGCATCTCCCGTTCTGTTGGAAACTCCAGATTTGCTCTAGTTACAGGGAGGTCACAAAATCCGAGATGCCAGTGGGAAAATCAGTTCCCTGTCCATCTCCTCCAGCTCCCTTAGTCTGGGGGGTTTTTTTCATAGATTTCTTCCCTCCACACAAGCATTCTCATCCATATTCTACACAGTTTTGAGGGATCACCCTTTTAGAGCACGCTTCCTTTTAAGTAGTAAAGAGCTTGAAAATACAGTTCTTCAAAACAGAGGAAGGTAATGTACAAAGGCAGTGGCTAAAAATTATTTAAAAATTAATTCCGTCCAACCTCCCTGAATAGAGTGAGAATTTCACTAGGAATTAAGTGGCTCCAATATGAATTCAAGTTATTGTGTTGTCTGTAAAAGGGGATGCCCATTCTGCTTGTGCATGTCATCAAAAAAAAAAAAAAAAAAAAAAATTTAGTTGTCTTCCTTTTCAATGTGGGGACAGAGAAGAAAACTTCCTGCGTTATTCTCCATAGCTGACTGCAAGTAATAGCAATACCCTCAGGAATTTCAAACACCTCAGAGAGGCCTGACCACTTGTACAACTCACTGTGCCAAAGCAGACCAGCCATGCTGTGAGACCACCGGCCAGCGGGCAGGGTTGGGATCCAGCTGAGCAGATCAGCCGCCTTCTTACCAAGAACGCTGGGCAGAGTGCCAGGGAGTCATGAAAAGCAGTAGGCCACCGCTCTCTCTCACCACAAATAAAAAAAACCACAACTATTTTTGCAACAGTTTTTCAAGTCACTTCATTCTTTCCCTGCAAGCCAAAGCCAGATGTAATACTCTTTTTACTGCCATGGAGAATAATAAAAGAGATGCCATTAGTCTTTAATTTAAGGTTTACGACACAGAAAATTTTAATGGGAGTTAAATTAACTATTGACATTTATCACAATAATTTGTTCTGTAGCCTCTGACCTGCAAGACAATAGCAGGATAATAAAGGCTTTAGGACATGACTGAGCTGGGAGAAGAAATCATCAGTTATCAGATGCAAGTAAGGAGCCTGTCAAATGTGAGACTTCTTGTTTTACAGACGAAGAAAATCCAGTGGTGACTATTTTACCTTTGAGATAAGTTCATACCCAAGCAATCATATCAATTTTCATATCCATATATTTCACAAGTATGTGCAAAATGAGATCCAGAAAAGTCTTTGTAGAAGAAGAAAGCTAAATTGCTACTGACCATCATGGCATATGAAACAGCCAGCGTGACATCATCAAGAGAAAAATGCTTAAAAACTTCAACGTTTCAAACAAATTTTAGGCAGGATAATACAAAAGAGGTCTAAGACAATAGGAGACAGTCTTTTTCACTTAATGGTTTATTCCGAGTATATTGTGAAAAACTGGAATATTGTGGCTTTCCTTTCAAAATCATTTTTTAATACTAGCTATTAAGAACACATTGCAGGCAGGCAGGTCTATATTCATCCAATGTAATTTCACTAGATTTTGCATCATGGGTAGGTAATTGTAAATGTGTTTTTTTATATTAATAAAAGGATAATACCACAGCATATCACTCCATTCTGGAATTTTCTATTTAAAATCTTGATATTATATCAACATGACAGAGCTTGTGCTGCCCAGGAGCAAAAATACGCCAATAAATATTCTCCTCTTACCATACACCTCTGTGTATTTGCATTCCTACTGGAAGCCTCATCTATTAGCATGACTCTACACAGGACTTTGTCCCCGTATACTTGCTCAAAACTGTTCTGTAAAAGTAGGGCTCCTCGAAGCTATCAGCCTAAACTGGCCTTAACATCACAGGGCAGGATAACCACGGTATGTCAAGCCAAGTGCTAGCTGAAATTTTTGCAAGAAAATTTTCCCAAAGAATGGAAGCAAAAGAGACAGATTTTAGCAATAAATCCTATGTTTCGGCACTGAGGAGTATTTATTTAAATATACTTTTTGCTAATTATACAATCATGTGCAGAGGGCAGAATGATGAAGCCAGTCACTCAGGCCCTAATTAGACCAAATGCTACTGAATTTAAGAGACATTTTGCCTCTTTAAGAACTCAAGGTTCAGATATTTCTTCTTGCACCCAGCAGTTAATCATTATTTTTCCCTTGAAGCCTGATTAATTGCTCATATAATATAACGTTTTTCCTGGCTTGTGTAACTAAACTCCTTTTCATGTGTCTCTCATCATTTTTATTACTGAACTGAGCTATTGGTAACAGCATCATCCTGCCTCAGCAGTTTCTATAGATTAAATAAATGTTGCATGAAAATGTGTTTCTCTTTATCTGTTTTAGATTTGTTCCCTTTTAATTTCAATATCCCTTTGTTCTTTTGTTATGAGAAAGAGTAAATGCTAAGAATTTGATTGAGTTTCTCCATACCAGTTCATATTTCATACACCACTAACATCTTTTATTGTGTCCTCCTTCCTTAACTAGGTCAGGCAAGCCTTGTAAATATCTCTCTGCTTGGTAGCCCCTTTCCCTTTAATAATTTCCATTGCCCTCTGAATCTGTTCTATTTCTGCTGTGTCCTTCTACTGTAATGCAACTAGAACTGAACTTAGCATTCAAGGTTAGGAGAAAGAGACCCTTCTGTTTAGATAACACCAGTTAAATATCTCCTGTGTTCTTTTGTGTCACTGCCTCATATATCCCACTACTTCACTTGCTCTGATTGCTACTGTAAACCCTGTTCCCACTCCTACTGAACTGACCTTAAGTGCCTCATAACCCTATGTCACGCGTCCATAATTCAACATATTTTAGTGAATTCAGTCATGAGATGAAAACTTAAAAAAAAACCACTCCAGCTCAGACTGTCTTCTACAGCTTATTTTTTATCACTCCACCCACAGAGAGCCCATGGCTCTGGCTGTGGTCCCTACGCATCACCATACAGAGAACAGCAACTACTTCACCATGGAGCCACTGCAGACCCAGACCCTGCCCAGTCAAGTGCTTCTACACATGCATGTTCACAAGAATAAAGTTACCCCTGTGTCCAGAAGCCTGCTAGGGTGAGGGTCATATTTACTTCTGTTCCACAGTTTTGAGCTAACTATTCCTATGCTCAGTATGTGGCATCTGGCCTATCTGCATCACTTCCTAAGGTACTGGTCATTTCTATTATGTGGGTGCCCATTTCTCTGAACATACAGGTTATCTTTTTTATGCTAACAAGACAAAAATGTTACCTACAATTACAGCTTCTCTGTCGTAAATTATTTATCACTCTCAAGAGCCTGTTGACTTTGAGGGTAGGGGAAAAGGGTTTTTTACCCAATGAAGCAGCAGCCTGGGATCATGTGAGTAGTTTTCAACACAGATTTGTATAAAAAAATTCCAATACTCTTACATTATTGGAAAATGAAGAAGCATTTATAGTTTTATTTAGGAGTGTTTACATTTAGGTTAAGACACTGTTTTCTCAAGGTGCTTGAATTTTTTATTTGTTTTTGATTCATATCTTGTTTCCCACAATGCAGTAGATTAATGCAGAAATATATATAGTATGCTATGTTTAACTCCTTTGCTGCCCTCTGCTAAACATATAACGATATAGTATTTACATTCAGCACATCACTGCCCTTAAACCTGCTCCAGAGTTTAACACACAGCCTGAAGGGCCAGTAAGGCCTCTCTCATATTGACCTGTAGCAGCAAGCCCAGCGCTAAACATGAGGATGGAAAAGACGCCAGCAGTAGCAGCTGCGCCCCAGCCAGCTCACTGGATTCACGGCTGGTCTCATCTGGTATGTGTGGACTTGAAGTTCCTTGAGACTGGCCAGTTCTCAAAATAGCAGAAGATTTTCTAAGCAATATTACAATAAAATGGTTACATACAAATATATATTTTAAAATTTGTATTTTTTATTTAATTCCTGTCTTCAGGAGGGGCTTTGGGAGGGATTTGTGGGGTGGGATTACTCTGGTATTTTTGCTCATAAATAAAAGCATCTAATCCACTGCACTTCAGACACACCATCATAT
>Ga0181612_106249_pt1 | contig 13498 bp, 12 predicted proteins | sample HoacroProtozoa21_FD_119630 | JGI IMG/M metagenome (GOLD analysis project Ga0181612, IMG submission 119630) | Hoatzin crop microbial communities from Cojedes, Venezuel. Combined Assembly of Gp0051906, Gp0051904, Gp0051908 | reverse complement strand
GCGCTGCAGGAGGCGAGCGAGGCCTACCTGGTGGGGCTGTTCGAGGACACCAACCTCTGCGCCATCCACGCCAAGCGCGTCACCATCATGCCCAAGGACATCCAGCTGGCCCGCCGCATCCGCGGGGAGCGCGCCTGAGCATCCAACCAACGGATCGCTCAGACTATCGAAAACCCAAAGGCTCTTTTAAGAGCCACCACGTGGCCATGAAAGTGCTGTAATCTCAGCCCTGTGTAGGGAGCGATCTGTTTCATTGTGCTTTTCAGGTAGCTTTACAGTGACCGAGAGCCCCATATCTCAACAAGTAAGTACCAAACAACGCGCGACTCTAGTTTAAAAGGGCCTGAAAGTGATTCAGATTGTAGCAAAGCAGTACGGTGGGGTTAATTCCTTCTGAGGTGACTGTGCTGGGACAAATCTTAAAAGCGAAAATCTGTTTTTACGCGTTTTTTTTCCAGAGAATCTTTTAGCAGTTAATAAGTTGTAATCACAGGCTTTCTTTTTCTGAACGTGAAAGTGTCTAGCTGTGAATGATTCAGGGTTTTCTCCTGTTGGATTCTGTTTTAAAAGCATTCCCACAACGTCCTTGAGCTCGTAGTGGTGACTACGGAACCCCACACTTTCGACAAGATGTATCGAGAGATAAGTATGTTATAAACGCCTCTTTCCGTGCTACCTTTATATTCCTGTGGTAACACTGCGGTCTATAGTCCAGAGGGAAACGCTGTTTTCCTCAGCATTTTTTGGGGGGCGTGGGGCGGGGAACGTTTTATTTCTGGAGGTGCAAGAAGTCCTTTCCCGCCCTGCGAGGCAAGGCGCTCGGTCGGTGGTTTTCTCAGTGCTTTTATCACTCGCGGTCTGACCGTCCCCGTCGTGGGCGACGTCCCTCGGGCATCTTCAGCCCCTCTCCATTACCTCTAGTTTGTTCCCGAGATAAATGTGTTTCCAGAGACAGCTGGCGGTAGGACGGTTAGTAGGAGGGTAACTTATGCGACCCCTGTTTTCACTGATGGCTCTGGGTGTCCTGTCCGAATGATTAGAGATGCCTGTTTGGATCAATTTTCTCCATCCCTGTTCTGGCTCCCGAAAATATCTGCTGTAATGAGCACAGAGAGTGTGTTTTCTGAGGGGTGTTGGTGATTATAAACTTGGCATCGGGTCCAGAATTACTGTTAAATTGAGACTTTCCATAACTCACATTCAGTGACTTCTGTGAACCTACTTGGACAACGAGTTTTTCCCCTGGCTGTGAGTTCAGCTGCACAGCCCCTTGCCCTCCTACCCAGTAAATCTGTAGCTGGTGCCTGAAAAATGTCTATTTCTAAAATTACATCTGACTTCCTATCGCCTTTCAATTACTTTTTTTTTTTTTTTACACTGCAGGCCGCTTTCTGTAATTCGGGGGGCTCGCTGTTCCATTGGAGTATTAGAAAAGATGTCTTTTTGGTTTTTCGACGCTATAATTGAGTAGCTGTGCCTTTAAGAAGCTGTTGTATTGAGACGAATACAGCTTTCGTTTAAACTCGGGAACAACGAGCCACGGAGCCTTGCTTAAAGGAAATATTTCTGCTTAGCCGAAAACTATAAGTCTCTGAGCTTTCCGTTAACTGCAGATACGCTTCATTTTAGGAAATCTTCCTTTCTGTGTGTCAGGAACTTGGACTCTGCACCAAAATCTGACCAATCAAGTGCCTCTAACACCATTTTCTTTCCCTTGTTTTTCTCACTTTCGGCCATTTTCTGTTACTTCACCTCGGAGGGGTAAAAGGGAGGGGGGAAGGTATCGGGAATAGATTATTTTAATTCACAAAGTACTCTGCAATTTATTCCCCCCCCCATTTGTTTATTGACATAGGATTAGTGTTTTTCAGAACAGTTTTTGTTTTTTTTTTTTTACAATGGTAGATGATTACCACTGATTGCAGAAAGGAGTCTTAGTAAAAGCGAACTCATTTCCTGTTACTGTCTGTGATAGTGAAAGATCTATTTTTTTATCTAAACCTGTTTACATACATTTATGATAAAATTATTAATAATAAAATACAACGTAATAGCTGTTTTTTATATTTTATATAGCAGACAGAACACTTAGATTTCAGCAGAAGTTTGGGTCAAAAAGGATGCTTTTTTTGCACATTCAAGAAATAAATTATTTTTGAGGAGTGAGACAGGGAAAATGGTTGTATTTGCCTTAGTCTCTATTTTAGTCTTTTAGAGACCTTGGACTGTTCTACTAAATATAGCATTACTTGGCCTTATTCTGAGAGTTGCATGCTTGAATTTTAAAAAATATGAATGCTCCATCATCTGAGAAGGAAACAGATGTGTAAGATTTTTTGCAGGGAAGGTGAGCTCTTATGAACCCTAAATTATAATGCCTGAGTCTAAAGTAGTTTTGGAGTATAATACATTATGAAAGGACACTAATAATAATTTGTTATAGCTTGTCCTAGGAGATGATGCTAGCAGTTAGGAAGAATTTACTGTGCAGATATTGAAGTCTGTAACAGCTGCAGAAGGCTGTGGTAGCGATATAGGGAACATTAGTAGACAGACTATTGTAGTTTATACATTGGGCTCTGCTCTTCCATCCTTACACAAGTGATATATCTAATCTGGAATCCTATCAGCTTCCATATGGTGTTGAATCACCTAACAATAAAAGAGAAGCAACAAAAATCCCAAATCAAGTGTACGTGGGGGGGGGGGGAACTTTTCATAGGGTACGAATAAGAACTGGTATCAAGAGTAGTTCATTAAGTGTGGTTTTTCTGAGCAAAGGTAAACTGCTTAAGGAATTGAAAGACATTTTGTAATTGCTATAAAATTAAGAAAATAAAAATTAAAGTCTGATACAGAATATATGCTGGAAGGTATTTGTTAAAACAATGTCTGAACACACCACAACTCAGAAATAGCCACTGAAGGTATGTATGTAGTAACATTTCTTTAGTCTAAGACGCATGCAGGTGACTTGGTGCAAGACTTCCTAACACAGAGAGAGTAAAAGTGAAGCTTCCTTTGGTACCAGCATGGTCCAGCAACACTTCTGTGTTTTTTGTAGGAGAGAATGAGCTGCCAGGTAGAAGCTGGCTGTGAGCAAGACTGAGGACTGGCTCGGAAAACTGTTGGTGCTTTGCCTTGTGTGGCTGTTTGTAATCATAAGAGGTGCTTTTTGCAGGTGATTTCAGATGTTTAGTAAGATATTTGGCTAGAAATGTTCCTGACTGTTTAGCTACCTCCCATGAGTGATCCGGCACTCTGTTGGCATGATATGGCTCAAATCACTGCTTATAAGAATGTACGTCTTATCAGTCCAATGGGTAAGACAGAGCATAAACACTGAGGTCCTGGTGAAATACTTCCTTTTATCTGAAACATATAAAAGAAGGTGTGGTGAAAGCATCCTTCTGGAACAAAAATATTTCAATCCGCCCTGCTTGATACATACCAGTTTCGGAAAACCTCTGAACAAACAGATACACATAAAAAGCGGAGGGGTTTTCCTTTGACTTAACTATTGTAATATAAAAACCTTGTAAAGGTGATATGGTGGTTTCCATGTAAAGATAAACCCTAACTATCCTCTTACATTCTTCTCATTTGCAAATCCCTCTTCAGGGCTGCTTCACAAGTGAATTACCGGTTGATTATAGTCTTCAGTGATCACAAACAGTGAAGTTTGACTTCAGCCAGCCTCAGCTCTCCTACTTGCCTGGGCAGTACTGCCTTGCTGCATCTTTTTTCTCCCACATTCAAGTCATGTTGTATCTCCAGCTGGATATAAACATCTTTCACACTGTAGGTACAAACATTGTCGTAACAACAGTATGAACATTTGCTACGTTTTTGTATTATATATAGGTGAGATTCAGGAAGTACTGTTTGTCAGCTACTACTGTTACAGATTTACATACGCTGGCCACCATAACAGGGTACAACCCTAGGATCCTGCTGATCAATGTGAGCTCTGAGGGAAGGTTTTCAATTCTTCTCTTATTAGTTCTCAGGTTACAGCTCGAGCTCTGTGCCTCTAGAGAGGGATCCCTACACTAGATCGTGTTGCTCCTTATATCTGTACCACCCAGCACTCGATCCTCAAGTCGAATCACTTAATTCTGCGTAGTAGTCTCTTGATTTCTTCTTGGTTTTCATTGTTGCTGTGCTGGCCTTCTCCTGACATTGCCTCATTCTCTTGGAATTATTTCCTTAGTCCTTGTCTTCTTCATTCTGCTCATATCTGCCAGATTCAGCTAGTTCTGTGTTAGCAGCAATAGTTTTATAAAAAAGTTTACTCTTGGTCAGCTCCTGTGGCCCTAAGGCTCCAACTACTTTGGCTACAAGTGCTAAGCTACTAATAGTAAATGTGACTGTTCAGAGAGAAGAATACAGTTAATGACATTTCTTCTATAACCCTATGAAGCAATAGTTAAACAGGAAGCTCTATTCTCAGCAAAGCTGTTCCTGAAGTAAAAATGACTAGTAACAAGGCAACCTACTGAAGGAGCATAATACATAAACTGATGGAAACCAAAACTGATTAAAAAATGCTGGTAGATGAAAACTGTAAGCTCAATTTGATACCTGGGCTTTGAGAGACAAACTCTTCTAACTATAAAACAATGTTGTTGAGTATTCTCTGTATTATAACAGATTGTTATCATAAAGCCCTTAGTGGAGTCATGTAACCAGGGTGACAGAATCAGCTAACCATGGCAATGCTGCTATATTCCTTGTACAGCCCTATCCAACCGGACATTATGTCTGAGAACACCGAGTATATGATATAAATTGTTTGGGATAGATGGATTCTCACTATATTGTGTATGTTAGAGCTACAAGAAAGGGGGATTGATACAAATCTGTGTATTCTTTAATCTGTATTCTAGTCTCTAGGTAACCATTAATGTGAACAAAACAATAGGCAATGTGTTTCTGTCAGAAGAGAATGATGAAGTGTGGTTTTGTGTAGTGAACTGAGAAAACCGGCTAAAATTGCCAAGATTAAGAGCAGAGCAGGTAAAAGGTAATTCTGGCAGGGGAAGATCGCGACCACTGACCCATTGACCACCTACCCGATTGATACCACCTGCTCAGAACAATAGCAAAGGACAACTGAATCTGTGCAATAATTTACATGTGAAGCAAACAAATTTGTACCAGTCACCAAAGAGAATAATAATTAATAAGTATGGATAAAATGTTTATTTTTGAGCTATATAAATCATGTGGAAAAGGTATCAGGTGTGCACATTAGATGGAGCTACCACCTGTGCATCCAGTGCTGCAGTAAAGAATGCCTGCCTTCTAACACCGCCTTGATGTTATGAGGTTTATTCCCAGATTTTCAGTGACAGTCAGAATAGCAGGACTTTGTTGCTTATTTAGGATAAGATCTAGGAATGTGTTTGGAACCTTTGCCTTCAGGTTGCCAAGGTGAAGAAAAGGAGCCTTTAAATCAAGGAAACCATCCTTGAAGACATAAGAACACCCTGAGAAGACTGCTTGTTAGCATTTGGCAAGTTTTGGCTGGTTCTGACTGAAAAGTAGAGTCCGAAAGTAACCTATCCTTCATTATAATACAGTGTAATACTAAAAATTTCACCCCCTGGGGGAAAGACCCCCAGGCCTTTCCTCACTGAACTTGAGCAGTGTGAAAATGCTGACCCAGTGCTATGTAAATGATGTAATCCATTGGCGGCATGGGGCTGAAACTTATCGATAAGAAATTGAATAAAGGAATATCTGTTTCAATACATGGTGTGCATGCTAGGATGATCTATCCCCTGTGCATCAAGCAGTGTAGTCAAGAGTGCTTGTTTTCTAACATTCCAAAATGGGTTATAGAGAGTTTTTGTTTTTGCCAACTTACGGTGGTATTATTTTGGCAACCCAGATGGGACACGGCTTCTGACTCCCTACAGATCTGCAGGACCAGGGGACCTCCAGCCAGCACCGGGAACTTCTTGGGGAGAACTTCTGGTCTCCAGACCAAGGGACTCAAAAGGCCTAGGGCTTCTTTGCTTTGAACTGTTGTATATGGACTCTGACTTATCAGGGTTGCCGTTTTTAAGAATGGGTGCAGGATTGTCCCAAGGAGGGGGAATTCTGAAGTCACCTCTGGGGTGCATTCTGAGCCACTGGAAACAAATTGGTGGACCCCCAGGTGGGGTAGTCACTCAGAAGAATTTGATTAAATATTGTAATCAATGGTGGCCCTTGTATATGTTACGCGATGGAGAGAAGTGGCCTTTAAATGGAACTCTGTATTATAATACTTTGTTGCAGTTGGTGCTGTTCTTGAGAAGAGACAAGAAATGGGATGACGTGTTGTACGAGGATATGTTTTTCACTTTGCAAAACCATCTGGAATGGCAAAAGAAGAACAGAATTAATATAGCACCTAGTGACCTGCTTATATTGACTTTAGAAAAGGAAAGAGGAACATCTTTAAAGAGATGTTGCTCAGCTCGTAGTGTTGAACAGAGATGTTTGAAAGGGTCAGAACAAAAAGAAAACATTTAATTATTAATTCCATCTAGGCAGCAAGTAGAGGAATGGGACTATGACGTTTAATCCTGGGGGTAATATTGAGAGAAATGATGATCAAGGAACAAGGACGATTTTGGATGTGGAAGGTTTTAGTCCAATAGCAGGACGGACCGGGGGAAGACAAGGGGAGGTTATTCAAGCACCACTGCATCAAGCTGTGGGAAATGATGTCAGTGTGAAGGTCCCCTTTTCAATTACAGATCTGAGTAGTTGGAAACTAGTTGCAGGAAACTACAGGGATGATCCAATTAGGGCAGCGAGTGCATTTGAAATCATGATTAAAATGCAAGACCCTGATTGAAAGGATACCAAAACTATAATGCAATTGTTCTCTGATAGTGTTGAGAGGGAATTAATTCATGAAACTGCCCCGTCCCAGGCAGAAGCACAAGTTGCTGGATGGCTCTACCAGGAACAGTGAAGATTCATTTCCCCTCTGTGGACCCAAATTGGGACCCTAATGTAGACATGTCCAGGTGGCTTCTAACTCAATATCAGAATTGAACCATATCTGGAATTTGGAATGCTATTCCCAAAGCTATTAATTGGTCTAAAGTTTGAGATCAAACAGGACTGTACGGAATCCCTCACTGATTTTTATGAATAAACTGAAAGAAGCTGCCTGTAAATACGTTGTTATTGATTCAGAAGAGGAACGAAGTCAGCTAGCCCTGCTGTTTTTGTGGCAATTGTCAGATGATATGACAGTTGCAGAAGCTACAGGGAAGTGATGCAAGGGATTTGGGTAAATTGTTGGATGTTGCCCAGGCAGCATATAGAAATAGGGAAAGGCAGAAAGATACAATTAATAGTAGACTAGTAGCAGTATTAGGAGGTGGCCCTGGTGGGAGAGGGGAAAATAGGCTAAGGGGTCAAGCATGAAATTTTCACCCACAATCACAGAACAAAACTACCCCATTAGGAGAAAACCAGTGTGTACTTTGTAAGAAAGATGGACGTTGGAAAAACAAATGCTGCCTTTGAGGTCGGAATATTTGCTCCTCTCCGAACCCTTTGTTTTCAGTTCAACAGGAATGAGGAGGACTGGAGGAATCTTCCCCAGTGGAACATTTGATTAAAATAAAGCTGGGGAGTGAGGAAGCCGAATTTCTAGTAGACGCTGGAGCCACTTATTCTGTGCTAAACACTTTAGAAAGAGAACTTAGAAATAGAAATATCAGCTTTATTGGTACAACAGGGATTCGGGAAACCCGACCATTTTTTAAACCGCTGAAGTTTAAACTGGGAAAACAGTGGGTAACTCACCAGTTTTTGTATTTGCCAAAAGTTTTTGTATTCTCCAAAACTGTTGCTAGGGAGAGATTCACTAGATAAATTGAAGGCAGAAACGAAATTTAGCAGAGGGGAAGCTGAATTTTCTGTTCCGGAATCTAAATATGTCAAAGCTAAGGCTTTGTTACAGGACACAATTCCAAAAGAGAGTGATACCTCAGGAAGCTGAAAATGCTGTAATTCCAATTGTATGGGCTGGAGAAGTGTCTGGGATATCAAAGAGAGCAGAATCTGTAAGAAACGGCTTAAAACCAGGATCATCACTGGTAAGAGATAAATAATATCCCTTGCAGCTTGAAGCCAGGCTTGGATGGGCACCTATAACCTGAAAGTTTTTGAAATACAAATTGTTGGTGAGTGCAAATCAAAATATTTTACCCCAGTTTTGTCAGTTAAAAAGGCTAATGATAAAGATTATCATTTAGTCCAGGGTCTCGGAGCAATAAACCAAGTTGTCCAGGATATAAATCCTGTAGTAGCAAACCCATATACTTTACTGACAGCATTAACTGAGGAACAGGGTTGGTTTACAGTGTTAGATCAGAAAGATGCATTTTTCTGCATTTCTATTGATGATAGAAGTCAAGAATTTTTTTGCATTTTATTGGGAAAATCTAGAAACTGGGAGAAAAACACAATACACCTGGACTGTTTTGCATCAAGGCTTTGAGAATAGTACCACAGATTTTAGTAACAAGCTAGCCAAAAAATTGGAAATCTGGAGAAAGGAAAATGAGAAGAGGAGAGTTTTTGCTTATAGGACAGCACTGTGGTGAAGTTGCTAAGCATCCAGGTTGTTGTCTGAGTGAAAACTCTCATCTCTCACTGTAGGAGTGTCCAAACGTCCTGGGTGACAGCACAGAGCTGCAGTGTGCAGCAGTGTTATGAAGGACACACTGCTGACTTTTTGTGAATGCTTCATGTTTCTGTAACTGCTGAACTCTGCAGCCTGTAACTCTTTCTGGAAAGAGGGGTCTCCTTTACTACTGCAGTGAGTACTCATACAGCATTAATAACTGAAATTGTGAGATGGGGGAAAAAATGTATGTTAGTCTAAAAATATGAAAACCCACATGTTCCCAGAACTCTGGAAACACCTAGTATATGCAAGCACCAGAAAGAAGAGCAGAAGAATAGCTGTAAGTATTGACAGTGTCAGCTGTCCCTGGAGAGCAGGTAATCAAGATCCCAAAAGATCTACCTGCAGCTTGTCTGGGACTACCAGGCTGTGAAAACAAAGCAGAGCAAAAAGCATGGGACAGTATAAACTAAAGCATTTGAGAGAAGGTGAGAGGAAGGTCATGATCAGTCCTGGACCAATAACACACTCTGCTATGAAGACAACAGTTGGTGAGTAAATTCTAATGGTCACTGAAGTGTTGGAGGTTGGAGAGACAGAAGAACAGAACTGGTGTTAGGCTTCTAAACTGCACAAGAGGCCATTCAAAGGCGAGCACATGGTAGCCAACACCTCCCCCTTGCAGGAGACCTGTTGAGGGCTGACAGCAAGCATTTCTAGTCCTGCCTGTTCCTGCAAGCAGTGCCAGCCTGCCCACTTGCAAATCTGATGCTTTGAGTGTGTGTGTTAGGATGTGTGAGAGAAATCACTTTTGATTTAAATTAAAAATGCCTTCCCTTCCTTTTAAGTTCTTGCACTGAGCTTTGCTGCAACACATAACTATTTAGACGTTGTTGTGGTTTTTTTCTTCTCATTTTTCTTAACATCAGTTAATAGTTAATCATAGAGAAAGAATGCTTGGTTATCCAGCTTGCAGACAGTGATAGTGTATGGCTTCTCTTCCAGAACCGATTCCCTGTCTTGGAGGCTGTTTTATCCCCAAGCATCATGACAAGTTGCTAACACGGGACAGGGCAGAAAATGTGTTACTGGCTTGATCATCCCTTCTTTATACACAAGCAAAGACTGTATCATGCTGTGTTTCCTGTTCTGATGCACACATGGAAATTAAATATAGTTAAGATATTAAAAAAGCTGCTTCTCTTTACCCCTTATCATGACGTATCACTGTATATTTCTGAAGACTTTAAAACATTTTCATGCATGACTGCCCCATGTCATGCATATTTGAGACAATCATGAACATCCCCCTCCTGTCTGCACCTATGTTTTTCTATGTTGTCCTAAGCACACCACTCTGATCCATCAGGATGGACCAGTAAAGCTATGCAAAATGCTGGCCTGTAAGAGCTTCAATCTGTGAGGCCATCAAGAAGGAAGAAACTCTTCCAGAGGGCACATGAGATAATTTCAAGAAGTGCTCAGGATGTTCCCATAGATTTTACTACAGCATGCCAGTGTTGTAATTTATGTGTGGATGCAGGTTTAACGCATGGTGTAAGCAGCATGATGGAAAAGGGTAGAAGGATGGTTTCTGTGACACAGCCTTTCAGGAACAGCCAAAAGTAGAATGCAAACCTTTATGTTTTCAGATGCCAATTCAATGAACTGAACTTAAAATTAACTTAGACTACAGGCAATCCATGAAAAAAAGGTAAAATACGCACTGTACCAATGCAATGATAAGTAGCATTAGAGAATTTCTGCATGCTTTCCTGCAGTCAGCCAGCCCATTGTCAAAATCGCTGTCACAGTGACATTAAAGGACTTCTAAACAAAGAACCATGCTAGCTACAATTCAAGTTAGTTATATAGTGAAACAAAACATTAAGAATTTTTTTCCTTTTCTGTCTCTTTTTTTTTTTTTTCCTTTCCTGTTTTCCTAAAAGAAGTATGGTGTTGGTTGTGGAAGCTGAATGTTGTTTTACAGTTGTGCCAGTTTTGGCCTTGCCGGCAGTTCTCCCAAGCAGTGTCACCCAAGAGATTCTTGTTGTTTTTTTTGTTTATTTGTTCTGGATTTTTTTTAGGGAAAAGGAGCTTGTCCAGAAAAAAATGAAGCTCATTTACATGGATATGGACTAATGCACTTCCAGGAGAGATGATTTTAAAAATCTGAGAGGTAACTGTACAGACACCGAAGAAAATGCGGGGGATGCCTGTGTCTGGCACTCTCAGGCTGCTTTGTTAATCTCTGTCTGGGCCAATGTAACACAGAAGCTTCACCAGACCAAAAATGTCATCCCACCTTTACATCCAGGGCCTCAAAACTGTAATAGTCCCCAGCGTTGTCATGGCAGTTCTTGCTTTTTCCCTGATTGTTTAGACAGGTGTGTGCAGAGTTTGAGTTCACCTTGCAGCAGCACAAGGGCAGTCGACACAGAAATACAATAAACAGCCAGTTTAATGTGAAATAGTCAAAGCTCATTATGTGCTATGAGGACTGAATAGCCATAGTTATATGTGTGTGTGCATGTTTATACACAGTTCTTACACATTTTTGGATATCTATAACTTCTGGGGTCTTTGGACTTGTCCCACACAGTCTTTAACTCACCCCTATAAAATGTATCTGGGTGCCTGGCCCTGGAATAAATAGCCCTAAAACAACTTTACAGGTATTTCAAAATACATTATATTCCATGAAAGCTTCTATACATTGTATTTCAAAAACACTTCCAAATATTGATACTTTGTATTCTCAAGAGTTCTGGGGGTTCAGTTTGGGTTATGTTGCGTTTTTTTAAACACCTTAGAAATAACATTTAAGAGTAACTATTTAACAGTTATTTATCTAAAAAGTGCAGTTTTAAGTTCCCACTAATTCACCACACTGTCCCAGTATAGATTCAGAACTCCACTACGATACTACATAGCACAGCCACCCTGGCCTAAGTAAAGCAGAGCTCCCAGAGCTTCCCTGGATGCTCCATGAGGCTCCTCCAGGTGTTTGCTGTTGCAGAAGAGATGATATTGCACGCTTTCTACTCCTGGAGATACCTTTCCATAACTGTTTCATTCATCCTTCAATCCTATGGATGTCTTAACATTCTAATTTGAGTTTTGGATTTGCTAATTGCTTTTGCTTCATATCTGACTGGAGGGGGACATGCATGTGCTAAGGCATCTATTGATTAATTGTAGAAGACTCCCCAGTTTAAATGTAGGAATCAAACAGAAAGACGACTGGTGCTATTTATAAGAAGGTGAGTAACCAGAAAAGCCAAGAGGGCCTCATAGACAAGTAGAAAAATAATCATTTAGGCTACGACACTTCCCTAAATGCTGTAGTCACAATGCTAGAACAGGTAGTTGCCTGAATGATAAAATGGATTCTATTGATAGATGTACACAATTCCATAAGGAAGGCTGATGAGTTTTGGTCAATTTTATGAATAGTGAAGAGGGAAATGGAAAAAGAACTAAAAGATAACAGCAGAGATTTAAAAAAAAAAAACCATCCTGCTGCCTTACATGTCTACGTTTGGAAAATGTAATATGTATATATAGAACTTCTAAAGGGATAACTTCCCTTTTGCACATGTATCTAGTACACTCTATAAGGGGATAAGGGAGAGGTGCAAAGGGAAAGAGCTAGGTGTATTTCTTACCCTGAAATTGTGTAAGCCATTATGATTAATAAATAAGAAGGGGGGGGGGGTGTTTGCTACTGAAATACAGGTTTATTTTTTCTGTTTTCTAAAGAAGTTTCAAAAAATTATGACAGTGAAGATACTTATAATAATATGAGCTCTCAGAATGCAAAGAGTAAATGCAAATTAAATAGAAACCACACCAAAAAAAAAACCCTGAGAAGTTACCTGGTAAATGCTAACTTTAAAACTTCTTGAAGACTTCTTTCTGTTTATTTCAATATTTCTCTATGGAAACAAAAAGATACTATTGCCAAAATCACTAGAAATTCGTGAAAAAAATCTGCTGCTAAAAAAAGTAACCAAACCAAAATATCAAGTACCCCAAACCAATTTTTTTCTCATTAAATAATGTTTAATGTCTGTATTTGTTATTTTATTAATTTCTGTTTCAGGGGGTGAAGATTATTAATATGAGCAAGTCTACCTTAAGCCAGGAAATCTAATACTAACAAAAGAATGTTGTTCTGTATTTTGTTGTGAACCAGTACAAATACACGTAGCATTTCTATTCTAGTAGACATGTATTTAGCAAGGACAAGAGCTGAGCATTAGTGTGAAACTACTGGAATAGTCTTGTGTTTCCCTTAAGGTGCTGAGCAAGAACGGGTCTCTCGCTTCCCCAAGGAGGAAGGATTCCCAGAACACAGCATTGCCACCTGTGCTGCTTCTTTGTGGTCTTTTCTCCTAGAACAGTTCTTTTGGCTCTCAGCTTTCCTTGCAATGGTTTAAAACATTCTCCATAGGTAGAGGCGTGACATCCATCTCTGTGTTCATGTGTGTGTACGTGCGGCAGAATAAGATAATCACTAGCAACAAAACTGATCACTTTTTAATCCACACGGAAGAAATACTGATTTTTTTAAGACATATATAAACAGTATATATCTACTGTTTATATTTTTAAAAGGAAAAAGCCCCACTTTGTGTCACTAGGCTTGAGCGTCCCGCTTGAGCATCCCCCTCCCCTCCTCCCGCCAGCAGTGCACGGGCGGGCGGGGTGGCAGAACGCAGCCGCCGGCCGAAGCGGACCGGGCTGGCGGAGCTGCTGTCGGTAGCGACGGGGACGGCCCCGGCGCGGGCGATCGCCGGGACCTGAGGACACGGAAGAACCACGTGGAGCCGCGCGGGCCGGCACCGAGGC